>CAACVC010000061.1_pt1 | contig 23630 bp, 23 predicted proteins | sample 2381761 | NCBI WGS metagenome assembly CAACVC01 (sample SAMEA5211966, study PRJEB30684) | marine metagenome | biome: Marine; feature: Epipelagic; material: Water | collected 2015-10-15 | depth 45 m
GAAACCCTTTAGGTGCTCTTAAAACATCACCTGGTAAAATTTGACCATCATAATTGGTTAAATCTATACCTATTTCATTTACGGGTTCATATGCGGAACCATAGGGTGCAGATTTGCCTTTATGTTTCTTTTGAACTTCAGGATCAATATTGTCTGTAATATCTCTATAACTAGTAGCAGGGGGGAATTCTTCCATTTTTTTAATGGCTTGTGCTTTAGTATCAAATGGACCAAATTCTTGTTTTATTCCAGCACCCAAGGGGTCATCTTGTCTATAGTAGTATTTATTTCCTCTTTTTTCAATGGCTCTGTATCTAGTGCCAACATTACCTCTACCAAATCCTTTTTTACCTTCATTTTGTTGTTTTAACCTTTTTGTTTTTTCTTTAGAGGCTTCTTTTTTATCTTTAATATAATCGAATGCTCTTTTTAATCTATCCTTAGTATCAGGATCCTTAGCATTTTGGTATGCTGCTCTTACTCTTTGATGAATTAAATTAATTATTTGAGATTGACGAGCGTGAGATTTAGCTTTAAATGATTTTTTATTTAAAGTATCTACTATATCTTCTTTAGTTCTAAATTTAATTCTTACTGTGTCTTTTGGATCCTCATCAGTATACAGACGTCTACCTGATCCCTCAGGCTTTTTCCCAGTACCTTTTTTTGGATCTCTTTTTTTATGACCACCTTCATTTATTTTTTTAGATACCATAGTATAAATTTGTTCTTTTTCCTTAAGGGATAAATCAGTAGGTAATAAGGAAAAGAAACCCGTTTTATCATTATTTTGTAAATATTCTCTAGCTTTAGTACCACTAACTCCTTTATCTGGGGTTTCAATTGTTATAGGGATAAGATTAGGGTAATCATCTTTCTTAGTTGTGAGATGTTTAGTTCTTAATGCTATATCACTAGCATCATCTTCCCTACCTTGTCTTTTACCTAAAAACCACTTATATTCATTTTGTGGGTTTTCTTTTGCTATGTTATAAACAGTACGGATAGGGGTAGCCACTGGTAATATTTCAACTTTTAAAGGTAAATATTTTAAATAAATGTCCCATATAACTAAGGAATCAGATTGGTCTATACCACCTCTCTCTTTTTGACCCACTATGACTATAAGTGAATCAAGATCGGGATTACTTTCAAGCGCTTGTTTTACTACTTCAAAGTGTCCCCTAGTTGGGGGTTTAAACCCACCTCCATATAATCCTATTTTAGCCATTTAGGAATTGTTTTAATCTCATTTGTGCTTCTTCCTTAGATATTGTATATTGTAGAATATCATATAGAAATTCTTCATCTAACATATCCTGAATTTCAGCATTTAATTTTGCTTTTTGTTCCTTTGATTTTTGCTGTTGTGCTGGGGTCTTAGGTTTAGTTCCTGTAGGTTTAAATGGGGTAAGATATTTTTTAATAATTTTCTCTATATCCTCCATTTTATCACCCTTTAATGTATTAGCTACAGCTATAAAATTAGGTGTAAATAAATTAAAATAAGGTTCTATATTATCTGTTACACTTTTCCAAGTACGCATTACAATAGCAGGTGGTAAACTTCTATCCTCACCTCCTGATTTTTCAAATCGTTTTTCATTTTGTTTTAGAGAACGTTCTAAATCAGTATAAACATAAAGCATCATTATTTCATATCCTGCCTCTTCTAATTCCCGTTTTAGCTCAGCAGTTTTATTATATGAGGCAGCAGTGCCATCTAGTATAAACGATTGTTTTCCATCTATTATGTCTTGCAATTCACCCTTAAATTCCTTATTAGCTGCAGCCATTGCTTTAGCTGCTTTACTTCTACCCTCGGGTGTTGCATTTTTTAAATCTAAACTAATATTAGCTTGTTTAAGATTTTTAATAAAGATATTATCTATATTAAGTATTTCAAGTCCCCCTAAATCAAGATCTTTTAAAATAGATCCTTTTCCAGCTCCGGGGGCACCTGCTAAAATAATAGCTTTAGGCTTATTAGTTTGTTCTTTTAGTAGTTGTACTAATGATATCATTATTATAAATATTACAACTCCCTTTTGACTGTAGTTTTAAATTCTGTAAAAATAGGTGAATGTTTTGGATTCTCTAAATCAAATAATTTCTTAACAGTTAGGAAAATATCAATATTTTCTTCTTGTGTTCTTTTGGATTCATACATTTCCCACCCTTTACCTTGCATTTTACCTTTAGCGGGTTTTCTTTTAGATGATTTAAGCCACAGTATTCCATATCTTTGAGGGGTTTTACCATAACATTCCTCATAACACTTACCATATACAGCTGTTTGTAAGTCGTAAACCGTTTGAAGATTATTAGATGTTTTAAAATCCACAATCCATATCTCTCCATCTATTTCACAAACCATATCACAAGTACCAGCTACTTTTAATTCATCTGAAAACAAATGGACTTCAGTTTCAATTAATGTGGGTTTATATTCTTCCCACCATTCAACAAAACGCAAAAACATCTGCCACACATCAGGGTGATATTGTGGGTTTCCAAACTCACTTAAAAAGTTAAGTTCTTTACCATTTAAATATTGTTCAATCATTTCATGAACTTGAGTACCTTCCTCCCCTGCTTTTTTAACTATAAAATCAGCAGAGTACCCTACTTTTTTAAGCCAATCTTCAAAAAATTTACCTTTAGGGTAGTGACTTAATACATAAGTTATGGAGGGGTAATATTCACCATTTCTTCTATAATACCTTGCATCAGGTAAAGTTATTTGTTTAGCATCCGGAGATATTTCAATTATCCTATTGTAGGATTTTTTTACATTTCTTTTCATATTAAAGATAGTTTCTTTTCAAATAGGTTTTCATAAGTTAACTTCTTAGAAGTTTGAACTAATTTAGTAAAATCAATAAAACCCATTTCACTAGGATCTTTATCTTTTAATTCCACAAGGTAAACTTTTTTACCTACATTTAGAAATTCTTCAGCGAATTCTAAAGCTCTTGTCATAGCATCAGTATCTAATGCTAGATAAATTTTTTCAACCCTAGATGATACTATTTTTTTCATTAAGGATTTTTGAATATTTTTTCCTAATAGGGGAATAGCATTACGTTTAATGCTAATAGCATCAAAGGGACCTTCACATAATATAATAGGAAGATTCCAATTTATAAAAAATTCAAAAGGTATAATATCCCTTGACCAACTAGGATTTCTATACTTTATATAGGGATCTTTTTCAAATGATCTACCTGTAAAATAATTTAAATTACCATTAGCATCATAGGATGGTATAATTACCATTTTAGCGTATAAACCATTCTCACAATATCCTATATTATATTTTATAATATCATTATCAGTTAGTCCCCTACGTTTAAGATAAGAATATGCGTGTTTAGCTATGATATCATTATTGTTTAATATACTACTATACTCCTTAGGTAGACATAGGGTATCTGCAGGTACACCGTGTTTATCTTCGTAATCATATACTTTAACTAATGACTTTAACTCCTGCATTTTAGAGTTATCAGCATTAACTTTTTTAAATAGAGTTATTAGCCTACTACCCTTAGTATTACACACCCAACAATTCCAAGGATTAAGTCCTTTTTTGTTAACTGTAAAATTAACCTCTAATTTAGGTTTGTGGTGATTACAGAAGGGACAAGTGTAAGCATAATTACCTCGTGCAGTTTTCCTACCTCCTCCTAATACGGAGTTGGCTAAATTTACTAACAAATCATTTATCATATTAGTCTTTATAATTCTCTAGATCAGATCTAAAGAATTTTCCCAGTATGTTGCTATTAATATACGAAGGATTTTCTAGGACTTCAAACATCATTTGAAATTTTGTTTCACTATATGTAAGTTCTTTTTTACTATAGCAAATCTGTATAATTTCCCTTGTAAATTCTTCTTGCTTATTTTCTTTAATTAGTCCCTTTATATAATCATGGGAGCCATAGTAACCTTTCCAATTACCTTCTTTAACTACTTTTCTCCAACGTTTATATCCCTTTAGTGGAGGGAGTTTTTTATTAAAAAATAATTGTTTTTTACCAATGTATTTTTTGCCTGTGGGTGTATGAGTTACCTCATAAATAAAACCAAATGTATTTTCGGGAAATTGTGAAATATCAACTATTTCTTTCCCTTCATAAGTCCAATTCATTAAAACATATCTAAGTTAACCATTATTGTTGTATCCGTAAACTGTGATACTGGGAGAGGGTTAGATAATTTAGCTACAGCTAGTAAATCATAGTTATTGTTATACATTCCTACAGTTGTAATGTAAGGAGTAAAATATGAACCTGTTACAAAATCATAATAAACATCACTGTTAATGTTACTTCCCGATATCATTGTTGGGTTAAGAGAAAATTGGAATTCATTTTCCCTAATCCTTGCTGCATATTGAACCTCATTTAGGGTTAGAGTACTTTCAAATGAGCATGTAATATTGGAACCTGTCATAAATGCATCAAACCCAGGTGAACTGCCGTATAAACCCGTACCATAAATTGCTGTTCCATATAGGGAATCATAGGCATCCTCACTTTCTACAGTTACTATAGCTATACCATGTTCATAAATTATGTTACCTAATTGATTTCCATCTTGATCAAATAAATTACCTTCCCCATCATCAGTCATTATAGTACTATCCTCTTCATATCGAAAAGTAGTGGGTTTAATATATTCTCCAAATAACTTAGAAGGGATAGAAATTATTCCTATTCTAGCATCGGATTGTGTTGGAAATTCTCTTTTAGGGAGTAAATCTGAGGATAAATAATTGTAGTAATTAGTAGTATCTCCGGGTCCTGTAATAGTACCATCTATATTAAAAGAAGCTGTAACAGCATTACTGCCTGAAGCATCTAATAAAAAATTAGAATAATATAAATGTTTAATAGAGTCATAAACCAGTCTCTGAGGGATACTGGAGATTTGACCAGCTTTAATTTCACTATTTATATTGTCAGTAGGGGTAGAATTTTTACCTATGAATCTATCTATCCCTACATTAGAACCAGTTAATTGGTGTGCCCCATTAAAAGTAAAACTTTTATTAGTTTTAAAGGGTGTAATAACTACATCCTTAGAATTGAATTGTTTGAATGCACTCATTCACTTTAGAAATCTAATTTTACTCTAATTAAAGCTTCCTTAGTAAAATCTTTTAGTAGAGGTCTTGATAATTTAGCAGTAGCTAATAATTCATTAGCATCATTATACATCCCCACTGTGGTAATAAAAACTTGGGGTTGATTAATAAAATTAGAGTAAATTACTTCACCTGTGGAACCAGATATAAATGAAGGATTTTCTGAGTAATTAAATTCTGAATTTCTTAATCTAACGAATACAAAATCAGAAGATAAAGTTTCTTGTGAATTAAGTTCAAAATTACCTCCTAATTTAATCCCGTCGTAAAGAGCACCAGCATTTAGCCCATCAGAATTATCAGATCTATTTGCTTCAATTCGTATGGATTGAGATATAGCCAATGGGTTTAATAAAATAGTACCTATGTCTGGTAGAAATAATCCATAAGAACCACTTCCGGCAACAAATCCATCAGTACCAACAGCTGTACCATTAGAACCAGATATCACTTGGAATACCCGGGTAGATCCTAAAAATGTATTAACTAAAACATCTTTAGAATCATTAGTTAAATGTATTTTATTAAATCCACCCGCACCTGAAATATGGAGGTTAAAAGTTTCGGGGAATAAAGATTCTTTATACCTAGCTCTATCTACAGATATTGCATAAAAATGTGAACCTGTAGCTACATTAGCTCCACTCCCAAAAAGAAAATTAGCATTTTCATCTTCTAATATTAGAGAACGGTATTGGCCAAAATTAGTTATGGTAGGAGTTTTACCTACGACTCCTGGGTTGTAACGTACAGAACCACTTCCTACATTATCGCAGTAAGCAATATCAAATTGAACTTCAGCTAAAGAGGATGAAGCTACAGCATCTACTTGAAATACACTAAGAAAAAAATCTCCCGAAGAACCATTTACTTGGACCGAAGAAGTAAAAAAGGATGTAAGAATGGGATTACCCGTTGACCAAGCAGTACCAGTAATGGAATCACTACTTACTACTATATCTTCAGTATCAAATCTTTTAAAACTCATATTTTATTTTTAAGAAGTTTTTGTAATAGTTAAAGGAATTGTTAATCTTGCCCCCGAATCTAAACCTACAAAAGTTAATGTGGTTCTAATTTCAGATCCTATGGTTGCTGTATCCCCAAATAAAGTATTAATAGTAGTACCTCTTAAATTAATTTGAGAACCTATAACAGTTTGTGAAATATTAGTACCTAGGGTTTGATTTACAGTTTGGTTTTGGTTTGTAGCCGCTTGGGTATTAATACCTACTCCTGTAAAAGTATTAAGTACTCTAACATCGGCTATAGTGCATGAATATCCTGAGGTTTCATTTGCTTGAGCAGCACCTAAATAGTTTAAAGTTTGTGGGGTAATAGCTAATGAAGCTCCTTGTTTTAGTGTAATAGCAGAAAATCCTAAATCTAACACAGGTAATTTAGCAGTACCTCTAGGGAGAGTAGCTAATTTATATTTCATAATTTGAGTATCATCTGGGAATGCTTCTAAGAGAGGCATATTTTCAATAGCCTCACCATAAAAAGATGATCCTGATGGATGAGTTGGGTTGTATAAGGTGTAATCAATTTCATCATCAGCCACCGCAAATTGAGTAATTAAAAAAGAACCATCATTTTTTGCTAGTAGTTCCCTTCCTTTTTTAGTTAAAATAGCATCAACCGTTACTATTTGATTATTAAGATATCCCATTATTTAAATAGTTTATTTATAAATATATTAAATTGTACCTTCCTCTGATAATTTAGATAATATGTTATTAATATTTTTTTCTAATTCTTCATCTACAGAAATATTTTTAATCACTCCCTTAGTAGTGGAAAATGAAGAAGAAGGAGGTATTAAATCAATTAAAACGGACGTACCATCAGAGTTATAACGTCTTATTAAAAATTGATCCAAATTAATATCCTCTCTTACTGGTGGGTGGACTTTAGCTATTACTTTTCCTCCTTCAAATAAAACATCGTTAACTAAATGGCTTCTATTTTCTAATCCATTAAATCTAAATTCATCTCCTACTTTAATTGTAAATGGTTCATTAATAGGTTTAAAGGTACTACCAGAATCCTGAACTTGTCTGAAATTTAAAAATGAACCTAACTCAAAAGATGAAGTTAGGTAAATATCATTAGCACTTCCAGTAAACCAAAACGACCCAGTAGTTTCAACTGTTCCTCTTTCGGAAGGTACACCATAGAAATTAGCATCTTGAATTTGTATAGATCCACCTGATGTACCATTTCCAAATATTCTTAGTCTGACAAAGATTTGGTCACCAGCTACTAAATCTAGATTAGTCAAAAATCCTGTATCAAGAATAGGTTGTGTAGCCGAAGGATCATAATCAAATGAAAATCTTTCAAATTGTGTAGTTTCTCCACCGGCATTAGCTGAAAAAATGAATGATGTTCCTGGCAATTCAACTATAGAGCCCCCTCTATTTCTGGCTATGGATAAAACTGCGTTACAATCCGTAGCTGTAACATTACCTTGGAATTGAAATTTAATAGGGGTTTCATCTGCTATACTAGGAGTAGGGTTAAGAAAAGTAGAAGTTGTAGGTGTGTAATTATTTGCAAAATCATACCCTTCATTAGAGGCGCTTACTACATATGTTTCCACACCTATAATAGGTTCATCATAAGTTTTAACTGAAAACTCACCTGCTTGAAATGAGTAATCATTAGAAGTTTGAATGGGAGATGCAAAAGATAGGGAATGAGTATTAAACGCAGAATTAGTAGTAGTAACATCATTTATAGAAACTATCTGAGTAGTTAAAATAGGATCTACTCTTCTTGCTCCCCTTATAACTTCAGCTTCCGTATTAAAATTATCTAGGTTTATTCCTACAGCTGCATTAGTTAAGGATGGATCATCTGTTTGTAAAGTATTCTCTAATGCTATATCTACTTTATCCCCAGTTTCAAATGTACCCTCTACATCAAAGAATGATGGAGAATTTAATAAGGGTTTAAAAGGTTTTCCTTCTTTATCTATTATATATTTTAATTTAACCTGAGTAGCATCCTCTAATTCTGGTGAAGTGGGTACTAAGAGTTGTAAGTAACCAAAATTAGGTTTAGTTCTATCAATTACAGGTTCTTTACCAAAAGATATATCTCCCCTCCAAGGAGTTCCATCACTTAAAATTATTTCATTAGGACCTGTAAAGAAATTTAATTTAGCAGACGATAATTTACTACCTTCATATCTAAGTAAAGTTCTAGATTTTTGTGTATAATTAGAATCTGGGGTTAATGCAGGGTCTAAGGTTTGATCATTATTAGTTATAACTGTTATGTTAGTGGGTGTAATTAAACCTGTTGAGTAATCTACATCCAAATATAAAGTACCAGGTCTTATGTCTAATACATTATTTAATAAAGGTTGACAATCAAATGCATGGTCAAAACCATTACTAAGTGGTTCAAATGAACTTAACTCACTAACCGAATCTGTATCATTTATAGATCCTGTATTAAAAGCAAATGAAACCGCAGATGCTGTAAAAGATGAAGATACGAAAGCATTATTGGGGAAGAAGCCATGTTGAGTAGTTATGGCTAAGGAAATTTGCTCAGTTTTTAACGGTACTACGAGATCTGATATTCCCTGTATACTTAAAGAACCACTTAGGTTTTGATTAGCAGATGAAGTTGTATATGTTACACTATCTGTAGCTGTTATGGCGTCAGTACCTTCTACCCCTAATATGAATTTAATATCATTAAAATTACCAAAATTTTCAAAACTAGCAGTAAAGTTTACTGAGCCAGTAAATTGTATAGGTGTATTAGGGGTTTGAGGGGTATTGTATATTCCCGTTGATTGTCCAAATAAATTATTTGGATCTGTTTCAGATGTATAATCCGTTATGATATTAGTAAATTCTAAAGTAGGATTAGTTGTAGATGAAATGTTTTGGAAATTTTGACTACTACTCTTATCCGCTATGAAAGGATAATTTTCAAAATTGGATGATGTTATAGATAATGGGAATTGCTGAGTAACAGGCAAGTCAAAAGTAATAGAATTAGCTGTTTCTTCTAATTTTTCTACATTTACTCCTCCAAATTCAAAATTTAATCTAGTAGCATTTGATATTAAATTGTTTATGTTAAGTCCCCCCTTAGTTGTTTTAGATATTTTAAGCTTAGTCATTCTAAAACCATTAAGAACTGTATTACCTGCTATTAAAATCTGACCTGAATTGGGTTCAGTTAAAACATTATTAAATCTACTAGGTAAGGTAATAGATTCTTCATATATAAATTTATCAAATGAAGCTGTAGTTGGAGGTGTTATTGATACATTTAAGAATGGTTCACAATGAGCATTTAAAGATTGAGTAGTAACTACTATAGATGAACCACTAAATTCTCCATTGTAAAACTCAAATTGTTGATCCCTAGTTTTATAAATACTGCCCGATAAAGTAGAAATACTTTCGGAAAAGGATTGAGTTATTTCAAACCCAAACATTTTTACAGGTCCACTACCCGAGGGGCCATAAGGAGAAAAATCTATGGAATTAAACTTTTCTAAAGATCCTCCAGTACCACCACTAAATACTTGTACTGGCGAGCCTGTAATATAATTTCTAGGTTGAGATGCTATGGATCCCGATAAACTTATATTTTCAAACATTAATGGGCTATTAAACCCAGTTTGAAATCCTGTATGAATAGTAGAACCTGTTTCAGGTGTAACTGCTAATTTAGTATTAGCACTAACTTGAGGTGGTTTTACTCTGTTTCTTTCTAATAAGTGCTGTTTTACTACAATACCCGTAGAAACGGAAGTCCTAGCGGGTACATAATTTTTTATAGCTTTAAACAGTGAATTATCTATAAATTTAATTAGTCTAAAATAATCAGTTGAATCAGCCTTTATATATTTTTCAAAATATTTTAGAGCAATATCTCTTAAACCATCATAATAATCTAATGAAGAAGATAAATTCCGTGGATCAGCTAATTGGTCCGTTATTTTATTAGTAAAACCAAATTCATGAGTTATATCATCATTTATTTCATCTTGTGGTGAAAACGCTACTTCTAATAAATTAGTACTATCAGTAAATGATTGTGAAGCTTCATAATTTTGTTGTATACTTCTATATGAAGATAATACTTCACCATAAGCTACATTATTATAATCTTTTATTTTATCAGATACTCTATTTTTAATACCTAGGTTGGGTTGGTTCAAAAATTGGATTTCTGAATTATTACTTATAGAGGAAGTAATTAAATTATATGATGAATTATCAGCAAAAGAAGATGTCAGTAAAAATGAACCAGTTACTTTAGGATGTATAGACGTTAATACCGTTAAATTACCCTGTGAACCTGATATTAAGGATAAGTCTTCCCCTTCTCTTGTTCTAAATACTAAATTTTCTGTGGGTGATAATGATTCTGTTAAATACCCGGTTTCTATAGAAAGAGGATCCATTACATGATTATCCCATACTCCTTCATTGATATTACTATCATTATTAAAACATAAGGTCCAGTATCTTACTTCCTGTAAAGATCCACTAAAATTAGGATATGTTACTGAATTAAAAGTTCTTCCTAAACCAAAACTACTAGTGGTGGAATTAACCCATGATCCAGAAATGGCATTATGTTTTATACTACCTGTAAATCCTATTTTAGTACCATCCTTACCATTATATATTTTATTGGCAGAAGCAATTTGATATCTAGCTTGATCAACACCAGCTAATCCCAGTTCCTGCATTTGAACTCTAACATTCCACCAATCCTGATTATAAAATGGTAGTGAAATAGATGCCGAAGTGGAAGGGGAACCACTAATGGCTAGGGTAAGATTAGCATATTGGTTATTAGGATCAACAGATGATCCACTAAAAGAACCACTAAAAGAACCAGATCCTTTATATTCTAAGTAAACTAAAACTTTATTATCACCAGTATTATCTCTTAATCCCCATAAGGGTTGAAGGGGTATAGATTGGGAAGGAGTAGTAGAGGGATTAATATCCGATTTAAATCTAAATTCAACTGTAGAAGGAACACTTCCTGTTAAATTAGAAAATGCAGCAGAGGAAGACCAATTAGGATTTAACTTCCATATGGTTTCTATTCCTCCTTTATACCCGTTATTGGTAGAAGTTTTTACTTCTTTATTATAAATCCTTCTATATAGGTCCCAATCATTTGTGTTTACTTTATCTTTGCCACCAAATTCATTAATTCTTAAGATAGTATCTGGTAACCCCCATATATTGATTAAACTTCTTAAACCTGATATGGTTCCTTTTCTTTTAGCTAAATAAACTAAATTATGGTATAATCTTTTATATATTTCTTTACTTACAGAATCTATAGAGGTAGGTTCATTACTTGCTGTAACAAATGTATTAATAACTTCCTCTCCGGTTTCTGGGAAATAATCACCTGATTCATTAATTCCTATTAACCCAGTAAATATATCACTATTATTAAAATTATTACCATAAACCTCATATCCAAAAGATTTAAGAGCTTCCTCTACTATTTGAGGGGCAATTCCAGTTTCTGAATTATTAGTATTTTTTAACTTATTAGTAATGGATCTAGCATACAACCAAATTTCATCAAAATGTTGTCCTACCATACTGGAAAAATCAAAGTAAGGTTGGTTATCTGAATTAGACCTTAAATACTCAGGGATTGTATAAAATAAATTAGAAGGGTTATCTTCATCATATCTAGATGCGGAAAGTAAAGCACCCCCATAATACGTGTTGCCTACTATATCACTACCTAACCATGTGAGAACTTCTGTGCTTCCCGTAGAAGCTAAAACATAGGGGGGACTTGAATTTAATTTGGGGTAAGCGTTTGAACCACTATTATAATAAAGAAAATAATCAAATCCATCAAAATTCTCTATAATATCAGATATTTTATCTCTAAAAATATTTATAGATGCTGTAGTTTCTAAAGAAGGATCACTAATTGCTCTTAAACTATTAATACTATTCTGAAAAGATTCAATTTGGCCTGCCTTATAATAAAAATTTTCTAGTCTTTTTTTAGCAGAGGAAAAATGGACAAAATCACTGTAATCACTTATAGAATAACTAGGATTAAGAGATATTCCAGTTTGATTTAGTAAATATTGGGATTGATTAAAGGATGCAGTAAAAGAAGATGTTGTTAATGTAGATAAAGTTTTAAATTCAGTAGAATTATTTACCCTATCTTTTAAAGGTATATTAACATTTGGTCCTCTTAAGGTAAATGTTATTGGGGTTGATAGATCCCTAGGGGTAAAAATAACTTCATAACCTTGAGTTTCATTAACTTTACTGATTACTACTACCTGAGATTTAATGTTTAGAGTATTAGGTAAAGGTTGATATAATTTTACTAATATGGATAAATCTTCTCCAGAATCATCTAACATTATATTAACACCTACATAATTTATATTTTGCCCTGCAGTTACATAAAATTCATCAAAAAAATCGGAAGAATCTATTTTATTTTTTAGGGTATTAAATGTGGATATTATTTCCTCACTAGATAAAAAATTATTTTGAAGTCTTATTTCTGTTCTATCTGATGAAATTTCGGATATAAAATAAGGATTATCAAAAGAAGAGGATAATTCAGGTGTTACAAAATTGTATATGGCATAATATGTACCTATTTCTACATTCAACTCATTATTTATATCCCTATCGGGATTAATAAGAATTTCCCCTATGGAGTCGGAAATTGTAGATATGTCATTCTGTATGGTATATTCTGTAAAATTATAATTTACAGATAACAAATTTTGATTTGCATCATAAATGAAAAATTCTACTTTATCCCTATTTAAATCGAATGAAGAACCAGTTTCAAAAGATGGAATTACATCCTGGTCACTTAATTCAAATCCAGATGGTAGAAAACCATTTACATTTATATTAGTAATTGTATTAGGAGGAATGACAAAAGCTAAAACTTCTTCATTACCTGAATGGGTATTACCCGCCATAGGTGTACCATCCGGCATTAAATGGTAGGGACCTATGTATGGTCTACCATCTTGGTAAATAAGTTCATTTCCTTGTGTGTATAAAAATTCCGACATAATTTATATTATTACACTTAATTAAGAATTTAAACCTATAATATTAGCACCCGTAGTAATTATTCTAGATTCTTCAGTCGTAACCCCTTCAGAAAACTGTTGAATTAAATCTAGATTTTGTTGTCTAATTTCTAAATTTTCTTCCCTAAGTTGGGTAATTTCTTCTAATAATTCTTGAATAGTTTCATTTTGTTGTTCAAATCCTATATATTCCGTAGATTCTTTAATTAAAAATTCATGGGAATTATTTTCTCCTCGTTGTGGAATTTCTAAAAATATATTATCATATATGATAAAAAAATCTTCTACGGTAGCCAAATTAGGATCAAAAAAAGTTTCATCTGGTATTTCTACCAATTGAGAAAATTCAGTATCTACTGTTTCATTAAATTTTTGTTTATTAAAAACTTCCCTAGAAAAATTTATTTTTCTCATCCTTCTACTACTTTAAAAGTTAAATCTGTATCAAAAATTCTAGTTTCACCATCTATAGTTATTTGTACAAGAGCAGTATAATGTCTTTCCGGTTCCAAACCATTCATATATAAATTAAAGAAACTACTATTTTCATCTGCACTTATTTTAGTGTAGGATGAATCAAAATCTATAACATACTCATTAGTTTTACTATCCTTAATAGCATATAAAGATGAACCTGAAGGTAAGTAGAAATTTTTAGTATAATTAGATGCAGTTAAATATGTTCTTTCTGGGAATTTTTCTATAGCATTAATTTTTAATTTAGCTACTTCTTCAGGGTAATATTTTTCTTTATTGTTAGATAATGATAATAATACTTCAGTGGTTGTTAATTGAGTAGTACCAGATGAACCCGTATTAAACGTGGAATCATCCCATTTAATTTCCAATTGGGGAGGGTATATGGTGTTAGTATCTCTTGAAAAATATTTTAATTCAGTTAATTGATTTTCATCATTAACAAATTCCTGAGATTCAGATTGTCTTACTATAAAACCATAATTAGTAAAGGCCGATGAAGACCAATTAGTAACTATATCTGTTACTTCAGTATTAATATCTAAAGTACTATAAAAATCAAAAGATTGAGATGAAAGGCTAGCTGTATACCATGCCCCTCCCCCATCTCTAGATCCAGAAAAGGATCCAGTAATACCTGAAGTAGGATTATTGGTATCCCAAGTGCCATTACCTTTAGATAACCTATTATCCCAACAACATCCATCCTCAACTAGGGGATTTAGTAAATATTCCCCCGTACCCATGTTCCAATTTTGAGCTACAGCATTAACTAATACTGTAGTAGTAGAAGATAATCCTCTTGCATTAGCCGAGTAGATTCTTAAAAAAGATTTTGTGGATATTCCTGCTGCTTTTACATCTATTACATTTAAGATTTCATCTAGATCAAACTGTACTAAAAACCTAGAAACCTGAGGGGATTCTCCTTCTACTTGTGTGGGTGATTCTATTAAAAAATCCGTTGTGGCTTCTATTATGGAATCCAGTCCTGTATTCATGGTACCGTAACCTGAATATAGGGTAGCATCTTTAGTTGGGAATAGTTTATATATGGCCATAATTTTTTATCTATGAATACCTGGTGGGAAATTACCTATAAAAGAATCCACATACGTGTTATGAGGATCAAAAGGTTGTACTGTATTAAATGTTACTGTTTCACTACCTATTCTAGTGGTAAAAGGAAAATATGTAAATGCACTTACTCTATCTTCTAAATCCAAACCAGTTTCATTAAAAGTATCTTGCAATGTTCCTTCCCCAGCTGTAGTACCCTCTGGTTGTTGAATATATTTAAAATTTGGTCTATATTTTTGAAAATGACCATTAGTAGGGAAATTATTAGGACCCCCGGTAGGTTGGTTATTTTCTAAATCTAAATTAGTTCTATCAAAGCTATTTTGTAAAAATGGGTTAGGCATATTATATTATTATAAGGGTACTACTCTTCCTTTTATGTCGTTTTGGGGGAATTTTAGTTCAAAAATCATAGGATCTATAGAAGGATAAATTACATTATTAATAGTAGCTCCCTCTATATCATAGGAATTTCCACTATATACTCCCTGGGTTCTATTTATTATTTTAATATTTTTTACAGTTTGTACCCCACTTATTTTATCCAGGGTTATGTACAGTTGACTTAAAATAATAGGTTCATTAATTTGAAAATTATCTGTATTGAAATAGTTAGTTAAGGCATTTATACAATTAGTAAGAACTTCGCTATTATTAAAGTTAGGTAAAGTTATAATTTCAAATTCTATTCCTATATTAATTATAAAAGCATCTTTTATGTTAATTGAATCCCCTATAGTTCTATATTCTTCCAAGTAAGTTCTTAAGTTATTTTTTACCGTATTAGAAGCTATAGCTAATTTTTCATTTATATCTAGGGATAAGATATATAGATCCAAATTAGAAGTAGGAGTACCTACAACCCTATTCTGTCCCACTCTTGGTGGGGTAGGTCTAGTACTTATTAAGGAAGGTGTTGTGTATGCCTTAGATATAACCCCAAATCTAGGTGGTAGAGATAAAGTTCTTACCAAATAATCTTGGGGTGTAACTGTTCTTAATTGATTTTGGAAATTACCTAAAGCATTTTTTCTTATAACTTCGGGTGTATCGCCACTAGATCCCCCACTTGCAGCTCTGGGGTTATTAGCTACTATTGAGCCAAATACAGTATTAGCTAGGGTTTGATTTAAAAGTGTAGAATTATTAAATTTAATACTTCTTAAGTTAGTTATATTAGTTAATGTACCTGCAGATACATTAGAAGATGCACCCCCACCTGTTAAATATCTAACTGTTAAAGTAGTATTAGATGGGGCTATGCCATAAGTGTCTGTAAGTACAAAGTTAGTAGGAGAGAAGGCAGTGGTTAATTTATTTTGCTCAAAAGGTAATCCTAAACCTACATTATTAGGATTCGGTACTATTTCTTCATCATTATCATTAGTAGTACCTGCTCCAAATTCAAATTGTAAGTTAGTTTTATTTAAAAATCTAGTAGTAAATCTTCTTTGAACCTTTTTTAATTTTAACAAAAATGGAACTTCATTATCATTAGAGTAATTAGGATCATTAGGGTTAGTATTTTTAATACTGTCAAATATGGATTCCTGTGCTAAATTAGGTACTTCATAGTACTCATTATTATCACTATCAAAAACATCCAAAACTGAAATTATGTTAGTTGCATTAAGATTTCTTGTAGCAAATTTTTGTGGTTCACCAAATTCAAAGGAAGTTGTATTAATAGTAGATGAAATAGCTCTTCTAGTTTTCTTTAATAGAAAAAATTCAGGTTGACCCGATGATATAGAATATACAGATACTTCAGTTAAATCAAGAGATGAGGAGTGAGCGAAGTCAATAGGGTCTTCTATAGTAAAAGGTGTAGTAGATGTCGTATTAGTTACGATAGTATTTTCTGGGACTGTAATAGCATAAGAATAATCTGGGACTCTTTCGGATCCTACAATTTTAGCCGGTACCTGTTGAAAAAAATCTATATCTACTGTTGCAGCAGTAGTTACTTTAGGTCTATATCCCAATAAATAAGCCAAATCAAATAAGTTATTAATTTGTCTAGCTCTCTGGATAAAAGTTTCCTGTATTTGGTTATCTATGTAAAACGATAATACATCCCCTACATAAGCTGCCATTTCTATAAATAAAGCTCCAGTAGAAGAATCCGAAAAATCATTAAATGTATCAGGATAATAAGTTTTAGTAAATTCTACTAATCTATTTTTTAAACCAGTAAAGTCTTTATTTATATATTTTATGTCTCTATTTAAATTACTCATTTTTCAATTATTATCCAGGGAGATTAGTAGCTGTTAAATCGGGTGTATTAATATTAATATTTAGATTTTCCAATGCATTAAGATTTCTTTGAAATGAATAAACCAATTCAAATTTAATAGTATTATTATTATGATCATTTATTAACTTTAACTGCCTAACTTTAATAGATGGAAAATTATTTTCTATATCCTCGGTTAATATAGCTGATAAATCTTCTAAAGTAGAATTAGTATTCTCGAATAATAAAGACTGAAGATTTGCCCCAAAATTATTATTAAAAACCCTTTCATTTCTATTAGTTAAAATATAATTTATAAGATTAGCTTTTATCTGATCTCTTGTAGCAAAAGTTTGGGTAAAGACATTATTGGCATTAAAAGGTAAACTTATCCCAATAGCAGTATTACTATTACTACTTATTTCTAGAGGGGATAATGTGGATACTACAGTTGGCATTTATTAATTGATTAATGAATTAATTTGTTCTAAAGAAACTTGACCTGGAGGTAAAGCACCATTTGCACTATCAACATTAGGACGAGGAATAAAATTGCCTTGTAGATTATTAGTAGTCATAGTAGTAGCAGTTTCACCTAAAATATCTTTATATGAACTCCTTAGGCTACTTTTTATGGTTTCCTGAGAGGGAGAAGATATTCTATTTTCAACTATGGGAGTAGAAGATTTACTCTTAACTGCCTCCAGTAATATTTCTTTTAATTCTTCTTGTATAACTTCTCTAGTAGCTTCTTTAATTATATCTTTTAACTTTTCTACTTTCATTTTATTATTTGTTATAAATACTATAATATTTAAAAATCTTTATTTCTCTTTTTTACGTTTTCTATTTTGTCTTCTTTCCTTTGCTTTATCTTTTCTTTCTTTTCTATCTTCTCTTCTAGCTTTAACTGCTTCTTTTCTAGTTATTTCACCTTTTTTTCTTAGGAGAAATCTCTCTTTGAAGGATTTTCTTCTCTCTTTACGTTTTTTTTCACGTATTTCTTTTTTAGTAAATCTTTTTTCGACTTTTGTTTCTTCTGTTTCTTCTGCTTCGGAAATATCAATATCATCAATATCAACAGAAATATCTTCTATATTAATTAAATCGCTATTAATTCCCTCAGGAATATCTCCTACTGGGATTGTAGGAGGTTGAATAAATACTAAATCATAATTATCAATTTGGAATTGAATTTCTTTAACTAATACTTCTAAAGAAGATGCAAAAGAAAAATCTGTAGCTAATTTTATTTGTGAATTATTAACATTAACAGCATTAATTCTTCTTAAGGGTAAATTAGTTTCACTTTCTCCAAATTCTACCCTTAAAAGAAAATCTTTGTAAATTAAAGGATTAGTAGAATTAGGTAATAGTCTATCGGATAGATCTGAATTAATAGATTGATTTGTTTCTACATTTGAGGAATTTCCTATGTTTTCTAATTCTTCAATAAACTCTTCATTAGTTTCTCTAGCTGTTTCATCTATATCTTCTTGAGTAACATTTTGACCTTTTTTAACTAAAACTCTTACAAAAGTAATTATTGCTAAAAGAGTAGTGACAATATTTAATACAATTGATATAGCATCTAATATATCTTCTAAAGTATCTCTAACTGGGGTTGCAGTTTCTTCTATAAGTTCAGCGGCACCCTGTACTTCTTTTGCAGTATCATCTAATTTTACTAATGAATTACTTAAAGTAGTTATTACATTTAAGGGTAATCCTACACCTATAGGAGCCCCTGTGGGAATAGGTAATTTAGTAATTAAATCTATTGAGAAATCTACTGCTTTACCGGATATATCTAAGGTTTTACTAGTGCTTCCTAAAGTAGCCAATATACTTTTTACTCCTGTTACTACTGCTGTAATTGCTGATAGAGTAGATAAAGTTGTATTTAGGGTTTTTGATAATTTATCTGTTGATTCTTCTATTTGTTGTTTATTAACTAATATAGCTGCTGCTACGCCGGCACTAGCAGCTAAAGTAGAAATTGTAATAGGTAATAATAATTTTGATGTATCAGGTTTTTTACCTTCAATTAATTCATCAGCATCTAATTCTATAGGAATATCAAAGGGTACTGAGTTTTTTACAAAATCTACCCCAGTGTTGGCAACATTAGTGATTTGTTTTTCAGCTAAGTCCTCTATTTTAACTACTTGATCTCTAGCAGTTTTTACTAATCTTGCTATGAATTTATTAAAGCTCATTATTTAGAAAAACTTACTTTAGATTTATATTTCTCTATATTATCTAAAATTCTTTTAGATTTTTGTCTTAATGATCCCCCTATAGTTACCAAAGAAGCATTAGGGGAAGCTGGAGTGATTAACATTGGATTAAGTTCTAGATTATTACCCAATGAAAGTAATACTTGAGCCAAGTCTTCTATGTCATCTAAAAATTTATCCCCTAAAATTATAGGTTCAGTTGCGTCTTTACTACCTAATAAAACTTCGGGAGAATCCACTACAAATCCTTCTACGGCATCTATATTTACTGTTTCTTGGGCATTTAAGTTAATTGAATCATTAGAAGATAATAAAATATTATCAGATTTAGAATTTAAAAGTAATCTACCTGAATTTAAAATAATTTGTTCTCCTGCAAATTGTTCTGGTAATTCGGGTTCTAAACCTTTTATAAAAGATTTATAACTTTTTGAAGATACTTCTATTGGTATATTTTGTGTGGATGTAAGGTAGATACTAGATATATCAGTGTTTATATTTTCAATATAAGGTATCCAGGGATCAACATCAGAAGGGGTTTGATCAGTAGTTAAAATAGTAATGGGGTCTCCATTTTTTTCAGGTTCGTTTTGAAAATCTCTAGACCAGGGATTATTTGAGGGGTATACAGTTGAACCGAATCTAAGGGATTGGCCAAATCTTCCTTCATATACTATATCACCTTCATAGGTTTGAACACTTCTTAAATTTTCTTTTTCAATAAAAGTATTTCCTAAATTTATGGATTCTGGGTTAGAAGAGTTTGATCTTTCAAAACCTCTCTCGCTTTGTTCATAATTAGTAGATATTCTAACTTGTTGATAATCTTTATTTAGTTTTAAACCATTATGATTATTACTATTCCATAAGTTAATAGGATGGAAATAATAAAAAGATTGATCCCCCCTTCTTGAGTTTAAATCTACATTAGGTAAGGATATAATATAAACTAATTCCTTTTTTAGAGGGTAGTGTTTTATATTAGGGAATAAAGGTATAGCCGTTGGTAAATCTCTTGCCTGACGATTATCTATAGGTCTTATGATTTCGAATTTAATGCACCCTATATTAGAAAACCCTCCCATAAGATTAAATAAGTTAGGGTTATCCGTATCATTAATTAATGTAAAAGCTACTCTAGCTGGAAAAATAGTACCTGGGAGAACACCACTAAGACCATTACTAGGGAGATCAAAATTAGATAATCCAGTGGGTGATTTAATTGCCATTATTTTCTTTTAATTCAGGAAATGCACCTTGTAAACCTTCTAATAATTGATTTTTTTCCTCTTCGGATAATCCTAATTCGTCTCCACCTCCTGAAGATTGTAAGGTTCTTTGTACTATACCCGCCATTTTAACTAATTGTTCATTATTCTTAATACTTATTTCTAGGTATTCTTTAATTAAGGGAACTATTAGTGTAGCATCACCTATTTCCTGTACTAAAGGTTTTAATTCTTGGATTAAAGCAGTTACTTGATTATTTTTCTGTTGTTGTAACTCATAAATTTCCTCCAGTAAATCGGAAAATTTTTTATCCTTAAATATGATGGAATCCAGTAACCCCATTTTTTATTATAAATATATAAGAGTTTAAACATTATTAAATCCACCTAATTTATTAAACTTACTATATTTTTCATCAAATATAGAATATAATACTTTAGCATTTTTAGTTATAAGAGGTGTTTTAACATCCATCATTTCTCTTATGTAAATATAAAGTGCTTTTTTATTAAAAACATCTATATTATCCCTTTTCCTAAATAGTTCTAAAATACAATCTGCTACCTTAGCATCTTCGGGTTTAGGAAAAAGTTCATCTAGATTAGAAGAACAATAATCTATATAGTAGTCCATAAATAAAGATAATCTATCCTTATCAGTATAACCATTAAAAGCTAAATCACCCCACTCTAAATCTAACTCATAGTGCATTTTAGGATGAGATGCTATAGAATTAGCATCATCATTAATAGAATTATCATCGTTTTGACTTAATGAATAATTGCTAATTAGCTTTTTATAGTTTTTTTCATTATAAACTATTAAGTATCTTTTTACTATAGTACCAAAATAAGAATAAGCCTTAGCACCTTTAGAAGGATCAAATAGATGGATTTTAGATAAAAGAAATGTTATTATCTCATGTTGTAAATCTTCTAAGTCTTCAACATCCGTATTATAGAACTTAAAAGTATGGATTATATTTTCGGTTAATTTATAAAAAGGCCAATGTATATAGCCTTCATAAATGTCACTTCTTTCTTTAGGATCAGTACTTGTATTATATCTAACTATAGCATTTTCGGTATCCTTAGTAAAATATCTTCTTTTTTGTTTTTGGGCTTTATGTTTGGCTATTATCCGGTCCATCTTTATCTAGATTTTGAATATTAAATTCATTAAGAATTTTTTGTAATTCCATAACCTGATTAAAGAAAAAACCTATTTCGTCATCTGACTTAAAAGAACCCTTATGGTCCAATTTTTGTAATTTTTCGTCTGTGATTTCTATTATTTGGGATAATTTTTCTAAATAACCCAAATATCCTAATAATATGTCTTCGGCTGTTTCATTTTTACGTAATAAATTAAAGGTTGTATACCCTAATACACAACATAAAATAACCGATATACTGAGTAATATATAAACTATCATAAATTATCTAACATATTTTTTAATCCCGAACTACTAACAGATGATAATGCTTTCTTTTTAGCTGAGTTAGTAGGTTTAGGGCGTACAATAGGATCATTAGCATTGAATTTGGGTAACCATTCTCGCTCAAATTCTATTCTAGCTGCCATAAGATCCGCTTGGTGCAAAATATACGGTAAACTAGTACGTGGTTTTTGTTCTGGCATAAATACTTTAAGATATTTAGCATTAGCATCATCATATAAACCATCATGAGTTTGAATAGCTAGCATTTCATTAAATGTATAAGAAACACCATGAGATTGTAACATAAATAATCCTCTGTCCGGAACAGATGAAAATGGTACTTCTTTATTAAACATATATTCTTCACCTAATTTTTCCCGTCTCCATTTATCAGTCTGGGGGATATAAGATGCATTATTTTCATCACCCATTTTACCTAGATCATGATTAATGGCCGAGAATACTAATTCTTCGATAGTAAATGTAGATCTATCCATTTCGAATTCACACCATACATTATATATTTTAAGTGATGCCGCAACAACTCTATTTACATGATCAACGTATCCACCTGGGAATGCATTATGGTATTCTTTTTTGTGAGCAGCAGGCATGAGTGATATTCTTTCCTCATACTTTTTATAAAAATCTAATAATTTCTGCTGACGTTCTCCTGTAATATATTTTTCTATATTACCTATAAATTCTTCCCAATTAGACTGAATTTGTTCTGCTGTTAATCTCATTAATTACTTCTATTAGTGTTATTTAGCTCGTGTCCCGAAATAGGTTCACGTTCTATCTGAGTAGAAATATCCTCTAGTACATCATTCATACTTTCAAATTCGCTTTTAATAATCCGAGGATTTTCATTAATTGACACCATATGGTTTACTCTACCTAATTTAGCCTGTAATTTTTCTATTTGTTTCAAATAGTAATTTCTATTTCTCATATAATTTTTTATTATTATTATAACATTCTAACGAATGTGTTCTGAAGATACGAAATTCCTCTGGGGGAATCACGTTTTTTGTGGAAGATTTTTAGAAAAATCAACTATTTTTTTAAGAGTTAAGCACTTTTCATATTCTTCTATTTCCTCAAAATATAAAAGACATGAATATAGACAACTTATAAATAATTCATCATTAAACCTCTTTAAAACATCTACATGTTTTTCGTCGTTTAAATTAAAATTTTCAATATAGCTAAAAGCTCTAATATGAGCCATAAACTTATAAGCCTCTTTCATTTCAGCGGGATCAAGACTGGAATCTGAAGGTAATGATAAAATAAAATTATCACTTACCACATCATACTGTGAAATAAGTTTCCTAAACATCCCTATCCAGTAAACAGGGGTACTAGTAAAGTCTTCATATGAAGTAACATCTATGGGATTACCATCCAATTCCTCATTATTAGAAAATAAAGAAAAAATTTTAGATATATTCATACTAATAAATACATTATTGGTGTAAACTAGCTAATGTACCCTCAAGAGCCTCTATTTCAACACAAAGTTTAGCATACTCTTGTTCTACATTAATTTTCCTAGGATTATCAGGATGATATTTCCATAAATCATCTTTCATATTAGCTAAGTCCGCTAATTTGTTTAATAAAAAAATATGTTCTGTTACTTCTGTGGGCATAAATTA
>CAACVC010000062.1_pt1 | contig 23611 bp, 26 predicted proteins | sample 2381761 | NCBI WGS metagenome assembly CAACVC01 (sample SAMEA5211966, study PRJEB30684) | marine metagenome | biome: Marine; feature: Epipelagic; material: Water | collected 2015-10-15 | depth 45 m
TAAAGAATCTGTATTGTGCGAATAGCTAATTTTACCTGCATTATCTCCGTCAGGGTCGCTAAAACTTATAGTGTCGCTTCCTGTATTTGAGCTGTTGTTAAAATTAAACTCATTTGATAAACCACCTGATAATTCAAGCTGTTGTCTTTGTGAGCCAGGTATATTCATATTTAATGTCTGACCTGAGCCATTAAAAGAAATTAAACCTGTAGATGTTATACGTATTTTTTCTGTTTGGTTGCCACCATTTTCTCTTGTTTTAAAAAGCATTGAAGCACCATAATTACCACTTGTACCATTTTCTTTATATGATTCTATAGAGCCAAAACTTGTGTGTGTTCCATTGTCTAAATATTTACCAGTAAAGTTAATACCACCACCAACACCCTGTGCTTGTGAATCAGTATCACTAACTTGTAATAACCCTTGTGGAATACCAGAAACAAGATTTTTATCTCCGTGTACTTGTACGAGTCCATTTTCAACATTAGATGTAACACCAATTAATAATCTCCCTGCACTTGTAATACGCATTCTTTCTACAGGTGTTTGTCCTGTTGTATTTAAAGCAGTAACTTGCTGAAATAGTAAATTTCCAAGTGAATCACCATTTATAATATTACCTGCAAGACCTTGTGTAGTCCAAGTATTCGCATTATGTTCGTTCATACAAGAAAATGAAATAAATGGTACACCACTACTACCAAAAGAGCCTAAAGTTCCATAGAAATAATTAGAAGTGTTTGTATGTCCGAATTCTATTCCTGAGCCATTTTCTCTTACATTTAATCTCGCTTGTGATTGTGATGCAGTTATACCAATTTGTAATACACCAGCAGGATCAATACGCATTCTCTCTGAAAGATTGCCAGAGCCTTCTGTACTAAATATTAATGAAGCGTTATCTGTATTAACTTGATCCATTGTAATTCTAGCCTTAGAATCAGTTGTTGCTCCACTTTCTACAAAATCAATATAAGGTGCATTTGAAGAATTATGTATAATTACATTACCTGCAAAAGTTGCGTTTCCACCTCCATCAACAGCAAACACTTCTGTACCAGCAAGACCACTTGTATTATTAACATTTGTTCTCGCAGATATTAAAGGTTGTGCATTACCATTTGATGCAGCATTTATAACAAAAGCAGGAAAACTTGGACTTGTAGCTGATTGATGAAAAACTGCTGCTGCTGCACTAGCTGTGTTCACATCTGTTACAGCTATAATAGGGTCTTCATCTGTACTACCTTGCACAACTAAAGTACCCTCAAACAAACCTGATAAAGGTTGTGATGTATTATCTTGAATTATAACTTGTTTTGCAAAAGTTGAGTTTCCTGAGCTATCTATAGTTAATCTTGGGGTGTCACTTGTTGAAATTATAACTGATGCAGCTTCTCTATTATTTATTTGTAAATCAGATTGACCTGTAAAAACCCCAATATCAGTACCACTTCCAGAACCTGAGCCAGTTGTATCATTACTGATGTGTAAATAAGATGTACCTGAGTTGTGCATATGTATTTTACCCTGAGCTGTTGTTACACCAACACATAAATCCCCTCCAGATGTTATACGAATTCTTTCTGTTGTACCTGCACCATTTCTAAAGTATTGAGTATCTCCATCAAAATAGTTTGCTGAAGAACTATTGTAGCCAATCCTTAAACCTGCTAAAACTGTTCCACTTGGGTTTAATTCTACTTTAAATTTAGAATCAACATTGGTGCTTCCAATTCCTACATTTTGTGAGTTGTCTATTGTTAATGCTTGAGTTAATGTTGTATTATTACCTGTTGCAATATAAAAACCTAAAGCTCCTCCAGTTCCTGCATCATATACACCTAAACTTGCAGCAGTATTACTACCTTCACTCCAACTTATACCACCTCCATAATAATTTGTTGTTGTTGGTGGATTAAGTGTTATAACGTGTTCGCTTGGTGCATTTGGTAAACTTGATTGGTTAATTGCTAATGTATTTCTTAAAAGTCCACTTGTTGTTATTGCGCCTGAAGTTATTGTTCCTGCAAAAGTTGTATCTCCATTTAATGCAATAGCTATTTTTTCAACTGCATTAATACCAATAGTCATTTTAGAGGTATTTTGCTCATATCTTATATAACCTGCTTTTAAAGCTGTGCCACTTGTTCCATCTGCAAAATAAATACTGCCATAATTTCCTGCACTTGAGCCAGACCTTATTGTAATTCCTGTATTTCCACTTGTAGCACCTAATACTAAATTGTCAGCATCAGCATCATAATCACTATTTGTTAAATTATTTATTCCTACATTTCCTGCAAAAGTTGCATTTCCACCTTCTGACATATCAAAAACTAAAGCATTTATACCAGTTCCTCCATCATCACCGACGAAATATAAATCTTTGTCTTGACCTAAATTATAGATAATACCATTCCCACTTCCATCAGTATATAATTTTAAACCTGTTCCTGTTGTAACACTACCTGCAAAAGTTGCGTCACCTGAAGTATCTATTGTAAATCTATTATTAGTACCTAAGGTAGCATTGTCAGAAATCACAAACTTATTACTATCACTTCTATCAATACCCATAGACATTGTGTTTCCATCTGTTTGGAATACAATAAATGGGTCATCAGCTAAACTTGAGCCAATTTGTAAAGAAGTAGGATTTGATGCTTTATTTATTAATACATTTACTCCAAAAGTTGCTGCTGTACTACTTAATTGTAAAAAAGTAGAATCATTAGCTTGATTAGTTAAAAAAATATTATTAGCGTTAAGTGATAACTGTCTGTCTATTAATGAAGATATATGATTTACATTAGTAGTTGAATTATGATATATTTTATAGTCTGTAGCTGCACCAAAAATTAATTCTTTATTATCTCCTAAAGCTACATTACCTGCAAAAGTCGCATCATTACTAGAAATAGCAATAGGTGCATCTGTTAGTGTATTAGAATCAGACCACATAACAACATCATTAGCAGTACCACTACCATCAACAAAAGCTGTTGAATTAAAAGCGTTACTTCCTAATGTTCTCTTGCTAACAAGATTACCTGAGCTAATCATTAATGCTGAGGTTTCTGTTGAAGTTCCTATTGACGATCCAAACTCAAGTAATTCAGTTGATCCAGTTAATAATTTAAACGTACCTCCACTATGAGCCACCCAACTATAATCATAATCTCCACCAGCGATATTAATTGCAGAGCTTGTACCATCATAAATTTGTATTTCTTTATTAGCATTTGATCCTAGTGTTGAAGTTCTACCATATAAAATATTTTTACTAAATATATTAACTGCACTACTTCCATCAAGTCTGTAATATTCTGTTATTCCACCTGATCCATCATCTGACCTTAGTATAATATCTTTATCTGCTGTGTTTTGATCTATATATAAGTGATCTGAACTACCATATATTTCTGCATCATTCCCTGTTCCAAATCTTGCTTTTGCATCATCTATAAAATCAATACCACTACTAGTATTGTTAACTGATATTTTTGTAGCACCTGTTGTGTTTCCTATTGCTAGTATTTCAGCTAAAGTATCTACACCATCTATCGCTGTATCAACATAAGCAGTTGTTGCTATTTTTGTTGAGTTATCATTTTGACTTTGTGTAGTAGCTATTGCACCATTTGATAAAGTAACAACCCCACTTTCAGCAGATATTGTATTCCCATCTATCTTTATGTTATCTACAATAAGATCGCCTGTTACAAGTACATTACCTGTAACATCTAATTCTTTTCCACTAGCTGCTGCTCCACCAATACCAACTCCTGCTGTAGATAAATATAGAATACTATTATTACCTGATCCATCAGTTATTTGTTGTGCAGTAGAGCTTAGAACAGTACTACCTGTTGTTTTTAATAAGCCTACATACGTTACTGATATTTGTGTATTAGTTAATGCTGCCATTTACAATTTTTTTTAAATAAACAATTAGTTTCTCAACGTTTTTGTTTTTAGGTTTACTTTTTCTTTTTTTCATAATACCCAGCCATTAAATAAAGCATCTTTGTCAGGGTCAATATCTTCATTTGAATTACTTGTGTATTCAGGGAATAAAGATTGATTAAAACTCATATAGTCAATAAATCTTCTTGTATAGTATTCTGCTATATCTCTTTCTTTTTCAACTAAAAAATCTACCTCATTTTTAGAAACACTTTCTGCATTTTCGCTAATATGCTTGAATACTCCACCGTTTTTGATTTGATATGCTGCAAAAGGTAAATAATCTACCATTGCGAAGTGTATTAGCATTGGCTGTATATATGTTGTTACAAGTGTTAAATAATTACCTGTTAAACTTGCACCACCAGTTCCTGCAATATCAGTACTTATTTTATTATAAAGATCAGTACCTAGATAGTTTCTAATATGTATCTCCTGTGCTATTTTGACAAACTGTATAAACTTGTCTGTATCAACGTTTCCATCTAAAATAGAATTTTGTACTAATTGCTTTCGTGTTATAAATAATGCTGTTGCCATATCTTAATCTTTTCTCCAATAATTATTTCTTGCTGATGCTATTTGTGCTACTTCAGGTGCATTAACTTGAAATCTCGCATCTTTCTTTTTATTTTGTGGTAATGCACTTATAATTTTTCTTGCTTTACCTACTGATATTTTTTTATTATCTTTTTTAAGATATATTCTTCGCATCCAATAATGAGAACAATTAACCCCACCTTTGTATAGCCAAATGTTATAACCCTCGCCTTTTGCATCTGCTGGACTTAAATCAACATTAGCTTTACTAATTTTATTTAAATCTTCCATACGATAAACTTTATTAGCAGCCATCATTTTAGTACAAAAATCTCTTGATTTGCCCTCTGTTGATCTACCTGCTGTATAAACATATCTAATCCTAAAAACACTTGTATCTTGTATGCTTTTTTTTCTTGCATCTCCTGTAACAACACTTGCAAATTCAAAATAGTTTTTTATTTCACTTTCATCTTCAAATGCTGGTCTTTCGTCTATTAATTCCCATTCATCACTAATATCTTCTCCTTTTTCAATTATATCGTCAGCAATATCATTCATAGTTTCACTACTAAGATGAACACTACTTTTTAACTCTTGTTTAATACCTGTTTCTTCTTCTTTTGTTTCTTTATCATCTACATTTTCTAATTCTGTAAATTCAAGTGGTTGAAGCGTTTTAAAGTATAAATTAAGGCTTATATTGTTATAAGCTAATATCTTATCAAAGCTGTCTATTAAAAGTGTCTGAAAAGGTCTTATAACTGTGTTATCCATTAATATAGAAGCAGTTTTTAATTCATCAGCATTATTACCTAATCCTGTTTGATCTTTTATACCTAAAAGCATAGGACTTACAACTCTGTGACTGACCATTATTTTTTTAGTACTCTCATCACTTAAAAATTGATATTGATTGTGTGCATCACTTAATTGAACAGGATCAATATTAGCTTGACTTTCAGCATTATCGTTAAATGCTAAAATAAATTTACCTGCATTACTACTGCCACTAAATTTTTGATATATTCTTTGCTCAATTAATTCTCTTTCTTCTTCTGCTGGTACACCATTGTTAAAATTAATTAACATTGATGGTGCTAAACCATTCATAATATTATTAAGATGATAATTCGACACTTCTTCTTCTAGTTCGCAATATTGTAATCCACCTTGATAATCCACAGGGCTATAATAAAAAAATCCTGCTCTATAAGGTTTAATATACATTATCTCTAAATTTTGTTTACTATATCCAAAAGCTGGTATCTTTTTTAGTTTAGTATTAGGTTTTACTTTCTCCCAATCATTTGCATAGTAATATGCTTTTATCTCGCCATCTTCACTTTTTTCAGCTCTTAATGTTTCAACAGGCATATGTTCAAGTCTTGCTATTTTTGATCTGTCTTGTGAATAAATTACTTGTACTGCACATTGACCCATTAATTTAAGATCATAACAAAGTTTTCTAACACAATCGTTATGAAATAAAACTCTCATTTGTGCATACTCGTTAGGTTTTCTTGATGAATCAGTAGCATCTAATCCTTTACCATAGATCATTTCACTTATACCATTTATAATAGCGTTATTTGTTGGACTGCCATTGTATCTGTCTATTAAAAACTGAAAATACATATTATCCTCGCCATATTGTATATACTCTTTATTATTAATTTCTTTAATAACAGGACTTGTATATGTACTTAAATTAACTATCCTTAAATCACTCATATTATTATATAATCGTTATCATTCATAGCTGCTTGGCTATCTGTTGTATACTCACTATTATTAATGTCATAATAGTCGTTGTTTGCTTGATTAATTGTTTGAGTTGTAACAAATATTTTGTCTTTATATAAAAGTGTTGTATTTGCACCATAAACAGTTAAATCATAAAATCTACCCTCTTTTAAAATTGTGTTACTATCACTATCAACATATCCACTACCTTGATTTATTATACTCATATAATTATTTACTGAAAAGCTAGTATTAATATTTGTATAAGTGTAACTTTTATTTGTGCTGTTATCTCTAACAACAATATTATTTACTGAATTAAAAAGTCTCGGTATAACTTTTAAAGTTTGACCAGTTGCACTTGTTGTCATAATCTTCATATTTATATAACAAAGTAAATTAAAATATTTGTAAAAAAAAAGAGGGCATATAACCCTCTCTTTAATTTAAAACCATAACTTCTCTTAGTTTGGTGCAATCGGTGAACTAGCATCATCACTCGGTGCTGCTGCACAGAAGAATGGTGGTGCTGTTTCTTGAGCATTTATTACTAACGTAAATCCTGATAAATCTCCCATAGCTGCGCCTGAGACTACTGTACCCCCACTAACTTCGCATCCGTGTTCTTTCCCTAATAAGAAAGCATTACCATTATAATCAACAACAACAACTTGAGGTCTACCGTGAGCAATTAATTTAATTTGCTCTTGTGTAGCTTTATCTAAAAATTGTAATGTAAGATTAAGTGTGCTTTCATAAAAAGTTGTACCATTTTCTCTTGAAGAATTTATGGCTGTTTCTAAAGATGAATTACCTTTTAAATCATATCTGAAAAAATCAACTGAGCCATCTAAAGTAACTGATCCATCACCAGCAACAGTTAAATCTCTCGTTGCAGTAGAGTAATTGGAAAAGAAAACATATCTTAATCCACCTACACCTGATTTACAAGGTAAACTTCTTCCATTTGTTATATTACAAGCCATATTTTTATTTTTTTATAAAAAAAGGTAAGTAGGCTTTTACCCACCTACCTCTTTTATGTTAAACAATTATTAAGAATATAAAACGATGTCTGATCCGATTCCGTGTTGTACTCCAGCACTTCCTCTTAAAACAACTCTTACATTTTGACTTCCATCAATGTCAGCCATATCAATTAACTTAACTTCTTGCCAGTCATTTAAAAGACCTGTTCCGAAGAATAAGTTAGATGATTCAGCAGCAACCATTTTATTAGCACCTAAACCTGGAGCAGTAAATAATGGAATACCTTGAAAATTCATCTCTGTTTTACCAACGTTGTAAAGTTCTCTATATCCTAAAGCAGCTTGTGCTTGAATATAAAACTTAGCTGCACTTGTTGGTATGTAAATCTTAACATCTTCTTTTGAATAAACTGCACTTGGAATTGCATCAACTACTTTTCCTAATTCTGCAATTATGTTAGCAGCTGAAAGTGTAGTACCTGCAACATCAACAACGTCTCCGTCTGCTGCAAGTAATGCTTGAAATCCATTAAACTCACCTGCATTTGCAGTTGCACCTTGCCAAATGTTTTGCTCAGTTTTTTGAGCAACTTTAGCTGCAACTTGTGCAATTAAGAAATCAGAGAATTTTTTAGGAAGATTATCATATTGGCTAAAGCCCATAGATTGTGCATCCCAATCTTGTCTGAAATCTTTTTTACAAAGTTGTAAGTTTACTTGAAACTCCTCAGGTTGTAAAATTCTTTCTGTTAATGTTACGTTTGAAGTTGGATCAAAGTCACAAGAAGCATCTTTTAAAATACTATCTAGTGCAAGTTTTTTGATAACTTCTTTATATTTAATATTAGGTTTTATACTAACCCCTCCTTGTGATAACGTTACACCACTTAGTAAAGCTGCTGCTATATACTCACCAGCAAATTCGCCAGCATAAGTAGTAGTTATCGATGTTGTAGTCGCCATATCTTTTTCTTTTTTTTATTTAATTATTATAATTCGCCAACTGATATTGAAGAAGCTGCATTACCATTTCCTTGTAGAAAATAGTTTGTGCCGTCTGAGTGAATTTCAATAAAATCACCAACGCTTTCAGCGTCATCTTCAAATGTTACTCTATCTACTGCATCAGCTTCAACGATTGCTCCATTTACAATCACCCCACCATTGATAATATCTCTATTATCAGCTGGAGTTTGTACTACGAAGTCAGTTGAAAAAGCTGCTACAACAATAAATTTTGCTTTCCACCCAGCACTTGGTGCAGGTAAGGTTATTGTATAACCTGTTCCAGAGATTTTAAAAATTTTCCCTGAGTCTGATAGATTTAATGAGCCTGTTGCTGAGACTAGTTCATAGTCATCAAAAATTCTCATTACATCATCACTTACGTGTTCTAATACTGCCATAATTACTTACTTTTTTATTAATTTATTTATTTATTATAGTTTCCATCACTCTATCAAGAGTTGATTTTTTTCTGTTATCTGCAAACTTAAACCTAACATCAGTCTTTTCTTCTTCAGGACTATGTTTGATAGGCTCAGTTGCAGGTGTTTTACTCATTTCTACTGCAACTTCAGTAGCAACTTGCGAAGCCATTTCTTCCTTTTCTTTGTCTTTATAATGTACCATTTCTTCAATAGATTTTTTAAGGTCGTCCATTTCTTTACGAAATTCTTCTCTTGTTACATACTCCATTTCTTCTTCTTCCTTATCTTCTACTTCTTCTTCTACTACTTCTTCTTCTTCTTTATAAGACTCATTTAATTCAGAAATAATGCCCTCCTCATTTACTTCTAATCCTCTACCATCTTCTAATTGGTATTTACCAATAGGTAGTGGAATTTTTTGATCCTCTGATAAAATAAAAACTTCTTTACCAGTTTCAAATGATTCTGCTTCTAAAACAGTACCATTTTCTAAATTTAATTTTTCTAGCTGTATATCTTCCATACCTAGTAAATTTTTAATTTGAGACAATAATTCTTGTGATTTCATACTCTATTAACAAAGAGCATAAATATATTTGCATTTAAGGATTTTTTATCCTGTTGTTGATCCAATGCCTTGAGCCCTGAGTGATCCATCACAACAGTCTATATGATAGGTGTTTTTATCCCAGCATAGACAAGCTCTACGACCACCTCTTGGACTAGCGTGTTTACCATAAGATAAATCAATGTATTTATTTTGATTATTACTTTTGCTAAAGAATTTCATTACTTAATTTTTTGACAATTAGGCACTCTTTTACCTGTGCTTCCAATTTTCCAGCCTTTCTGTTCGTAGCCGTCCCAACAAGGGCTTTTAGTATTTTTCCCTGCTTCGATAGAATGTTGCTCACAAGGCATATACCATACTTTATCTTCTAATTCGTGTTCGTGTATTGCATCACAACCAATATCAGCTGCGATTTCTTCAGCTTTTTCTTTTGATGAGTAAGCTAACCTATCCATAATAATAGCAAAGTCATCATTAATAACTTGGCTTTCTAATTCTAGTTCTCCTAACTTTTTTAATTTATTTTTAGCCCAGCTTTTTGCTGATTTACCACCCCATAGTAAATATGATATAGTACCACAAGCCTGTGTATCTGATGAATCGTAATAAGTCTCTGCTCTACTTAAATAACTATAAAGCCTTTTGATCGTTGATACTGAAAGTTTTTCTTTTGCTACTAATTGTCTAGCACGATTTTTGCCTACCAAAGTAGCACATTTGTTATTTACTTTTTTATTTAACTCGATACCCCTTTTAGCATTATTAACTACTGAGCTTGGGTAATCATTATAACTTTCAAGTGTAATTTTTTCGCTAAATAATTTTTTAACTGCTTCTAGTATTTCTTCACTTTCTTGTTGAGCAAGGTCTTTAATAGTTGGGTCTTTCGGTCTTTCCATTTTATCAGCAAAGTAACCCTCTACTGAAAATCCTTTTACTTTACCTGTTTTTACATACTCATTCCACACTTCATCATTATTTACTTTTATTGCACCCATCCACGTTCCGACAGGAACATTCATACCATACTTTCTAGATTTATCGTGTACCTCATCTTCTACTAACCAACTTTCAACTAATGTTAATCCTTTTATACTATGTTGATGTTCTAGCGTTGATTTACCTTGATTACCTTTCATTAAAAAACCCTCACTAGCTTTTCTAACTGTTTCACGTGAAAAGTATATATAGTATTCATCATCTTCGTTTTTTCTATATATAGGTTTGTTTGGAATTAACAATGGACCTAGTAATATCTTTTTTTCTTTATCTAATTCTGCTAGTTTTATTTCTTGTTGATCTTTAAGTGCGATAAAATCTTCTTCTATTGCTGGGTTTTCTACAACAGATATTGCTTCAATACCTGCTAATTCATCTAATTCATCTATTATTAATTCTACGATTCTCATAACTATATAACATTTATTTAATTAATTTTTGCTAACCTAAACTGCTTTCTTGTATTATATTTCTTTCTAACCCTTGTGCTGTTGTTACATCTCCAGCAACTACATAGGTTTGTATTGGTTTATTGGTTTGTGCTGATATTGTTTGTGCTAATTGATTTGAACTATCTGCACCTACGATATTAAAACTAGGTGCTGCTGATTGTATTGATGGTGCTTGTATCATAGGCATACTACCACCACCTGCTCCAGCACTTGCTGCTACTGACTTTGTTTTACCTACTGCTGATTTTACTGCTGAAATTACTCCTATGGCTTGGGCTATATATGCAATTATTAATGGAATATTTTGAGGAAAACCAGCTTTTAATGTTTCTGCTGATCCTGCTGCTATTGCACTACCTGCTTTTGCACCATCAACTGTTGCTTCAGTAGATGCTTGTTGTGCTTTTATAAGGGTTTTTTTAACTTCCATTATATTTTCTCTAGCAGCTAATATTGTTTTTGCTACCAACATAGCTTTGCCAAGTCTGCTTTCTTCTCCTGCTAATTGTATTGCTGTATTAAAAGTCTTTTCTCTAATTGCTCTTTTTTGTTCTTCAACTTCTTTTATTTTATTTGCTCTAACCTGTTCATCTTGAGTTATAGCATTTGTAATTACGCCTTGATAATATTTAATTAATTCTGCTTTTTGTTCTTCTGTTGCATTTAAAGCTGTTAATTCAGCTAATGCTCGTTCTCTTTCTCTTTCTGCTTTTTGTTGAAAATTCAGATCATCGGCATCTTGATTTAACTTTGTAAATTTATCTCTAATATTTTTAATTGCCTGTTGTCTTTTTGATTCATCTGCAATAGATTTTGCAATATTATCGGCAATTTCTTTATTAGCTTTGTCTTGTGCTTTTTTATCATCTTCATCTATCTTATTCAAAAAACCTGCTCGTTTATTTCTAAGTTGTCTAAGTTTTTGTTCTGTTTCTTTTATTGCATTATCACCTTCTTCATCAATACCTGTGAATATTGATCCTGCTATACTTGCACCAGCACCACCAACTTTATCTGCTAAACCAAAGTCTTTACCGAAACGTTTACCTATTTTATCTATTGACTCTGCAATTTTTTTTATTGGTCGTAAAAGAAAATTTAATATACCTGTAAGTATGATTCTATTTCTATTGGCTGTTTCTATTTGTTGCTTTCTAATTGTTTTTTGAGCTGTTAATTGTGCTTCTAATGCAGCAATAGTTTCGTTTGTTTGTTGTATTTTTAAATTAGTAATTTCTCTTTCTGTTTTTCCTTGTCTTTTTAAAATTTCTTCTGTATCTGTTAAATTTTTATATTGTTGTTCTTGTGTAGTAACTAACTCTTTAGCATCTTCTACTTGTTTTTTTTGTTCTTTAGATACACCACCTAAAGCTGATTTAACCTTGTCCCAGTTAGCAGCTAGTGTGCCTATTGCAACAACCAAAGCACCGATACCTGTAGATATTAAAACTTTTTGAAATAATGATAAACTTGCTGTTGCTAATTTTATACCACGACCAAGAGATATAAATAATTTACCAAATGATTGAAATTGTAATGATAAACCCCCTGTGGCTTTACTAAGACCTGAAGTTATATCTCTATTTTTTAATAAAGTTTCATTAAATTCAGCTGCTTTAATTGTACCAGCAGTTCTTACTTTGTTTGCATTTCTTAATACTCTAGATTCTGCTTTTTGCTCTACCTTTAATTGTGCTAATTGTTTTTTTAGTAATTCAATTTGTTGTTTAGTTTTATTAACCTGACCCTCTAATTGTAATTGACCTTTATATCCTTTAAAATTAAAATTAGCTAAATCCTGCTCTGCTTTAACTAAAGCTATACTTAACTGAGCTATCTGTGCTTCTTGATCAATTACTTTATCAGTTACACTTTCTAAATTCTTTTTTGCTTGTTCTGCATTAACTCGAACATTTATGAATTGATCTGCCATTTAATTTCTTTTTTTAATAATTTATAACCATCAGAAACATTTTCAGGTAGTTTATATTTTCCTTGTGCAATTTTAATATTTTCAGTTTCGCCATTTGCAAACTCTAATAATTCAATAATATTAACTATCATACATTTTTAAGTTTATTTAATAATTCTAGTGTACTTTCTCCTGTCTGTAAATTTGTGTTTATCTTATTTATAATAAACTCCTCATTAGATATAACAATAGTATCACTTAATTTATAATTTAAAAGAAAACTTTGTGGTAGTATTGCTTTTACTTTTACTAATCTTCTATTATAACTAAATATGTCGCTTATATATTCTCTGTAATAAGTTTGAAATAAAGTATTGCTATCTATATTTGGTATAAAAGGATCAACCTCTGTACTAAAGTTTATTGTTTGACTTGCTGTAACAGATGTATATGTTATTGTAATATTACTTATACTATCAAAATTACTTGTGATAACAACGCTATTTGTAATTACATTATTTATAGTTGTGTTAGCACCATCATTAACACTTACTGTTTGTGTTGCACCATTAGAATCGAAATAACTAAACGTAACTGCACTTGATTCAGCACCAGCGACAGCTATGTTTACATTAGAAGTACCTTGTTCAAAATTAGTTGCTCTATTAATTGTTGAGATACTTGCTGGTGTACCTACGCCATTACCATTATACATTTGAATCGGTGTTGCACTAACACTTTGATTTTTTCTAACAAATAATAATGGATTACCTATTGTGGGACTTTGATTGTCATCTACAAAATAACCAAAACCTATATTAGTATTTGCACTACCATTAACATTTTTTAATCTTTCAAACAACATCTTTTCATAGGGAGAAGTTATTTTATAATCTTGCCCTCTGTTTAATCTAGGATCACGACCACTATTACTAGCATCACTTGCTTTAACTGCGCCATATTCTCTTGAATTTAATTTGTTATAATAAAATGCTGAAAAAGTTTTAGGGTCTTGAAAAGTAAACTCAATATCATTAAAAGGTACACTAAAATTACTTTCACTATCATCTATTTTTATATACTCTGTAATATCTCGACTTGTTCCACTTTCATAAAAGCTGTCTAATGTCTGTACTTTAACTTGACCATAAGTACTACTAGAAATGTTATTATCTACAAAAGCAGTTAAATTAAATGTTTTAAATAAACCTGTTAAAAAATTTAATATTTTCATATCAGGTATCTGATCGCTAATATAAATTGTATCTACTATTGATTCAGGTTTTATAACACCTGCTTGTACTGTATATTCTTGTGGGCTTGTTTCTACTGATTCTAGTATTTTTACACAACTTAAAGTATAAGTAACCGACAAAGAAGTTTCTGTTGTTTCAATTACAAATTCTATATTATGATTTTCTATTGTAGTTGCAATATCTGTATCAAACTGAAATTCTACAACAGTATTAGCTGTGCCTGATACGTGAGCAACCTCTGTAACTACTTCATTAGTTCCAGCTTTTCTTAATCTTGCTGTAAAGTTTTTAGTGTTTACAGTTGGTGCAACAGTCCAAGTAACCCTCATTGATTCTTTGTCGTCAAAACTAGACTGACTTGTCATACCTGTCGCAAACCTAAATATACCACCATCAAAAACAGGTGCTATGCCTGTAAAACTATGAGGTGGTGTTTGAGTAGTATCACTATCGAAAAACTCAATAACATCTCCTGTAAAACTTTGTATTTTATCTACAACTATTAAGTTTGTACTTGTTTCATTTGTTGGTGTGACTCCTATCTCTCCTTTGTTTCTGTGTAACCACATATATAAATTAGAAAAGAATCCTGTTGTTTTAAAAAAGTCATCTGTAAAGTTTATATCTATCTCATTGTCTTGTTCTATTACTTTTATAATATCTATAATTCTTAATGCTGGTTTAAGATCAGTATATTGAAATCCTTTAGTAGTTCCTAATCTTTCTGTGTTTCCTGATCCTGAATCTGCTTGACTACCACTATAATATAAATTTCTTGTTGTATCGCTTCTTGCTTGTGTTGTTAAAACCCCACCTGCTGTACTATCATATATAAATCTTTGTGTATGTGATATTAATGGGTATATAACGTGAGCTGTTGATACACTTTGACCATTTAACTCATTAACAAAACTTTGTAATCCGAGTTTTACTTTTATAGCATTATAATCGTGATTGAATTGCGAAAAATCTAAACTACTTAATTTTCTATCTTTTACTTTGTCTTTTAGCTGTACTGTTTGACCATAGAAAGTTATATTATAACTATCAGGTACATTGTTTTTCAACTTTACGCCATTCATAACAATATAACCTGCTCTAAATGGTTTGTAGTTTAATTCAAGTATTGCATCTAGCTTTGAGTTTGCATCAAATATACCATCAGGTATTGCATCTGATACAAGATCACGTCTATAATAATGTTTAAATAATTTATTATTAACACTACTTGCTGGTAAATTAAAAGTTTTACTAAAATCTGTAAATACTTTTTCTATATCTCTTATATCTTGTATAGTTTGTGTAAGTGTAATCTGTTCATCTTCAAATAAATCTAAATGCTGATAGTTAATATCAGTAATTAAGTTTATCTCATTCCATTTTCTGAAAGTATTTTCCCAAAGAGTTTCTGTCAAATTCCATATATCAGGATTAGGGTCAGGACTTTCTAAAAGAATACTCGGTATTGCTAGACCTACCTGATTCATTATCTTATTGTATTTAATTTATCATATGCAAATTTAAACTCAATAGTATAATTTGCTAATCTATCATTTAAACTCGTTTGAAATGTAACTTTTTTATTTTGTGGTATAACAGGCAGTTGTTGGTTATCTTTAAATATCCAGCATCTCGGACTCATTAACAATTCTTCAATTACTTGATTATAACTATCATTAACATACCCTGTATTCATTGAAATACTTTCTCTGCTCATTATGTTTCTAGTTTTATATTGAGCATTGTTTACAGAATATGTCGCACCTGTTGTTAAAGTATTGGCTTTGTATTCTTCTCTTTCGATATCTATACTTTCTATTGATTTTAGAAAAAAGTTTACTCTTTGTAAAGCACCGAATCTATTTATAAATGTTACAGGAAAGTTTGTAAATTTTTCACAATGTTGTTCTTCTACTTTTATTGTTTCTGTTGATCCACCTGTTACTATATCAACACTTGTCAAAGTAGCTGTTGTACTTGTAGCATATTCTATTGCTGTGTTTGTAGTATCTACACCTGTTGCAACTGTTACGCTTGTTACTGTACTTGCACCATTTTTAAAATTAACTGTTGTTGCACCTGCTAAAGTATCGCTACCTGAGTTTACACTTAGGTTTGCTAATACAGGTATTTTAAGTATTTCTTGTGCTTCTCTAAATATAGTATCGTTTGACATTAATTTAGTTACGCTTCCTTTATATGCACTTAAAATTAAAGTAGTTGCACTATTAGTTTGTGTCTCAGTTGTGAATCCATCTTCAAAATATCCGATACCATCAAAAGCTAACATATTTGTAGTTATTGCATCTAAAGCTGTGCCTGATGAGTTTCTAGGGGTTGCTATTGTTTTTACCCAAAGATTAAGACCATTATTACCAAATGTTCCACTAAAACTATATGCTATATAATCTTTAATTAATTCTCCTATTTCAAATATTACAAAGTTATTATTTGCTACTTCGTTTTTTCTTAATTGATATGTTACAGTTGGACTTGCTTGGTATGTGCCACTATAAATATATATATCTAAATTACAATCAGCTAAATTTGTATTAGATATTTTAAGATATACTGGTGTGTTTATATTTACTTTATATATTGCCATCTTATTTTTGTTTATCGAATATTAGTTGTAAAGCTGTATCAAAATCTTCTCCATATGCTACTGCAATTTGCTCAGGCAACTCTTTAAAGTATTTTGTAAATGGTTTTGTAAAAAATAATGTCGGTTTAATTCCTTTTCCAAATATTGATCTTGCTATTAAAAACGTTAATGATTTTTGAAAGCCCACACTATCAACACTTCTTCTTTTAAATCTTCCTTTAACATCTCTTATTGTTTTATTAAAACTTCCTTTTCTTATTACCCATTGATCGAAAGCTGATGGTGGTGGCATTTTAGTTGTATATTTATATTCAGGAAAACTACTACCATAATATTTTTTACCAACACTTTCACCTGACTTTGTTCCTTTAATACCTAAGTCTTGATATTTTCCATAGCCCTCCATAAAAAAACTTATTAAACTTTGTCTTTCACTAATCTTTTTTGTAAAACTTATACTATTCAATAATCTACCACTTACTGCTTGTTTTTGTGCATTAAACTTTGCTTCATAAACTACTTTACTTGCAAACTCTTGTATCACTTCTGTAACGTTTCTTAAATTCATTAACAAATATTTATATCATTACCTATTAAAATATCCATAGTAGCTACCCACCCAGCAACCTCATTTTCAAATCTATCAAAAAATGGCTCACAACTTACAACACCATCTAACTGATATTGATTTGTGTATAATGTTCCACTTCTTAATAATTCTATTAATTTATTTACTACTGCTAATTGAGTGTTTAAAATATCGTGTTCATTGTTATTACCAAAAAATATATCAGTAACCTCATCTTTACTTTGATCTACTATATCCATACAAATTACACTTATATTAAATCGTAAAACTTGTGGCTCTTGTGAAACACTATTTACAATTATATGGCTTAATGGGAATATAGTTTGTTTTGCTAAATCTATTTTTGTAATATCTCCTGTTGTAACAGTATTCACATTTTCATCATTTAGTAAATTATCTTTTATAGTTGTCGTTATTAAATAAAAACCTCTAACACCTATGTTGCTCATTTTAAATTATTTTTTATTTGATTCTGTTCTAATTCGTTTTTCTCTTTTATAAATTCTAAAGCATATAAACATTCGTGCATATTTAGTTTAGTGATATCTTTGTATCTTGTAATATCTCCTTTAGCGAGTGCATAAATTGATTGATACCACCCCCACTTTGTTCCAAAATTTGAGACTGAAGTAAGGTCGCCCTCTCCTGTGGTTTCAAATAATCCAGCATAGTCTTGCTCAAGTCGTTCCCTAAATTGTAAAAAAAAACAATGGAAGAAAAACATACATCAAGTGGCATTTGCTTTAAGTCTATTTTATTATCTGCTTTATATTTTTCTATTATATATCTATCGTTATATTTTTGTATAACAGGTCTATATAAAACTGACATAGCTAAATGCATATTATCCCAGTCTTTAAAATAAGTATCTAAATCAACATACTCACCAAAAGTCATCTCATCTAAATTCGGTATAAATCCAAATTCTATTTTATCAGCTTTAAAGTGTCTTATTAAATTAGGTGTTTCTTCTTGAAAAATATCTGTTATCTTTTTAGATATTCTATTAATATGCGACATACGATATTCTATCATATTACCATAGGGTACATTACAAAATATCTCAATCATTTTTGATCCTAATACAAGTTGATCTTTTTCTGTTTCTTGTATTTTTAAGAATCTTTGATACTGTCCTAAAGTAATATCACTTAAAGTATCAGGCACACTTATTTTAATTCTCATAATTATATAACAATTTAATTAATATATTTTAAAAAAAAAAGGTAGCCATTTCTGACTACCTATCAAACAACTAACATAGAAATATATGAAAATAATAAATCTATGAAAAACAACGCTATGTTAATTGTATGTATACACCTACAAAAAACATTAACCAAAGTAATGTCGCTTGTAATAAAAATTTAATATTCTTCATTTTTTATTATTATATTTTCGTTTATAAACTTTTTATATTTCTGTATCATTTCTTTTTTTTCCTTTTCGCTATATACATATTTTGGTATCGCTAACCAATAGTGTTCTTCTTTTGATCCGAAAAACTTTTTTAATATCCAACCTAATACTCTCATTCTTTTGTTACCATTGGTTTAAGAAATATATCCTCAATATTAATTTGTATACGTGGACCATTAAAACAAAAAGGTACATCATTATCTAAATCATAACAAGTTTTGTCGTGTGGATTCCAAACAAAAATTCTATCACTAGACATCTCGAATATATTTATTAAATCTTCGTTTGATAATTTATTATATATTTGCGATAATTCTTTAATGTCCATAATAAGGATTAGTTTGCATTTTTTCTTTACCATCCCATAAATAAGCATTACTATATGAATTTATATTTATACTAGGATCATTTGAATCTTTATAGTATTTTATTCTGCAAAGAAATTCTTTACCTGTATTTACAGATGCGATATAAGGTACAACTGCATCTTGATATGGTGTGCTTTTTTCATCTACTTTTTTATTTTCTAACCATTTAAATTTAGCACTTGATTTACCTACTTTTTTTGTAACAATATAGTAGTCTATATTTGTTTGTTCGTAACCCCAAGACCTATAAAATATATCGCCTACTTTTATTTTTTCGTTATTGTAACTATACCTTTTCATATCCTATTCTTGAGTTTATCATTGCATTAATTTTTTCTTCTTGTGTGCCAATATATTTACCACATAATACAATACATTCAGTAGTAACTTCTGTACCGATTTTATATTTTTTCTTCTTCAATATAATATCTGATAAAAGTTTAAATGTTTTTCTTCCGTGATAACCCATAACATCTCTGTCAGGTTTATCATTTTTTATTGATCCTATATATTTACCACGAATGTAGTAGTCAATAGAATAACCGATAATTTCAAATGGATTGTTCATAATTTATATTTATTTAATACAAATATAATAAAAATAATTGATATTATCTAATAGCATACTTACCAAAGTTAGGTTTACTTAATATTGAATAAGTAGCATACCTGACTGCATCAGTAATATGATTATGTTTATCTTCAGGCATATTGGTTAATTTACCAGTGCGATCTTCTTTCCATTTATAATTTCTAAACTCTTGTATTGCATTAACACTATCTTTATGTATATGTATTTTATATCTTTTCAATAAATCAATACCAGCATTAACAGAATCTCTACCTTTTAAACTTGCCCTTATTCTCCAGCCCATTCTTCGTAATTCTTCTATTGTTCTTGGCTCACTACTATCGGCATAAATAACTTGATTTGTAACTACTTCTTTAAATTTATTATGTATATCATTTGTCGTCATCATATTTCTATATAGATATTCTTTTATATATAAATCTAAACCATTAATCCACACACCTACTAAACTTGTTGGATCGTTTGTAAAGCCAAAGTCCATACCCATAGCAATAAATTCAGCTTCACTTGGTAGTATATTATATTCATAATAATTAAATATAATAGCTTTGCTTATTCCTTTTTCTCCTAATCCATAAATTTGCCAGTATTGTTCATCAGTATATTTAAGTCTTTCGATTTCATCTACTAATGTTTTTTCTAAAAAAGGATTATCTAAATAATTTGTTTTTAAAAAACTTGCATCTTCTCTTGGTATTATCTTATCGTATATCCAATGGTATTCTTCACTAGGGTTGTAGTCTAGTATTATTTTTTCACTTGTTCTAAATAATAACTGCTGCCAGTCCTCGAAGTATAATTCATTTGCTTCATTAATAAATAAGAGGTTTCGTTTTCTACCTCTAACTTTGACAGGCTGATCCAAGCTAATAAACTCAATAAGATTACCAAAAAGAGAATACTCGCTGCTTGATTTGTTGTGTTTATCTTCTTTATATAAGTCATACTTTCGTAATATACTTAAAAAATCTCTGAGAACAGTTGCACGAAGTGCAGGAAAAGTTTTACGACATATAGTAATAATTTTCTTATTATTTCGTAAACAATAATAAAAGATAATAAAAAGAAGAATATTATACGTTTTCCCACTTCTTGTACCCCCTTGATTAATTATAATTTTCTTATCACTATTTACAAGGTGTTTAAATACAACATTACTTTGTACTTTTATTTGCATCTAATATTTCTATTTTAACATCAGTTGGTATTCCATCTGCACCTGTAATCTCTTGACGTTCAACATACCCTCTTTTTTTACCTCTTGTTTTTAATAAGAATATAGTTGCTGCTGTTGATCCATCTTGTATTTGTTTATGTAACTGACTTTCAGCAAAGTCTAACGCTACATTTTCTATATCATCCACTTTCTTTGCAAATTCTTTATCTTCATTATAATAATTATAAAAGGTTGTTCTACCTATTCCGACTTGTTTACAAGCAGTAGTTACAACTCCTAATGATTTTTCTAATGCTTCAAGTAATCCTTTTTTTATGTGTTCACTTTTGTTCATTTTCTATACTTTCTTTATAATCTTTGGCTTCTTTTTTTCTTTGCCTTAATGTGTCTAAATGTTTTGGATCAAGTCTGTTAATTTCTCTTGTCATTTTCTTTGATCTAATTCTTGATATTTCTTCCCCAACAGTCATACATTGCCACATTCTTTCTAATGAATAATAAACAACACTATATCTATAGCTTTCTTCGTGTATATATTCAATAGGGCTAACTCCGTGTAATAAGTCTTGCCCATCAAATATTGTTAATGAATTATCTGCTACTTCTAAAGATATATCAATTTCAGGTATAACCAAGTGTCCCCCATCTACATCTCCTTTAAACACTATCATATTACTATATACGTTTTTAAAGTTGCCTTTGTCATAGTGATATTTTAACTGATTGTTTTTATTTACAATGCCACTTGTAAAAACACTTCCATTTATAACCCATTGTTTTTTAACATTCTTTTTTACTTTGTCTCTATGATCGTAGTATGTTTTAGGAAAAAACTCGTGATAAAACTTAGATACTTCTTTAGCATAATTACTAATAATATAATGTTGTTTAGGGTGTGTTGTTCCCATTGCACTTGCACTACAATAATCACGTCTGTTTTCTTGTCTTGGATTATATCCAAATACTGCACTTGTGTTTACTAAACCGTGAGTTCTTCTTCCTGTGCCATATTTTATGTTTTTAACTGCCCACCTAACATCTGTTGGTTTTTTTGGTAATATTCTATAAAGTAATATGGGTTTGTTATCGTGATATATAATTACATCTTCATTAATATGCCTTGACACATCACTAAGTTGTGCTGTTCTTCTAATGTAATCTTTTTTGTCAATAGGTTTTCTTGTAACGTCTATTCTTTTCATCTCATATCTTTTAATCTTAATTCTGCATTACCTGTGCTTTTTCTAATATACATTTTACAATACTCAGGAAACATACTTTGTATTTGATATATTGAATTATAAACATATTCTGGTGTTCTTATTATTTGCAAACCTCCAGCTTCTTTATAATAATTTGATTTTACTGTCAAATAATCTAATCTAATTAGCATTTTATTTTTTATATATTGTCTGATACTATATTCATAATCCTCTCCGTGGTTTGTTACCCTTTCTAAAAAAGGATCGTGTTGCACAACCACTCCAAACATACTTGCAATTATATAACAGAGTTTTGTGTATATTCTGTTTTTCATAAAGTATGGATTACCTGCAGCATAAATTCCAAATGTTTTAGCCTTTGTTTTTGCACAACATTCAAACCCCTTATATATAACATCTTTTTCTAAATCATTTACCTCAATAAGTTTTGCAGTTTTTTTTCGCATCACCGCATCTATATCATCATCAAACATCATTAGCCTTGTTCCCTCTTTATAGTATTTTTCTATAAAGTTTCTTTGCTTTCCTATTGTTGGCACACCTATAACTATTTTATATTCAGCACCTAAGCTATCTTTATATATTTTTTCTTCCTCTTTATTTGCTACAAATACAGTTATCTTGTTTTTATCAATGTTATATTTAGATAACAATTTTAAAGTTTTATTTTTTATCGTTTGTGGTCTTTTGTATGATGGAATAGCAATTTTATAATCCATACTTATCAATCAAAAATTTAAATACCTGTGTGTTGTCGTCAAGATTTTCCTTTTCTCTTATTGTTTGTAAATCCTTAATTGCTTTTTCATAATCATCAGCATTAAAATATAAAGTAATCTGTTTTATTTTTGCATTTATATATGTATCAAGCTCGTGATCAAAAATATCTTTGTCAATTTCAGGCTCTTTATCCTCATCAAAATATATCTTAGGTAAATCTAAACCCCAGTCTGATAGCTCTTTAATCTCCCACTCGTTAGCCAATATATCCCAGTCCCACTCACCAAAACTACTGTTGTCTTTTATTATAAATTCTTCTTGTTGCTTTTTTGTTAAATCTTTTGCTTGAACAATATAAATATCTTTTAGCCCTGCTTCCACAGAAGCCTTATACCTCATATTACCACCTAGTATTATATTTTTATCGTTTACTATTATAGGTCTTAATTGCATCATCTCAGGAAAATCTTTTATACTCTTGACAAGTTTTTCAAATTTATATCCTTTTATAACTCTTGGGTTATTTTTGTTTTCTTTTATTTGTGATATATTTACTTTTTTTATCATAAGCTGTTTATTAATTTATCTTTTAATATTTTTTTTGCTTTTGTATAACTATTATGAACTGTATAATAACTAGCTCCAACTAATTTTGTATAATCTGTTATAGATAAATCGTTGTTATAAATATCTTCAAACACTTTAAAATGTTGTTGATGATAATATAAATTACTTGTTTTTTGTTTTTCTTCACTTATAATTTTTAAAAACTTATTATAATGAAGCTTATAATTGAATATTTCAGGTGCTTTTAATTTCGTTACAGATGTTGTTAAGTATCTACCTTCTTTATTTTTTACAATTAAATCTCCTTTGTTATCAATCCTTAATAATAACATTTCTATTTTTTTATATTTGCGAAAGTAGTCAATAGAAATACCTCTTAGCATTTTATATATAAAATAATAATTAGGATGACCTTTATATGATATATCTTGACCTTTTTTAATTTTTTGATACAAACGTAAATACATATCGCTTACAATATCTT
>CAACVC010000063.1_pt1 | contig 23549 bp, 17 predicted proteins | sample 2381761 | NCBI WGS metagenome assembly CAACVC01 (sample SAMEA5211966, study PRJEB30684) | marine metagenome | biome: Marine; feature: Epipelagic; material: Water | collected 2015-10-15 | depth 45 m
ATGAAATAGGACCTGCAATATCAAGATATTTTGATCCATATGCTGGTACGGGCACAGGTATGATGAATTTATTAGATTCATTTGGTTGGGGTAATTATTCACCTGCTATTAATTTCTTATTAATGCCTATAAACTATGATTTACAAACTATACAAGCAATAGAATTTAATGATCAAATAAGAAAATCCCAATATACATTTGAACTTATAAATAATAAATTAAGAATATTCCCAATTCCTTTTTATAATGATATGCAAGGAGGAGAAGAACATAGATTATGGTTCCAATACATAAAAGAATCAGATAGACAAAATCCATACTTAAATGGCACAAATAAAGTAACAAATGTATCAGAAGTACCTTTTGAAAACCCAAATTACAATCAAATAAATTCAATAGGTAGACAATGGATATTTGAATATACATTAGCAATAGCTAAAGAAATGTTAGGATATATCAGAGGCAAATATGGTACTATTCCAATACCAGATGCAAATGTAACATTAAATCAATCAGATTTAATATCAGCAGCAACAGCTGAAAAGAATGCGTTAATAGAAAGATTAAGGGGATATTTTGATGAAACTTCTAGAAATAAACTAATGGAAAGAAGATCATTAGAAGGAGATTATTTACAAAAGGAATTAAATAAAGTTCCTTATACAATTTATATAGCATAATATGGCTTTATATGGTAGTCAACGTGATGTAAGTCTTTTAAGACACATAAATAGAGAATTAATAGGTGATATTATTTCTCAGGAATGTGCTTACTATAAATTTAAAATAGAAGAAACTAAAACAAATCTTTATGGTGAAGCCGCAGGAGCTAAATATTATTATCCCCCAGTGTTATTAAATTGTTTAATTGATTATCAACCACAATCCTATCCAGATGATGATTTTGGTGTACGTTATTATAGAAACGTTGATTTTAGATTTTTAAGAGATGATTTATTAGAAAGAAATTTAGATTTTAATAAAGATTATGATCAAGGAGATTATTTTGGAGCAGATTTAGAACCTGAAGTAGGTGATATAGTATATTATTATGGAGGTTATTATGAAGTAGATGATGTAATAGATAACCAACTTTTTGTAGGTAAAGATCCTAGATACACATATGGAGGAGATGATAATCCCATTAATCCCGGATTAGAAAATTTTGGTAGGGATTTATCTATTATATGTAAAACACATTATCAACCAGCAGATAAAGTACAAATAGAAAAAGCAAGAATAAATGGCTAGACAATATAGGAAACCAACACCAAAAACACAAAGGGAAATTTCTACTGGATTGCAAACTCCTTATAGTGCGGAATCAGGGAATCCTAATGATGCTAATGAAAAAAATCAATTTCCTCCTACTAATCAGGCTAACCTTCCTTTTAATAGATCAGAACAAATGTCTTTTAAAGGAGACAATGTTAAACCTTTTTCTATAGGAATACAAGATATAGATGAATCTATAATGTATTATTTTAATAATGTTATTAAACCATTCGTAATACAAAATGATGAAAGGATAGCAGTGCCCGTTATATATGGTTCCCCTGAAAGATGGAAATCTATTCAAAAAGATACTTATTTAAGAGATAAAAAAGGTGCTATTATGATGCCCATAATAGTATTTAAAAGAGATACTATAGATAAAAATAGATCTATAGCTAATAAATTAGATGCAAATCAACCTAATTTATATACCTCATTTCAAAAATCCTATAATGAAAAAAACTTTTATAGTAATTTTAATTTACTTAATAATAGAGTTCCTACAAAACAATTTATAGCTAATGTAGTACCAGATTATGTTACATTAACATATAGTTGTATTGCCCAAACCTATTATGTAGAACAATTAAATAAAATAATAGAAGCTATAAATTATGCTTCAGATTCATATTGGGGTAACCCAGAAAGATTTAAGTTTAGAGCAAGAATAGATAGTTTTACAACTGTTACAGAATTACAACAAAGCCAAGAAAGACTAGTAAGAGGTACATTTCAATTAAAAATGTATGGATACATAGTCCCAGATGTTATACAAAAAGATTTAAGTTCTATTAAAAAATATAATGATAAATCTAAAATAATATTTCAAATGGAAACAGATTCAAGTCCCGAAAGATATGAGGCAAATCCTCAAATAACCCCTGATGGTAGAACACGACTAAACCCTGATGGAGAAGCTACTCCTATTAATGTAAAAGACCCATATAGTTAATTTTTATTAGTGTATTTATAATCAACAAAAGGGGATTTCAATGAGTAGAGTAAGGTTTGTAGATAATGTAGGTGTAAGTGCATTTGGTTCAACAGCAGGTAATGATGCTTTAACTAATGCTTCTGCTAGTTCAAATAATATAGTATTTACTAAAGGAGATAATTCTCAATTTACTATTACGGTAGATACTGGGTCCGGGGGAGGATTTTTTAATACTAGTTCTTTAATGATCACTGCTTCTATAGCAGGAAATGATTTAACATTCTCAAAAGGTGATAATTCTACTTTTACAGTTACTTTACCCTCAGGAGGGGGTGGAAATGGTATATTTACCCAAATAGGATCCACAGACCAATTTCAAGCTACTTCATCTTTAAAAATTTCGGGAAGTACTTTATTTGAAACCCCTTTAGAATATACAGCTAGTTTAACTTCATCAGATGGAGCAGCTAAATATGCCTTAGTAGTTAGTGAATCAGTATGGCATCGTAATGCAAATGTAGGAGTACCTACTACTAATCCTTGGAAATCAAATTTAGAAGGTACTTTCTTTAATAGATTTGATCATAACTCTGATATATCAGAAATGTTAAGGTATATGGTAGGAGTTTTAAGTGGATCTTCTATTGGTGGAGATTTTGCAGATACTTCTCCTAATGCAAGAACTTTTAGCAGTGTATCTACAGCATATTCTGGAACATCAGATACTACTAAAAGTAGTTTATTTGATGGTGTACTAGGTACTAGTTATGAAAATGCTAGATTATCACAACATTGGACAAGTTCAGCATTTATAGATTTTTCTAAAACAGCTTCATATAGGGAAGCACAACAATATTACATAGCTAAGGGATTTGTATTAGCTAGTGATAGGGGAACATTTGGAAATGATACGGGCACAAACCCCTTTCATGGTTCTTATGCTTCTAGAATACCAAGTTCAATTTTAGCATCTGGACAATTTGCAAGTTTTACTTTTACAAATACATCAGTAGCCGCAGGTAGTACAACAGTATCAAGTAATGCAGGAGATACCCAATTATTTGGTTTAGGAGAACTTACAAGTGGTAATGCTACAGAATATTTTGTACAAATAGCATCTTCACAATCTTATAGTGATAATTATAGTAATCAAAATCCTGATACCGGAGCTAATAATTTTACAACTTCTTCAGTTATAACATACTCTATAGATTCATTTACTACTTCTAATGGGTTAACTTTAGCTAAAATTAATCCACCTAGTGCAGAATTACCAGCTGCCTTTCAAGATGGTAAGTTTGCTAGTGTAAGCGGTCCTATTACTGGAAGAAAATATACAGGAGGAGCCACAAGTAATACTTCTATTTCTTCAAGCGGATATTATAAAATGCATGATGTTGTAGTAGGATTAAAAACTGGATCTATGTCTGTTTTTGAAACTAAAGATGGATCAGATTCTTCAGTATCATATTATACACCAAACCCTTATCAAACAAATTTTGTATCAGCAGGTAAATTAGAGGATATTACAGATGGTGCTCCTACGGCAGTAATATCAGATGTTTTAACAAGAACAGTATTTACAGCTACTTCTAGATCATTAAGTGGTGCTCCTTATATATCAACAACAGGTTATACTTTTACATACAATACTGAAGTATCAAAAAGTTTTGATCCAGGTTATAATATTGCTACTACACCTATACAAACATCAAATTCAACAAATACTTGGGGTAGTGTAGGAAGTGTTACTTTAAGTAATACTAGTGTTTCTATAAATTCAAGTGGTATTAACACTGAAACAGCCACTGCTGGAGTATTCCCAGCAGGAAGTAACCCATCTGAAAGAAGAAGTACGGGGGTTATACCCCATATAGATGATATTGCATTTTTAAGTTCATCTCTTACTTTTTCACTTACTACTAATAGTAATGTAGTTTCCAGTATGGAATCTCAAAAGAACCAAAATTATAACTTAGCATTTAGAACCACAGCAGGAAATTGGAAAAACTCAACCCAAACCTCAACTTCAGCTGATCAAAAATTTTATACTGCTTCTTTATTTGGGCAACCTTCTTCAAGTGGAAGTATGGCTATTTATAGACAGGCTCAGGGATATGATGGAGGTACTTTAACGGGCACAACGGAACAATTTACTGGAGAAGATTTTAGAATTAAGATTAATAATAATTTATTAGTAGGAACCTATGCGGGAGGAGATAAATTTACAACGGATACTTTTAACTTAGATCCTTTAAATAAGTATGATTTACAAGTTAAACCAGGTTTTCTTGTAAAACCTTCTGGATCCTATGGGTATTGGCTAACTAATCCAGATTCTAGTACGGATTATAAGTATTATGGTAGAGCATTTCAAACAGATGGAGCTGTAAAAACATCATTATCTGTAAATGTAGGTAAAACTTTAGTAACTTGGGATTCAACAACAAATGATAGTGTAGCAGTAGCAGTAATGTTCCAAGCAGCAGCAACTGGTATTAACACTGGTGGTGGAGCTAGAGTAAGACCTATTATATATGATTTTGCTACTTTAACTGGAACAGGAAACCTTGCTGATAATCAAAGTCAAAATGATCAATTAAATCCCTTTTCAACAGTCATAGATATTGGTAAAAATAATGAAGCAGGTAGTGGTTTAAGTGGCACTACATACACCATGCCTTTAACATCTACTAAAAACCAAGTATTAAATGGTACTTATACTGATTACATAATATTAATAAGATATAAAGGGGATCCATCTCCTGTAACAAATATTACAATTAGCTATTAAAAAATGAATATTTATAAATAACAAAAAAATTAAAATAAAAATAAAATGACAACTTTTGCATCCTCATCCAAATCAAATAGATTACTCCAGGGTACTAGATATACTATTGCACAATTTGATGGTCAAGAAGCTTTTACAAGTGTTCTTGATATCAATGCCTCTGAAATTTACACCCAACAAAATGCCTTACCAACATCTAGCTTACCATATTCGGGCAGTACTCAAGATGGTTTATTTATCCAATCTGCTAGTGCTGATATTGCAAGGTATTATTATAGATTACAGTTAAGCCCTGGTAACGTAGCTAACAGTGGTAAATACCAAACTTGGTTTGCAATCTCAGGAAGTGATGGGTCTGCTGTTGATCCACAGTTAGTTGCAGATGATCAATTAACTCAATGGATATCAAACAAATATATTCAAGCTTCTGATGCAGCTAAACAGGCAGAAGCTTCTGAAGGTCAAGCAGGATATAAAGTTGTATTATCAAAAGGAAATACCCCGGGGGCAGCAGATATTGAATCTCAAAATGCATTTCAATTTGATTATAAAACAGGAGTTATACAGTATAAATCACTTTCTGATGCTCCTTCTACTTCTGATAAAGTTTATTTAACTGGTTATGTTTATTTAGGTCAAACATTAAATCAGTTTATTGCATCAGGTTCTGGGGGTGGTTCTGGTGTTGGATTTCCATTTGCTGGAGATGCGGTTATTTCAGGTTCATTATTAGTATCAGGATCAAATATTGATTTTTCAAACACCACAGCAGTAACAGCTTCTATTGTAAGTGCTAGTGGAGGGTTTATTGGGGATATAACAGGAACTGTAACAGGTACGGCAACAACAGCATCTTATATAGCAGGAGGTAATGTAGATGGAACAGTAACTACAGCAGCTACTGCTTCTTATGTTGAAGCAAATAATATAGTTCAACCTTTTACAAACATTACTTCATCAGGTAATATAAGTTCAAGTGCTACTATTATAGGAGACACATTAAATGTTACTACAATTTCAGGAGTAGAAAATGCAACATTTAATTCGGCTTCAGTAGATCATTTAGTTGTAAACACTTTAATATCGGGTTCAGTAATTGTTACCTCAGGTTCAAATATATTTGGAGATGAAGCTGGAGTAGATGTTCAAACATTAATAGGTACTACTAAAATGACGGGTAGTGCTCAAGTAACGGGATCTTTAGGTGTTACTGGAGTATTTTCACTTCCTGGAATTGACAATGTTTCAGCATCTATAGCAGCCGCAACAGGAAGTGCTCCTGGTGGTAGTGGAATATTTAATGAATTAGGATCAACTGATATATTTGCTGCTACTTCATCACTACAAATTACAGGTAGTACATTACAAACTTCCCCAGTAACAAGTGTAGATGTATCACAATCTGATGCTGGAACTGGAGGTACAGCTCAAAAATACGCAATGGTAGTAAGTCAATCTGTATGGCATTATTCGGATAATGTTGGTGTACCTACTTCAAATAAATGGCAAGATAGTTTAAATGGTTCATTTTTTAATAATTTTGATCAAAATACGGATACAGCTGAAATATTAAGATTTATAGCAGGATTATTAAGTTCTTCTGCACCAAGTTCTGCTCCAAATACAAACACTTATAGCAATGTTACAGAAACAATAACTAATGATGGTGCAAGTTCTGTTCCAACAGGAAAAGTACCTCAATCATCAACAGATACTACAATAGCTTATTTAGAAACAAAGGGATTTGCAGCAGATGGTCAAACTTTATTTAATGGATTAGCAACAAAAGGAAATTCTGGATATAATATTCAATACAATTCAGTTTCATCTGGAAATACTACAATATCATCATCTAATTCATTTTCAAATGGAGCAGGTAATACTAGATTAATTGGATTAGGAGCTTTATCTAATGCTTTTACAGTTTCGGGTTCAATAGATTTTAGATTTTCAGATAACTCGACTCAAACGCAAACCGCAATATCAAAATCAGAACAATCTTTAACTAATACTACAGCAAATAGTACTAGTGATGGATTAACAAGAGCTACAATATTAACAGCTAACCCTGCAGTAATTCCAAATGAATTCCAGGATGGGGTATTTACTAATATTTTCCAATCTGCTATTAAAGATTCATCAGATAATAATATTAACGGTACTAATATAGATGCTAAAGAATCTACAGGGTATTATGAAATAACAGCCTCAATTAAAATTAAAACTGGAAGTGGAGCATTTAGTTCTGAAATAGAAGCCAATGAAAAAATACTATACAACCCAATTGATAATTCAGAGATATCAACTAATACACCAGCTATCCTAAATACTTTTTCAGCTTCTATTAGTGCACCTACTTCACGTTCATTATCAGGAGCCCCTTATTTACGAACAGCAAATTGGCAAATATCTAGTTCAGTAGGAAGTTTATTTAATCCTTTATATGCAGATAGTACTACAATATCTAGGTTAGTAAGTAATGATGGAAAAGTTGCTCTTAGTGCAGCTACTGATCATGCAGTAGTTGTAAGTACTAATGGTGGAACTATTCAAACTGCTAACGCAGTATTCCCTGAAGCAGGAGGAGCAGCTAGAGGAACTGTAGTACCATTTGAAACAGATATAGTAAAATTATCTGGTAGTTTAGCATTTACAGTAAGTGGTACTAGTACTAATATCCAAAAAGCTGGTTTAGGTACTACAACATTTACAGTAGATACTAGAGGTAGAAATAGAGCTAGTAGTGAAACTTTAGATACTGCAACTACTTTTGCATATCATGATGCTGGTACATTTGGTCAACCCGCAGATTCTGGATCATTAGCATATTATGGTAAAGCACAAGGTGATGATGATGGTAGTTTAACAGGCACAACAGAACAATTTACTGGAGAAGATTTTAGAATAAAAATCAATAATAACCTACTAGTAGGAACTTATGCAGCAGGAGATAAATTTACAACATCAACCCCAGAATACTATAACTTAGCTAAATATGATTTACAAGTTAAACCTGGATTTTTAGTATACCCTGGAGGAACTAACAAATATTGGTTAACTAACCCTGATTCTAGTACAGATTACAAATATTATGCTAGAGCATTCCAAACAGATGGGGCTGTAAAAACATCATTAACCCTTGACGTAGGCCAATCTTTAGTAACTTGGGATTCATCAACTTCAGGTATAGCAGCAGCTGTAATGTTCCAGGCAGCAGCAACTGGTATTAATACAGGAGGTGGAGCTAGATCAAGACCTATTATATATGATTTTGCTACTTTATCAGGAACAGGAGATTTAGCAACAAATCAAGCCCAAGATGATCAATTAAATCCTTTTTCAACGGCTATAGACATTGGTAAAAATAATGAAGCAGGTAGTGGTTTAAGTGGTGATACATACACTATGCCTTTAACATCTACTAAAAACCAAGTATTAAATGCTACCTACACTAATTACATAATATTAATAAGGTATAAGGGAGCACAAACAAATCCTCTAGATAGTTCTACATATAGAATAAATGTAGGATACTAATAGTTAGTTGCAAAATTAAAAGGGGTTAAAATAAAAATTTAACCCCTAATTAAAAAATTAAATGAGTAAGGATTAAAAACATATGGCAACTTTCGATAAGGAAATAAAATCAAACAGATTACTCCAAGGTACTAGATATACTATAGCACAATTTGATGGTCAAGAAGCTTTTACAAGTGTTCTTGACATTAATGCTTCTGAAATCTATACCCAGGAAGCAGCTCTGCCTACATCCAGTCTACCATACTCAGGTAGTACTCAAGATGGTTCATTTATCCAATCTGCTAGTGCTGATATTGCAAGATATTATTACAGATTAAAAATGTCCCCTGGAAGTGTAGCTGAAAGTAGTAAATATCAAACTTGGTTTGCAATCTCAGGAAGTGATGGAAATGCCGTTGATCCACAGTTAATCCAGGATGATCAATTAACTCAATGGGTATCAAATAAATATTTAGCAGCAGCAGATGCAGCTAAACAAGCAGAAGCTTCTAACGGCCAAGCAGGATATAAAGTTGTAGTATCTATTAATAATGTAGATAATGCTTCAACTGCAGAACCAGCATCTCAAAACAATTATCAATTTGATTATAAAACAGGAGTAGTACAATTTACTTCTACAGGTGTAGCTCCTAATGTAACAGGTTCTGTTTATATAACAGGTTATGTATATATGGGGCAAACTTTAAATGAATTTATATCATCAGGAGGTGGTGGTGGAGGGGGAACACCTGGAGGAGCAACAACTCAAGTTCAATTTAATGATGGGGGTACATTTGCAGGTAGTGAAAGATTAACATTTAATAAAACAACTGGATTAACACAATTAAGTGGTAGTTTTGAAATTACTGGTTCAGTTGATAATATATTTTTAATAAAAAGTGGAAGTATAGATTTACTTAGAATGAGTTCTTCGGGGGCTTTAGTATTTGGAGATTTACAACATACACCACCTCCAGTAGTGGGTGGTTTATTTTACTCTTCTTCAGCTTTTTATGTAGGAGTAGAATAGGTTACATATGTATAATAAATAAGAAATTATACTGGTTGTACCAGTAACACGGAGTACAACACTTTAATAAATAAAATAAATAATAAAACAAATAAAAATTTAAAATTATGGCAAGTTGGAAAAAAGTCATTGTCTCCGGTTCACAGAATGTTGAATTAAAAAATATCTCAACATTAGACACAGCATTAAGTGTTGGAAATGGTGGTACAGGAGCAAGCACTCTTACAGATGGAGGAGTATTATTAGGTAGTGGAACAAATGCTTTAACAGCATTAGGTCAAGCTACAGATGGTCAATTAGTAATTGGTAGTACAGGTGCAGATCCTGTATTAGCAAATTTAGGAACAACTACAACTACATCTGGATCTATAAAAATATCTAATACTGCAGGAAATATTAGATTAATAACAGGTGATTCTTCAATCCAAGTAGGAAATATATCTGCTTCAAATTCGGCCACAGCAGGAAAAGTATTATCTGTAGCTGATGATGGATTAGCTTTTGCATATATAGATGCATCTTCGGGTGATGTCACAGCTGTTAGAACAGAAACTGACACAGGTTTAGCTGGTGGTGGTGCAACAGGTAACATTGCACTTACAATGAGTATTGATAATTTATCAGCCACAACTTTAGGAGCTGGTGATACATTCGCATTTCATGATGCAAACGAAACTGGTGTTTTAAAAACTAAAAAAGTTACTCTAGAAAACTTATCAGGATCTATTTTAAATGATGCTGCAACAGGATCTATCCTTGATAAAATCGCAGGAGATGTTAATGTTACTGCAGGAGGTGTTTCTACAATCCAAGCAGATGCAGTTGAAGGCTCAATGCTTAATTCAAATGTAGTAGGTACAGGTCTTGTACAAGGTACAGATAATGCTCTTTCAATGAGTATAAATGGTTTAACTGGAGCAGTTATAGATGTAGGTGCTGATAGTATTGCTTTTGTAGATGCCGATGATAGTAATGCTACTAGAAAAGATTCAATTGCAGATTTAGTAACATTACAAGCTGGTAAAGGTTTATCTGGAGATAGTGGGATATTTAATGTAGAAGTAACTGCAAATGAAGGTTTAGCATTTACTGGAGTTGGTGCTGCCGGAACATTAGGACTTAACTTAGATACAACTTCTGGTAATAATACATTACAAATGGATAGTAATGGTTTATCTTTACAAACAACAATTGAAGGTAATAGAACATTTAGTGGTGATATTATAACTATTAATAATGATTTAAAAGTAGCTGGAACAGCTTCATTTACTAATGCTTCTAATTTATCAGTAGCAGATAAATATATTCTATTAAATTCTGGATCAAATGGTTCTAGTTTAGATTCAGGTGGTATTGTAATCCAAGGACCAACTCAAGATGTAGGTGAAATATTTGGATTTACTTCAGGTTCAAGTGATACTGATACTACTAGAAGATGGGCAGTTGCAAATGCTTTTAATGCAAATACATCTGCAGATTTTACACCTCAAGCATTTATGGCAAATGTAGTAATAAGTGCAGATGTAGACCCAGATTCAGCACCTGCTGCTTATAAAAAATCAGGTAATATCTATATAGATTCAGCAAATGGGATTCCATATATTTATGCATAAAAATAAATTAAATTAAATAATAATAAGGGCTGTCTTTAATTAGTCAGCCCTTTTTTTAAATCAATAGTTATGGCGATAATAGATAAACTTAGAAAACAAAATAAAGTAACAAAAGCAAATAATCCTCCACTTCTTTCAAAAGATAGTTTGGATCAGAAAGAAATTACTATTATATTAGAACTTATAAAAAATACTAATTTTAGAGGAGATAACATAGAAACCATGTATGGTTTAATATTAAAACTTCAAAATCAGTATACTAAATTAGGAAAATAATGTTTGATAAAAGTGAAATTAATGTTTTATTAACAGCTTTAAACAGCTTACAAATAAAAGGAAGTGATGCTGCTTATATTTATTCTATTCAAATAAAATTAGGTAAAGAATTAGAAAAAATAAAGGAAGAAGAATTAAAAGTAGAAGAAGATCTTAGATTAGGTCCACTCGAACTTCGTGAAAAAAAAGAAGATAAAAAACCTATTAAAAAACAATAATAGGTTACTATTTTTTTAATATTTATATGGGAATTGTTGGCCCCAAAGGGAAGTGGGCTCATATAGAGTAACCAACCACAATAAAAAGTAGTATGCCGAATTGGAAAAAAGTCATTGTATCAGGCAGTAATGCCGTCTTAAATCAAATAACTGCATCAGGGGCTATTATAAATAATAGTACAGTAACAGCAACAAAATTAACAGGCTCATTTACAGGCTCATTTACAGGAGATGGTACAAATTTAACAAATGTAGGAAAATATGAAGCAGGATCCGGTACAAATAGTATTCAACCCATTGCAGAATCAAATACAGCTTCAGGAGACAAATCAAATATAGGCGGTGGTAAAGGTAATACAGCCTCGGCAACATATAGCACTGTAAGTGGTGGATATACTAATGAGGCCACAAATACTGCCTCAACTGTATCAGGAGGATATAACAATTGTGCTCGTGGAATCGAATCTGCTATAGGAGGAGGTAGACAAAATCAAGCCCCATCGAGTAGTGCAACTGTATCTGGAGGATATCGAAATTGTGCCCAAGGAAATTGCTCAACAATAGGTGGTGGAGCAACTAATGTAGCCCTTGCAGTCTGCTCATTTGTAGGTGGAGGATGTGGTAACCATGCTTCAGGTAGTTCTTCTGTAGTAGGTGGTGGTAAAGGTAATACAGCCTCGGCAACATATAACACTGTAAGTGGTGGATATAACAATACTGCCTCAGGTAGTTCATCAACAGTATCGGGAGGATATTGTAATGAGGCTGATGGTGCTAACTCTACTGTAGGAGGTGGTATGCAGAACTGCGCTAAGGCAACAAGATCAACAATATCCGGGGGATATAATAACCAAACATGTGGAAATTGCTCAACAATAGGTGGTGGAACAGCTAATGTAACATCAGAATGTTCATCAACAATAGCAGGAGGTAAAGATAATACTGCATCTAATTGTTATGCAGCAATAGGTGGAGGATGTGGTAATACTGCATCTGGAAAATATACAGTAGCAGGAGGTCGTGGTAACACAGCATCAGGAGGTAGTAGTGCAGCTATGTCGGGATGTGGTAATACAGCTAATAGTGCTCATGATGTTATAGTAGGTGGTAGAGGTAACTGTACTACAAGCACATATGGTGTTTTAGTAGGTGGACAAAATAATAAAATTACAGCAGGTATTGCAGCGGCAATAGTAGGAGGCACCCAAAACACAGCATCTAACGGTTGTACCTTTATTGGAGGTGGTATAAATAATGAAGTTGGTTCTAATTTTTCAACAGTAGCAGGAGGTTCTACAAATAAAGTAAATGGGTCTCTTGCACAAGCAGCTTTTATAGGAGCAGGTGGTAGTAATACTATTACAAGACATAGATCTGTTATAGGAGGAGGTTGTTCAAACTCCATAGCAGGTTGTGAATCTGTTATAGTAGGGGGTTGTAGTAATAATGTTCAACTAAATAGCAATCATGTTTTTATAGGTGGTGGAGTAAATAACTGCATAACTAGTGTAGGTCTTAGTGGTAGTATTTTAGCAGGTTTTGATAATTGTGTAAACCATGCAAATTCTCACATTATAGGATCAAATCTTACCTCTACAGCAGCAAATACAACATTTGTAAATAATTTATGTGTTTATGGAACAAATGGAAGCGATGGAAGTATCAAAGGAGTTTCCCTAGTTGAATTTGGAAAAGGTATATTTGGAACGGGCACTACAACAATAGATGATAACATTTCATCAACAGGAAATATTGAATTAACAGGTAGTATCTATGCTAAAACAAACATTACAGCATCAGGTAATATAAGTGCAAGTGGTACTATTATTTCTGACAATGTTTCAGTATGTGGAAATTTGGCAATTCCTGGATTTTCAGATGTTGCTACAACATTAGGAACAATCCCATCTTCGGGAGCTGGTGGTGGATTTCAAGTATTCCAAACAGGTTCAGGTACAAACAGTATAAAACCTGTAAACGGTTCAAATACGAATTGTGCTGCAGGATCTGTTATAGGAGGAGGAGCTAGTAATGATATATCTAATCTTGGAGAATGTGTTGGTATACTAAGTGGTCAATCTAATAAAATAACAGCTAGTTTTGGTAATGTTAGTTCGGACGATGATAATCATAGACATTCTATTATTGTTGGTGGGCATAATAATACTATACATGTCTGTAGAGATGCAGGAGAAGCTTCTAATGAACCTTCAGGTTGTCATGTTATAGTAGGAGGAGAATGTAATGAAATTTTTGCACATTCAATTGGTTGTGGTAATAATTTTATTGGAGGTGGTTGTCGAAATAGAATAACAGGATCTTTCAATATTAATTTTAATAATATAGTAGGAGGTTATAATAATTTTGTAGGAGGAGTTGTAGGAACACAACAAATCACACAATATAGTAATATAGTAGGAGGCCAAGGCAATTATATAGAAAATAATTGTTTTAGTAATGTTGTAGGGGGTTATAGAAATAAAATATTCCCACACTCAGCTGGAAATTATGGGTGCATGAATTCTATAGTAGGAGGATGTAATAACCAAATAACAGGTTCTAGTATAGCTAGTTTTATAGGTGGGGGAGGAGATAATATAATTAGAAAATGTGGTGGTGGTGGTATAAACCAATATAATTCTATTTTAGGTGGAAAAGGTAATGAAATTAAAAATAGTTCTTGCTGTTCAAATATAATAGGACATAATAATACAATTTGTAGTTCAGAATGTTCAACTCTTATAGGATCCGGTAATAGTATTACTGGTGAAGTTGATGGGATTATAGGTATAGGACATGGAATGGCTTTAACTTCTGGTCAAGCTAATACAGTAGTAATAAGTAATTTATGTATATTTGGTACTAATGGAAGCGATGGAAGTATCACAGGAGTTTCCCAAGTTGAATTTGGAAAAGGTATATTTGGAACGGGCACTACAACAATAGATGATAATATTTCCTCTAGTGGATACATTCAGGCAGATAGTTATATACAAACAGATTCCCATATTACGGCATCAGGTAATATTTCTTCAAGTGGAACAATAACAGGTCAAAATGTTCAAGTAAGCTCATTAACATCGGGACAAGTAGTATTTGCCGATACCAACGGTAGATTATCTTCAGATGGGGGAATGACATATAATTCCACAACAGATCAACTAACAGTTACAAGCTTAGATGTTATACATTTAACATCATCATTTATAACATCATCCCAAATCCAAACTTCAGGATCCAATATTTTTGGGGATGATACTACAGATACTCAAACCTTAATAGGTACTACTAAGATGACAGGTTCTGCCCAAGTAACAGGATCTTTAAATGTTAATGGGATATTTACTCTACCAGGTATATCAAATGTTTCATCTTCTATTGTTGCAGCGGGAACTTCACCATTTACAGCAGCAGGAATTTCAGGTTCATTTAATGCTACAAGTGCTAGTTTTAGTACAAGAGTATCAACTAATGAAACCGATATTACTTTATTAAGAGCAGTAACAAGTAGTTATGCTACAACAGGTTCAAATGATTTTATAGGAAACCAAAATATAACAGGTCATATAACAGCATCAGGTAATATTTCTTCAAGTGCCACAATAACAGGTTTAACAGCATCATTTGGAAAGTATATAGGAATAACAACAGATCCATTCCCATTTGCAGGAGATGCAGTAATATCCGGATCTTTACTAATATCTAGTTCAAATGTAGGAGGAGTTTCAACAGCATCCTTAAGTTTACAAGGTTCAGGTTCAACAATATTTACAATACAAGGTTCACAAGGAAATCTATTTTCGGTAACAGATGATTTATTAGATGATAATTTAGTAGTAAATGACATTTCAGGAGATACCATATTTAAAGTATCAGGATCAGGTTTAGTATTAATACCAGTAGGAGATTTAACTGGTAGTGCTACAGCTACAGCTTCATATGGAGCATTTAAAGGTGATGGTTCACAATTAACTGGAGTATTACCATCTGGTATATTATCTAGTTCAGCACAAATTGCTTCAGATATTTCAGGTGCATTTAATGAGGCAAGTGCTAGTTTTAGTACTAGAGTATCTGCAAATGAGGTAATTACAGCTAAAGCATTATTATCCAGTTCAGCTCAAATATCAACAGAAATTTCAGGTGCATTTGGAGAAGTATCAAGTTCATTAGCATCAAGAGTATCAACAAATGAAACATCAATTACAACATTAAATAGTGCAGGATTATTATCTAGCTCGGCTCAAATATCAACAGAAATTTCAGGTGCATTTAATGCTACAAGTGCTAGTTTTAGTACAAGAGTATCAACTAATGAAACAGATATAACAAGTTTAACTTCACAAACTTCCAGTTATGCTCAATTTCCATTTACAGCATCCTCGGCAGCAATCATATCTAGATCATTTACTTCAGGAGATACAGATTCAACGGCATTAAGACTATTTGGTTCAGGTTCAGTAAGTGAATCAGGTATATTCGAAGTAGAAGGATCAGCAGGTCCATTATTCTCAGTAGCAGATGGATTAGATGGGGTTTTAATGGAGGTAAACAATATTTCAGGTTTACCATTATTCCAAGTATCATCTTCAAATGAAGTATTTGTAAACAGAGGTAATTTAACATCTGGTGTTACTACAGCTACAGCTTCATTTGCAAATTTCTCAGGTTCATTCCAAGGTGATGGTTCACAATTAACAAATTTACCAGCAGCATTCCCATTTACAGGAAACGCAGGTATAACAGGATCATTATCTATAACAGGTTCAGGAGGATTATCAGTAGAATCATCAGGTTCAACAGTATTCGAAGTAATAGGATCAGAAGGTACATTATTTACAGTAGACGATGATTTAGACGGAACTATATTCACAGCAAACGATAGAACAGGAAATCCTGTACTTCAAGCATCAGCTTCTGGGAAAGTTTACATAGGAAAAGCACCACAATCTTTATACACTACTGCGGTAATCAGTTCAACAACTGCAGCTACAACACAATCCATATTTGGATTAAGTACTAGCTCTTACGGCGGTGCATTCTTTGATTACACGGTACAATCCGGTTCAGATGCACGTGCAGGAAGCATAATGTCAGTATGGAATGGTTCAAACATTAGTTTCACAGAAACAACAACCACAGATATAGGAGACACAACAGATTTCAATGTAATAGTACACATTTCACAAAGCCAAGCTCAAATAGCATCACATGCTTCAAGAGCAGGATACAATATTAAGACTATAATAAGGTCAATATAAAGTTATGGGAATTAGAAGAGGTTCCATATCAACCCCAATCATAGCGGATGGGCTAGTATTCAACATGGATGCTGCAAATAGAGCAAGTACTATACCAGTAAGCAATATTGAAACATCTTTTGATACTGTAGATACAAGTATTTCTGGTGCATTTTCTGATAATGGTATATTTGATTCAAGTACTATATCACCTAGCTTTGCATTTGGAGGATCCGATGATTTTATAGGTACAAACTTTATAATCCCATCATTAAATTCATATACCTTATCAGCTTGGTGGAAAAGTACAACAACTTCTCAGGATAGAATAATTTTAGCAGATTTTAATTCTGGAGCACAAAATGCCTCAGCAAGAGCGATTCTTGGTTTTAATGGTACAAGAATCTATTTGAGTATGGGTAATGGCTCAACCCAAAATAATAATTATGGAAGTGGTAATAGTGTAAGCTCTTATTTTGATGGTAATTGGCATTTATATGTAGTAACAATAGAAGGGGTTACTCAAAAAGCTTATATGGATATTAATCTTATAGAAACTTGGACAAGCACTGTATCCGCGGGTACTATTGGAGAACGAGGTTATACTATTGGCAGATATGGAGATTTTACTAGTGCAAATTATTTTGATGGTAATATAGGCCCAATACACATCTACAACCACGCCTTATCAGCAAACGAAGTGTTACACAACTACAACGCATTAAAATCAAGATTCGAATGAGTGGAAGAGTAGGTAGCATAACAACAGATATAATAGCGGATGGGCTAGTGTTTAATATGGATGCTGCAAATAGGGCAAGTTATCCTAAAACTGGTACTACTGCTACTGATACCGTTAATAATAATGTCGGTACTTTAAATGGTACTACTTTTATATCTACTACAGGTAGTGGAATATTTGATTTTGATGGAGCAGATGATTATATAAATTGTGGTAATGATAGTAGTTTAGAAATTACAGGAAACTTTACTATATCAGCTTGGGTTAATTTAAGAAATTTTACAAATAGTTATAATAGATTAATAGGGAAAGCCAATACAGCAAATAATAGGTGCAATTATGGTATGGGATTTTATGGGTATAAACCAGGAATTATTGCTAATGAAAGTGGCACTTGGTTGGAGTTTCCATCAGGTTATAACTCAACAGCTCTAAGTATAGGGGTTTGGAGTCATATAATTGGTGTTTATGATGGTACAAATGTTTTATTTTACATTAATGGTAGTTTAGATACAACTAGTTCAGCATCTGGTTTTAATATAGCTACAGCAGCTTCTGCAACTTCTGGACAAAATTTATATATTGGTGCTAATACAGCAGGTGCAGAAAATTTTCATGGAGATATAGGCCCAATTCAAATCTACAACCGCGCCCTATCCCCAACAGAAATCCTACACAACTACAACGCATTAAAAGGGAGGTTTGGATTATGAAATACGGGTCAATAACAACAGGTATTATAGCGGATGGGCTAGTATTTAATGTAGATCCAGCTAATAGAGCAAGTTATTCTAGAAGTGGGACTTCTGTTAAAGATACTTTAAATAATTCATCTGGAACTTTAACAAATGGAGCATCTTTTCAATCTACGTTACCTTTAAGTTTTGATTTTGATGGGACTGATGATGAATTAGTTTTTTCGAATAACACTGCTATTAATAGTTTAGGTACCTTAACTACAGATTTAACACTATCTGTATGGTTTAGAAATGAAAGCTCTGCTGCTACAGAACAAAGAGTATATGGAATGTATACTAACCAAAGTTATACAGGAGGAAGAAGCATAAGTGTAACAATGTATGGAAGTAATTTACAATCATACTATTATGATAATAATGGATATAGATACAGAAATATTGCTTTTTCAGGTGGAAGTTATGTAAATCAATGGTTTAACCATACAATTGTATTTCATTCGGGTGATGAAAATGCTACTACCCAATATTTAAATAATGTAGCTTATGCAGGAACAACAGTCGGTTCTACTGCAACTTTCCCATCTTCATTTAATTTTGCAGATACCACAATATATTTAGGAAATACTATTTCACATCCAACTAAGGCTTTAGATGGTCAAGTAGGTTGTTTTCAAATGTATACGAGAGCATTAAGTGATAATGAGAGAACACACAACTACAACGCATTAAAAGGCAGATTTGGTTTATAACATATTTATAATAAGATGGGATTAGCACACGGAACAAATATAGTAAAAGATGGATTAGTATTTTGGGTCGATCCTACTAGCAAACGATGTTTCTTTCCCCAGGCTAGTTCAACTACATCAATTGAAAGTCTTGCACCAAATTTACCATTAAGTGGTAGTGCAACTAGTACTGGAATATATGATTCGGCCAATCATGGAATTTTTGATTTTGATGGTATTAGTGCAAGGTTTGCATTTGAATCTATGAATACTTCATCTTTTTTTGATTATGATGAAGAATATAATTTTAGTATATGGATAAAGCAAGATGATTGGGGTGATACGAATGGTAATCAAAAGCATTTTGGTAGTGGTGGTTATTATAGTGGTGGATCTTCTAGGGGAATGGAATTTGCACAATTTAATTCCCCAAGTACACTTAGTGTTATGATACGAACTAATGCTACATATTATTATCTTTCCGCAGTTGATAATGCTGGGTTTGTAAATAATTCAGGGAATTTTGATTGGGCTTATTTTTCTTGTAACAAGATTAATACTGGAGGAAATCAAAGTAAATTAGAATTATATGTAAATGGAGTATTTAATGGAGAAAGAACTGGTATTTTAGATGGAGCAATTTCCGGATTAAATAATAATGTATTTGGTTTAGGTGGGAATCCCGGTAGTAGTACTTATGCTAGTAGAGCAAAGATAGGACCCGTTAAAATATATAATAGGACATTATCACAAAAAGAAATTTATCAAAATTTTCTTCAATACAAGTGGAGATATCAATAATGGGAACAAGTTACGCACCAAATATAGTAAAAGATGGATTAGTACTTAATGTTGATCCTGCTAATCTAAGATCATATCCAAGATCAGGCACAGATGTAACAGATTTAGTTAATAATGTAACTGGAGATGTAAATAATGGAGCATCATGGTCAAATCGTAAGTTAGGAGCATTTTATTATGATAGAGTAAATAATAACTTAAGTTGGGCAGATGGAACAATAGATGTTGAAATGGGAACATTAGATTTTTCAATTGAAAGTTGGTTTGAGACAATATGGGAAACTCCGACTTATTTTCAAAGTTTATTTTTTAAGGGAGGAGCTGGAGCAACTGGCTATGGTTTTGGATTAAGACATAGTAGTGAAGATAATGTTTTATATGCGAATTTAGATCCTTCAAATGCTGCTAATACCGGATATAACAGTACTACTATTATTAATCCTAATCAATGTTATCAAGCAGTATGGACAGCTGATAGGGATGATTTAGGTAAAATGTATATAAATGGGGAATTTGTTCAATCTTTTGATATATCAGACAGAGCGGGAAGTTTAAGTAACAGTGCTCAAGGAACTATAGGTTGTTATAGAGAATATGGAGATTTTCCATTTTATGGATATATTTACAATACAAAAGTATACAAAAATAAAGCACTATCAGCATCAGAAGTCACCCAAAACTACAACGCATTAAAAGGAAGATTTCAATAATGGCAGGAATAGCAGCACCAAATATAGTAAAAGATGGATTAGTATTTTATGTAGATGCTATGAACCCTAGATCATGGACAGGACCCGATTCTAGTACCGTAAATAATTTAAGAGGTACTAATACAGGATCTATAGCAGCCGACACTTCTGGAAGTTTTGGAGAAAATAATAGTTTTACTTTTGATGGAGTTGATGATCGTATAGATACAGGTTTTGTACCAAAAGATAATATTACAAGTAATTTTACAATTTCAGTATGGGCTAATCTTAATAGTGTAAGTAATACTGCTGTTTCAGCTTTATTTGGAACAAGTTATTTTGCTTCACCTTATAGTTTTTTTGATTTTGGTATTAATAGGGTTTCATTAACATATTACTACTATTACTGGTTAGGAGGTGGATCCAATAGGCCAACTTCTACAACAGATTACACCATAAGCAATTTTTCCTTAAATACTTGGCAACAATTTATAGTTACTTACGATGGAAGTGACCTTAAACTTTACAATGATAATAGTTTAGAACACACTATATCTTCAGTAACTATTACTGATCTACCACCTCACGATACTGGGTTTAGTGGTACTTCATACATGGGAGCAACACATGATTCAAGACCAGCGAGCAACCCAAAACAACTTATTAATGGTGAAATAGGTCCTACACAAATTTACAATAAAGCACTTACCCAAGCAGAAGTCACCCAAAACTACAACGCATTAAAAGGAAGATTTGGCTTATAAAACAAAGATATTTATAATAAACGAACAATGGCATTTAAACACGGGACACCAAATAGTATAGTAACAGATGGGCTAGTATTCTGTGTTGATGCTGCTAATGTGTTATCATATGTAAGTGGGAGTTCAAATACATTTAATCTAATAAATTCTAATGAATCAGGTAGTGTGCACAATGATGTAGATTTTCTTTCATCAAATGCAGGTTGTTGGGATTTTGATGGCATTGATGATACAATCGAATTAGAATCTAGTTTAAATTCTACAGTTGAAGCATATACTAATTCAGTTAGTATTTCTTGTTGGTTTAAACCTACAAATTTAAGCACTAGAAGGGGAATAATAGGAAATTATGTACAAGCAGCTGGTATTGGATTTTATATTGATATAATAAGAGTAAATGATACTACTTTTAAAACACAAGGGGGGTATCATCAAACTGCAGCTAAATACTTATTAAGACAAAATAATACTAACTTATCTATATATAATTGGTATAATGTAACTATGACTATTGCATCCGGAGGAGGGAGTGGGAATTGTAATATATATACTAATGGAGTTTTAGATAATGGAACTGAATATAGAGCAGCCCCTGACTCTTCATATTCAGCAACAGTACCAACAAAGATAGCTTTTATAGCTTATGCTGGTGATGAAATAATAGGACAAATAAGTTCTACCATGATTTACAACAAAGCACTATCAGCCGCAGAAGTAACCCAAAACTACAACGCACTCAAAAACAGATTCAGAACATAATGGGAACAACCTACCATAACAAACCAATAGTAACAGATGGGCTAGTATTCTGTGTAGATCCAGCTAATAAGGTATCATGGACTGGTCCTGATTCTAGTAATGTAAATGATTTAATTGGTACTAGTACTGGCTCTATATTCAATGATACTTCGGGAAGTTTTGGAGAAAATAATAGTTTTGCATTTGATTCCGTTGATGATAATATTGCTACAGAATCAAATATATCTGCCTTAAATCTTACTACAAAATTATCTATAACAGTTTGGGTTTATATAACTACTACAAGTAATTATAGAGGAATTTTTACAAAAGGAAATAATAATAATGAACGAGGTTCATATTCTGCCTCTGTTAAAAATACTACAAATAATACAATAAGATTTTATTTAGGAGTTAATAGTAGTACTGTAGTATATGCTGATACTAGTACTAATTTATCAGGAAATACTTGGCATAATTTATCTTTTATTTATGATGGTACTGGAGCTTCAAATACCGATAAAGTAAAAATATATTTAAATGGATCTCCAGAAACCTTATCTTTTAATGGTACAATGTTAACAAATGTATTTTCAAATAATAGTCCTTTTCATTTAGGTACGTATGGATATCCATCTTTATTATTTAATGGAAATATAGGTCCAACATTAATTTACAATAAAGCACTTACCCAAACAGAAGTCACCCAAAACTACAACGCACTCAAAAACAGATTCATATAATGCCAGTAACAGCAGGACCCATATACCCAGGAATAAAAGACGGATTAATATTTGCTATAGATCCAGCAAATAAGGATTCATGGGTAGGGCCTACTTCTAATAAAGTAGATAATTTAGTATCTTATAATTTTACAACAGGATCTATTTTCAATGATCCCTCCGGAAGTTATGGTGTTAATGAAAGTTTTATTTTTGATGGAGCTAGTGATTATATAGAATTTCCATATAGTGATGTCAATAGTTATTTAAATGGTGTATCTCAATTTACATGGAGTAATTGGATGAAACGGAATGCATCAAATTCTAAGCTTATAATAGCAAAAGGAACTGGATTATCTTCAGACATATCTTTTGAATTTTGGTCAGATGGTAATTGTTATGTAGAAATGGGTAATGGGAGTAATGCATATGGATCTTTTAGTAATAATAGTACAGATTGGCAATTACTTACTATGGTATTTGATGGAACTTTAACTGGTAATTCTAATAGACTAAAAGCATATTTAAATGGAACACAACAATCTTTAAGTATGGGGGGAACTATCAATAGTACTACTCATACTAATAATGGTAATCTTACTATAGGTAAAGTTGAATGGCAAGGAGGCACATTTTCCCATGGTGAACATGGACCTTTTTTAATATACAACCGTGCTCTATCAGCATCCGAAGTACTTCAAAACTATAATAGGCTAAAAGGTCGATTTGGAATGCTTTTAATTAATGATTATCCTGGTACAACAGGAG
>CAACVC010000066.1_pt1 | contig 22691 bp, 21 predicted proteins | sample 2381761 | NCBI WGS metagenome assembly CAACVC01 (sample SAMEA5211966, study PRJEB30684) | marine metagenome | biome: Marine; feature: Epipelagic; material: Water | collected 2015-10-15 | depth 45 m
ACAAAACTAAGAGTACTACCATTAGATAATCTAACTACTTCACCATTGTGAAGCCTTTTCATTTGGTCTTGAGTAATTTCAATACCCTCTCCTTTAGCTACTACTTTATCATTATCTGATTTATCTTCAGCTAAGTATTGTTTTTTAAACCATTTATGTGTATCGAAATTATCCATAATCTTTTTTTAACAGTTGCAGCAATCGCAAGAGCAGCTAGTACCACATTTACATATTTGACAATCGCAGGTATTCATTTTGTTATAAATATTGATATCCTTAGGAAAAATCACTTTTTTAGGCTTTTAAGATATTCTATACCTTCACGAAGTGCTTCTTCGGCTCGTTCCTTATCTATTCCACCTTTCCATTTTTCAACTTCTCCAGCTTCAGTAACAAAACCATCATTACTTTCTTCCATCTTCATTTTCATGTACTGAGTGTATTCTTTAATCATATTGTCCACTTCTTTATTGCCTACTTCTTTTTTATGATCATCCCATTCACCCACGTTTTTAATTTTAGTTTCTTTTACCTTAGTACAATCTAAACAAGCTCCATATGCTTTAAAATAATGTGGGTCTAATTGCTTATTCATTATGTTTTTACAAGTAGGACAAAATAATGGTACAGCCGCTTTTTTAAATTTATCTAGTTTAGTAATATTTTGCTTTATACCGTCTTTAATAGTCCAAGTACGGCCATCTTCTTTCCAAATATCACCTTCTTTATGAAATTGGAGTTTTTTAGTATAACCTATGCCTTGACTAGTACGTTTACCGCTTTTACCTTTAACTAGGTTACGTAAACGTTCTACATCTTTTTTATTAAATTCTTTTTTTAAGATGTTATCACTCATCGTCCTTGCCCTCTGTATGCTTTTTTATAATGTTTAGAACCTTTAACGTTTGATGTTTTAGTTTTAGCGTGTATGCCCTTTCTTTTCTTTTTTACACCTGAAGGTGCATCTGCTGTTAGTATTTTTGCCATTTTATAAACCTAATTGTTTTAATTGTTGTATTGTGTTTGCTGCTGATACATGCAGTATACCAATTCCTCCTTGCGAATCCCACTCTCTTATAGTATCTGCTCTATCATCTATTAATATTGCTCCTTCTTCGGAGTAATTTTGTTTGTTTTTAGCTGATGCTAAAATTAATTTTGTACCCGGCACTTTATTTTTTACCCATAATCTTTTACCTAATCTAGAACTATTATCATATGATGGTGCTGATAAAAGTGAATATAAGTTTGGTTTAATGTAATCAAATAGTTCTTTACCATCTGCCATCCATGGGATACCAACCCAAAATCTAACCCCATCATTATCTATTACCTTCCAGAATTGATTTAATCCATTTTTATCTCTATAAGCATTTGGGGATAAACCTGTTAAGTCTTTAAATCGTTTTTCAAAGTCACATAATACACCATCCATATCACAATATAAAGTGTATTTTTGAGGTTTTATTTCCTCTACTATTTTATTATATATTTCTTTAAGTTTTATCACAGCCACAGTTTGTCGTGAATATACGAACCTCTTTTGGCTTCTCCACAGATTTAGCAATAGGCTTTATATCTTCTATGTTGAAGTCTTCCATTAACTCTCTAGCGTAAGCTTTTAACCCAAATGGATCTCCATTTTCTGGTTCATTATCATGTCCACATTTATGACACATATATAAATCGTCTCCACCATCTACTATGTTCCAACTCCAACCACAGTTATCACATTCTATTTTTTCGCCTACTATTGCTTCATTTAAGGGTTTATCTATTTCATAGGGTATACCTTTTTCTTTTAAAGCATCTTCATATTCTTCATTTGGTTCAGGTAATACTACTTTGATTATGTATTTAGATAAATTTGTAACATCTGTATCAATTACCTCTTCCATTTCATCATAATAACTTATCGGTTCATAATCAGGATTATCTGAGGTGTCTTTATATGGTCTAATTTTATATTTAGTACGTAATTTATCTTTATCAAGGATAAAATAAGGTTGATCTCCTAACCATTCTGTAACAAATGAGTCTTTACTACGTGTTAAGCTTACTGGGCCCCTTAACATATTATCATCTAAAACATCTAATAAGTATTCTGTAAAATGGTATAATACTCCAAATTGTGGGCCTTCACTTAAACTAGATACTTCTTCTCCATCCATATTATCCGTCCAGTTTCTAAAAACCATGTTACCTCTTGTATATGCCTCTCTTTCTATATCATTTAGATTATCATCTTCCATTGTATTAGTAGTACTAATATTTTCTAATCTGTCTTCTAGGTTTTGAATATGGTGAACCATTTCATGTGCGAATGATCTAACTATATCTTTTGGATGTCTACCTTCAGTGTATAATACTACTGTCATATCACTAGGACTGTAATATGCTGTTTTACCTAAAAATTGAGATGCATTTTCTTGGTCTCCGTGTTTAAATATAACTTTAGGTAAAGGTAAAATATTCATACCTTTTTTTATCATATGTTTAGTTAAATCTTTTATTTGTTGTTTATAATCGATTTTACTAGAGTATGTAGCATTTTCATTTAATGGTTCATATGCTGAACCAAATGGTGCGGCTTTGCCTTTATGTTTAGCTTGTGATTTAGGATCTATATTTTCTTCTTGTTTTTTTCTTCCTACTATGTTTAGTATTTTTTCTACATTAGGATGATCATTTTTAGCATTTACTATTTGATAAGCTTTAAGAGGTTTTTGTTGTTTAATAGCTAAAAAAGCTCTATGATTACCATCCGCTACCTCACCTTCACTGTCTATTGTTATAGGAGGGACTTTAGATAAATCTAATGTTCTTGGATCTGAATCTGAATCTCTAAAATATTTTTTTATTTTGCCCTCAGCATATTCTTCATATTTTCTATCTCTCTCTTTATATATTTCAGGATCAAGTTTTAATTTAGTATGTTGTATTAGTTTAGGGCCTTCTATTTTGTACTTATCTATATGAAAAATAACTCTTTTAAATTCAGCATACGAATCATTTTTATAACTATAATCTAATAATTCTTTTTGTTGGGGGAACATTTGAAGTAGTAACTTGTGTATTTTTTCAGTTTTATTTTTATCTCTAAGAACAGCTCCAACTAAATTAAAATCATCCATAGACATTTTTTCTTCGTTTAATGGAGTTAGCGGTTCTGTTGTTTTAAGCGTTGATTTTCGCGTGTTATCCGTTGATTTGTTGTTGAGTATGTTTAATATTTTATCAAAATCTGTGTCAAGTAAATTTTCAGGGAACATATTTCTAAAACCGTCTATATCTGTTTTAAATAATTTTCTAGCTAATGTGCCTGATACTCCTCCTGTTGTAGATACTTCTACAGGTATAACATTATCACTATATTTTTTTACAAATTCAGATCGTTGTTTGACATCAAATTGGTCGCCCTTATCTCCTTCTCTTGACCCTATAAAAACGTATACTTTATCATCCGGGTTAGCTCTAAGATAACTTTTATAATAATCAAATGGTGAATCAACAGGTATTATTGTAGTTGGTTTATCTATAAAACCTATATCATTATATAAATTCCAAATTTTAACTGCTTGATCTTGTGTTACTATATCATCCGATTTTCTTGCTCCCCCACCTACTAATATTTTTACTTCAGTTATTTCTGGATATTGTTTTATACCATTATTAACTACTTCTAAATGACCCTTTGTAGGTGGTTTAAACCCACCACCAAATAAAGCTACTGCTTTTTCTGTTGTTTCATTTAGTATACCTTCTACTAAAAATTTAGTTAACTCATTCATTTTAAGAATTGGTTTACACGGGATTTTGCTTCATCTTGGGACATTGTATATTGAATTATGTCCTGTATAAAGTCTTCATCTAACATATTTTTAATTGCTTTATTTAAATCATCTTTTGCTTGATCCGATTTTTGTTGTTGTGTTTTTGTTTTGGGTTTAGTATTCTTAGGTTTATAAGGATCAAGATATTTTTTAATAATTTCTTCTACATCTTTAATTTTATTACCTTTTAATGTATTAGCTACAGCTACAAAATTATTACCAAATAAATTAAAATAAGGTTTAATATTATCAGTTACACTTTTCCAAGTACGCATTACAATCGCAGGTGCTAAACTTCTATCTTCACCCTCTGAATCCTTAAATCTTTTTTCATTTTGTTGTAGTGAACGCTCTAAATCTGTATAAACATAAAGCATCATCACATCATATCCTGCTTCCTCTAATTCTTTTTTTAGATCTTTTGTCTTATCATATGAAGCTGCTGTACCATCTAATACAAAAGATTCTTTACCCTCAATAGTAGCTTGTAATTCACCTTTAAATTCTTTATTAGCTGCAGCCATTAGAACAGCTTGCTTGCTTCTTTCTTCAGGGGTAGCATTTTTAAGATCTAAAGTAACATTAGCTTGTTTTAATTTATTAATAAAGGTATTATCAACATTTAGTATTTTTAAACCCGATAAATCTAAACCTTGTAAAATAAATCCCTTTCCTGCACCAGGAGCCCCTGCTAAAATTATAGCTTTAGGTTGACCTTGAACTTCTTTTAGTAATTGCATCAGTGATATCATATGATATAAATATCAGTCTTTTTTCTTCACTTGCGTCCTAAATTCTGTAAATATTGGTGAGTGTTTTGGGTTTTCTAGGTCAAATAATTTTTTAACTGTTAAAAATATATCTATGTTTTCTTCTTGTGTACGTTTTGATTCATACATTTCCCAACCTTTACCTTGAATCTTACCTTCTTTAGGTCCACGTTTGGATGATTTTAACCATAGAACTCCTAGTCTGTCTATTTTCTTACCAAAACACTCTTCATAACATTTGGCGTAAACAGCGGTCTGCAAATCGTAAGTCGTTTGTAAGTGGTTTGATGTTTTAAAATCTATAATCCATAGTTCATCGTCTATTTCACATACTAAATCACATGTACCTGCTACTTTAAGTTTATCTGAAAATAAATGTACTTCAGCTTCTAGTAGTGTTGGTTTATATGTTTCCCAAAAATCTACGAATTTTAGAAACATTTGCCATATTGTTGGATCATACATTGGATTACCCGCTTCAGATAAAAAATTTAATTCTTTACCATTTAAATAATCTTCACACATTTCATGTACTAAAGTACCTTCTTCAGATGCTTTTTTAACTATCCAATCTGCACTGTATCCTACTTTTTTTAACCAGTCTTGAAAATGTTTACCTTTTGGGTAGTGTGATAAAACATATGTTATAGATGGGTAGTATTTACCATTACGTCTATAATACCTTGAATCTGGTAAGGTTATTTGTTTTGCATCTTCGGATATTTCTAGTATCCTGTTGTACTTTTTCTTTACATTCCTCTTCTTCATATGAGAGATATCTTTTTCTCCATTAAATCATATTGACTAATGGGTTCTGTGTTTTGAATTAGCTTAGTGAAATAGGAAAAACCTAAATCGCTTGGATCCTTTCCATCTAATTCTACAAGATAAACTTCTTTACCTTGGTTTAGTAAATATTCGCAATGTTTTAATGCTTGTTTTATAGCATCAGTGTCTAATGCTATGTAAATCTTTTTAACTGTTGATTGTACTATACGTTTAAGTAAATTTGATTGTATGTTTTTACCTAGTAATGGTATAGCATTTCGTTTTATTGCCATAGCATCAAATGGACCTTCACATAGTACTAAAGGTGAATCCCAGTTTATGAATAATTCAAATGGTATTATGTCTCTTGAACATTCTGGATTTCTGTATTTTATAAATGGATCTTGTTCAAATGACCTACCTGTAAAATAATTTAATGTACCATCTTTATCATATGAAGGTATAATGATCATGTTTTGATATCTTCCAAAAGTACAATACCCAATATTATATTTTATAATATCATCATTTGTAATACCTCTACTTTTTAAATAATAATATGCCTGTTTCCATTTTATAGTTTTATCATCTGGAAATAATGGAATAAATTCTTTAGGTAGTTCTACTATATTTTCTACTATAACATCTTCTACATGGCTACCTGTTTTAACTAGTTTACCTAATTCTATAAATTTATCAGGTGATACTTTGAGTGCTTTAAATAAACTTTTTATTGTTTTACCTTTTTTACCACAGACCCAACATTGAAATGGGTTGTAGCCTTTCTTATTTTCTGTAAAATTAACCTCTAATTTAGGTTTGTGGTGATTACAGAAAGGACAATGGTATGCTTGATTACCCCGTGCTGTCCTCTTCCCTGCTCCTAAGACTGTGTTAACTAGATTAACTAGTAGTTCATTTACCATGTGCTATAATATACGAAATGTATTTTATAATTCAAAATCTTTTGTGAAAAACTTACCTAATATATTATCGTTAAAATATTCATCAGGTTTTTCTAGTACTTGATGTACGAATTGCATTTGCGTTTCATAGTATGTTAATAGTTTTTTATCTGGGGCTGTTTTAACTATGTGACGTTCAAAATTTTCTATTGGTTCTAATTCCATTACTTCTTTAAGTAATTTATTTGAACCCCAATAATCTAACCAATCAGATTCTTTTATTGTTAGTTTGTAAGATGGTTTCCTACCTACTACTCCCTCATACATTGCTAAATCTTTTTTAGTTAATTTAACTTTTCTATTATAGTATAATACTTTTTTACCTATATAGGATTTACCTGTGGGTTTATGTACTATTCTATAAACGAATCCGAATGTGTTATCTGGGAAATCTGTAATGGTATCAATTGGTTCTCCTTGAAGACCTATCCATTTCATATGTTTGTTTTAGTTAATACTAGAGATCTAAATTTACTAATATAGTAGTATCTGTCACATTTGAACTTTGCAAAGGTTGAGATAATTTACCTACTGCTACTAGTTGGTTTGCATTGTTATATAATCCTACTGTTGTTACATAGGGTTGAAAATATGAACCAGTTAAAAAATCATATACTACTCCACTATTTGAACTACCTGTAATAGCAGATGGATTTTGAGTATAAGTATATTCATTTGGGCTAAAAGTACATTTATATTGTGATTCATATATTGTCATTGTACTTTGAAAAGAACATGTAACATTGGAATCAAGTACAAATTTACCTATTTCACCATTAGTCATTATGGCCATACCATGTTCATATATTATATCCCCAACTTTAGCACTTCCACTTATCAATCCTCCTTCACCATTATCAGTATAAGTAGCATGTGTGTCAGTATAAGAAAAAGTTCCTGGTTTTATATATTCTCCAAATAAATTTGAAGGTATGGACATTACTCCTATAACATCATTAGAACCAGTAGGAAATACTCTATTTGCTAATAACGTATTAGATAAATAATTTTCATACATTGGTTGATTAGCCCCACCATCGGCAGTAATAGTACCATCGGGATTAAAGGAAGCTGTATTTGCTGGAGAGCCATCGTCACCTCTTAAGTAATTAGAATAATATAATTGTTTTATAGAATCATATATTAGTGCCTGGGATTGAGTTTTAATTTGACCTGTTATATCTGATCCTGAAATATAAGGGATATTTTTTCCTAAAAATCTATCTATACCAGCATTTGAAGCAGTAAGAGCACTTGCACCTTGAAAAGAAAAACTTTTATTTACTTTAAATGGAGTTACTATAACATCCGATGTTGTTAATGACTTGTAAACACTCATTCATCCTAAAAATCTAATTTAACTCTTATTAAACTTTCTTTTGTAAAGTCTTTAAGTAATGGTCTTGATAATTTAGCTACTGCTAGTAATTCATTTGCATCATTATACATTCCTACTGTAGTAACATATACTTGTGGATTATTTATAAATTGGTTATATACTACTTCTCCCGTTGAACCTGATATAAATGAAGGATTTGTTGAATAATTAAATTCTGAATTTCTTGATCTTACAAATACAAAATCAGAAGTAATTGTTTCTTCCGAGTTTAAGGTAAAAGATGATCCTAAATCTATAGCTCCATATAAAGTAGCCTGATTAGTACCGTTAGTTAAATTTGCATCTTTATTAGAATCTACTTGTATAGATTGTGAAATAGCTGCTGGGTTTAGTAAAACTGTTCCTAATTCTGGAAATAATAAACCATAAGAACCTAAACCTGCTACTTCACCTCCTCCGGATACGGCTGTACCATTTGATCCCGATACTACTTGCAATACTCTAGAAGAACCTAAAAAGGTTTGTACTTGAGTATCATTAACATTACTTGTTAAATGTAACATTCCACCCGAACCTGAGATTTGTAGATTAAATGTTTGAGGATAAATTTTTTCTTTATATCTAGCTCTATCTATTGATAATGCCCAAAAATCATCTGCTGTATAAACATTAGTACTAGTACCATATTGAAAATTAGAATTTTCATCTTCTAATATCATTGATCTATATTGACCATATATTGAAGTTGCAGGAGTTAAATTTGGAAATGAATTATTAAAATATTCACTACCACTCCCATACCTATTTCCATATGCTATATCAAATTGAACTGCAGTTGCAGAATCTGTGGCTGCTACTTGATATACACTTAAATAATAATTTCCTGAGGTACCTGTTGCTTGAACTGATGATGTAAAAAATGATGTTAATGTTGGTGTTCCTGTAGACCATGCTGTAGCTTGTACTGAATCAGCACTAACTACAAAATCTTCTGCGTCTAATCTTTTATATCCCATTTTTAAGTTGTTTTAGTAATTGTTACAGGTATTGTTAATCTGGCTCCACTATCTAAACCTACTACTGTTAAAGTCGTACTTAGTTGTTCATTTGATCCAAACAATGTATTTACTGTAGTTGCTCTTAGATTAATTTGAGATCCTATTACTGTAGAAGATACATTTGTTCCTAATGTTGTTGTTGAAGTAGCATTTTGTGCTTGAGCTGCATCTGATTGAATTCCTACTCCATTAAAAGTAGCCATAGTTCTAACATCTGCTATTGTTGCTGTGTAACCCGAAGTTTCAAATGCTGAAGTATTACCTAAATAATTTAATGTTTGAGGAGTTAAAGATAAAGATGCTCCTTGTTTTAATGTTATAGCTGCAAATCCCAAATCTAGTACAGGTAAAACTGCTGTACCCCTTGGTAAAGTAGCTAATTTATATTTCATTGTTTGAGAGTCATCAGCAAAGGCTTCTAATAAAGGCATGTTATCTATAGCTTCTCCATAATATGCGGAACCCTGAGCATTATTCGGGTTGTATAATGTGTAATCTATTTCATCATCTGCTAAAGCAAATTGTGTAATTCTAAAAGAACCATCATTTTGAGCTAAAAGTTGTCTACCTTTTTTTGTTAGAATAGCATCAACTGTTACTACTTGATTATTTAAATATCCCATTTGTGTTTAATTATATATTATAAATATGTGTATTATTAATTCTCCATCCAAGTTACTTTTAAGAAGTTGTGTTTGATGGTGCAATAATGTTATTTTTTGTTAATATTTCTTTAGCTTTTGAAGGTAATTCAGCCGCACTTGTTAATCCTATTGAAGCTGGGAATAAAATACCTCCTACATTTTGAAATTCAGATGAAGATCCCGAAATTCCTGGAATACTACCTGTAGTGTAAGCAAATGCTTGAATATTTCCTTGATATAAAAAATTTGCATAATCTCCTTTCCACTCTAAAGGATTAGCATCTGCACTAGTATCAAAGGATCCAGTTGAAAAAGTAGTAGCTCTTAATTTTACAGAACCATCAATTTGACCCCAACGATTAGTATCTGTACCACCAGCTGAAATAAAATCGTATGTTGTATTAGGATTAGCATTAGTACCAAAATTATAAAGTAAAGTATATAAAATATCAGGATCATTACTTATTTCTATAAGTTCTTCTTCTGGGGTTATTAAATATTTTAGATTAAATCTTGTTCGATATTTTTCTTGAGCAAATCGTTGAAGTGTTTGATAAGAATCAAAATATGCTACAAATACTCCAGATGATACTTGTGTAGTAAAAGCTGATTCTTCTTTATTATATTCAGAAACAGTATTTACACTTTCATAAGTAGGATTTAGTATAGATTTTACTGTAAAAAATGATTCAGGAACTGTTCCTTTGGTTGCGGAACCACTTATAATAACTTCATTATTAGTAGGAACCACAGTACCACTACTATAGTCTATATCTTGTAAAAATGGATTAGAAACAGGTTGAGAAGCATTACCATATGTTACATCACAATCAGTTCCATAAAATGGAGATGTAAAAAATGGTTCTATTATTAATTCTTTTGCTGAGCCTGTAGGTTCAGATGTTATTTTAAATGAATGTAATGAAGCAGTAAATGCTGAAGGATTTCGGGTGTCTGTTGTATTATGAAATCCTATAAGTCTTAAATATAAAAGGTCATTAAATCCTACTGAGCTTGTAATTGAAAAATCAAATTGTCCACTTCCATTAGTAATGCTAGTTCCTAGTTGTTTTATAAAAACCTCACTTCCTAAAACCGTATAATCTGTTTCGGCTATTAAATTACTTGTAGGTTGAGGATTAGGGGTTTTTAATAATTGAACTGAACCTGATAATGAAGTAGCTCCTACGGAAGTAATATTAAGACCTTCAACACTACCTGTAATATTAAAAAGAAATGATTTTTGAGGAACTGTTTTAATTAGAAAGGCTGTAAGAGGTCTATTATTAGGATCTTTTATCCCAGTAGAAACTGGGATAAAAAAATTATTTACATCTATTGATGCATTAAATTGTAACGGTATTCCTTGGGGGGTGCTTACTGCCATTTCTTATGGGAATTGAAAATTTGTAACTGTTCCTACTATATTATAATTTGGAGAATGTTTATCCGCCTCAGCTATATCTAATCCATTAGGTGCTGTAACATAGTATAAATAATAATCATTAGTCCTAGTTTTACTATTTATAACATAGGTATTAGAACTTGATCCTGAAGGTAAAGTAATATTAGATAATGATTCTAATGTAGTTGTTAAATCATTACCATTTCCATCTATTCTTGCTACTTTAATATATTGTATACTTCCTGCCATTTTATATAAATATTATTATCTACCCGCAGATGCTTGTTGAGAAGGGTTACCTGGAGGTACTGCTTGCCCATCTTCAATAAAATAAGTTTGAATAAATCCCTGTAAGGGCAAATTACGAGTATCTATAAAATCTCCAAAACTATATCCTGATGCACTAGAATATGGCCTTATCCCATAATTTCCACCCTTAGGATTAATAAATTTAAATTCTGCACAATCTTCATTTAATTCTCCATTAGATACTACTAAAGTAGAACCACTTAATTCACCATTATAAAATTCATCTTGTGATCTATGTGTTCTAGTTACTGATCCAGATAATGAAGGAGTAGTAATAGTATAACTTTGAGTAATGTTAAATTGAGGAGTAGTATCATAGTAATAATCTTCTTGATTTACTACAGCCTGAGATGAAGATTGAAAATTTGTAGATCCTCCCGCTGATGATGTATAAAATATAAATTGGTATCCTGCTGTCCCAAAACCACTTATACTATACCCACTAGCTAAAGTTAAATTATTTGATGATAAATCTATATCAGCAACTCGAGCCCTTGATACTAAAGCAGCAGTACCTCCTGAACCTGAAGAAAAAGGAAGGGAAATTCTAGCCTCGCTAGCATCTAAATCCATCCAAAGATTAGGAGCACCATCATAAGATGCACTTATAAAACTTTTAAAATATTCTAAACTTGGAGCCGTTGTTGTAATACTAGCACCTCCAAAACTTATAATTGGAGAATCTGTACTTGGAGGAGTAATACCAATAACTGTAGCCCCGTGGTTAAATGTTGTAGTTTGAATAGAACTAGTAGTATTTAAATCATAACTAATATTAAAAGGATTAAACATACCTGCTGCTCCACCACTAAAACTTTCTATTAAAGATGAAGACATTTCAGTTGCCTGTGAAGCAGTATTCCATATTTGTTTAGATTGGATAGAACCTGTTAATAATTCTAAACTCTGAGTTACTTGGGGTTGTGGATATTTATTTCTTTCTAATAAGTGTTGTTTTACTACTAAACCCGATGCCAAGCTGGTTCTTGCAGGTATAAAATCTTTAATCATTTTAAATAATGAATTATTAAAGAATTTTATTAATCTAACAAAATCTACTAAATCATATTGTTTAATATATTTTTTAAAGTATTCTTCACTTAAATTATTTAAATCAGGGTAGTTGTTTCCGGAGAATCTTTGAGCAGGATCACCTATATAATCACCAATATTAAAATGACCTAATTGTCCTATAATATCATCATTAATTTGGTTTTGAGGTGAAAATGCTACCTCTAAATAGTTTATATTATCTGTATATGATGCACTTGCCTCAGTAGTTTGAGATAATCTACGAATAGGAGATAATACACTACCTGAGGGTAAAGTATCACTTTCAGATCTAATTTTATCTGTTATTCTATTTTTTATACCTACTGCAGGTTGATCTAAAAAGAATGTTTCTGTGTTTGTATGGTATGTTGTATTAGCTTTTAAGTAGTTTCTAGAGTTATTTAAATAATAATTACTATTAGATGCAAATGAAGATGTCAGAGCTCCAAAAGATCCTGTTACTTTAGGGTGAATTGAAGTTCTTGCTCCAGCAGATGTGGAGTTTGTATCTAATTCACTTCCTAAGTCTGCCCTAAATATTAATTGGTCAGGTGCACTATTAACTCCATTACCCTCTATAGATAAAGGGTTCATTACATAATCTTTAAATACACTTTCGCTTATTTGTTGAGTGTAATATCTTATTTCTTGAAGTGATCCTGAAAATGCTGGGTGGGTAGTGGGATTCCTTATTGAAGATGAAGCAAATATTGAAGTAATTCCCTCAACCCAAGGTGTTACGAATGCACCTGTAACAGAAGCGGAAGCATAGTATCCCATAGAAGTACCATCATTACCATTATATATTTTATTACCAGCATATAAGTTATAAGTTCCGGATTGGTTTGTAGTAATCATAGCTGACCACCAATCACCATTGTAAAAGGGTAATGATATACTGGCACTTATAGTAGAATCTTCATGACTAGGAATAAACCTTAAATTAGTATATTGATAATTTGGGTCTTTAATAGAACCATTATAAGACCCACTTAATGACCCAGAACCATTATAATCTAAAAGAAGTTCTCCTATTATACCACTTGCATTTACTTGCCATAAAGATTGAGATAAGCTAGTAGGTGGAAATTTCTCTGATTTAAATCTTAATTGTACTGTTGAAGGTTTACTCTCCTCACCTACCCAAGCATCATTTATAGCCCAAGATGAGGTAATAAAATTTGTCCTAGGTCCTACTCCTAAAGCATAATTAAAATTATTAGAATATAAATCATAATCATTAGCATTTACCTGGTCTTTACCTCCAAATTCAGATATTTTTAGTATAGTATCAGGTATACCATATGAAGTTATTAATGCTCGTAATCCAGTAAGAGTTCCTTTGGATTTGAGCAGATATGGGATGTTATGGTATATTCTTTTATATAAAGATTTATTAGTATCATCCATTGATATAACATCATTCGATGCTGATATTAATGTGTTTACATATTCAAATCCTGTAGGAACTGGTAATGATCCTGTTATTTCTGGGAATGGGAAAGTGCTACCCTCAGGTGTTAATCCTAAAAATGCTGTATATAATTCCTTATTTGAAAAATTATTTTGATATAATTTAACTCCAAAATCTTTTATAGCATCAGATACTAAATCTTTAGACACACCAAAATCTAATCTATTATCTGCATTATACTTTTGAGTAATATCCTTTGTGTATAACCAAACATTATCATAATATTGAGCAACCATATCAACAAATAAATCATATTGTTGATTAGCTGGGTCTTCTCTTAAATACTCAGGTATTGCCTTTTTAAGTTCATCTGGGTTTGTATTATCATAATTAGATGCAGATAGTAATTGCCCCCCAAAATTCGAGTTAGTTTCATCCGTGCTTCCTAACCAAGTTAATACTTGTGAGCTAGTAGTAGGAAATAAAATATAGGGTTCTGATGAATTTGTTTTTGGATATGAAATGGTAGAACCACTACTATAATACATAAAATATTCAAACTTATCAAAATTTTCAATTACATTAGATAATTTATTTTCTATAATTAATTTACTTGTAGATGATCCTGTTATATTTGTTAAAGAATTTGATTCAGAAGTATAAGATTCAATTAAACCTATCTTATAATAAAAATTTTCTATACGGGTTTGGGCAGAACTAAAATTTATAAAATCAGAAAAATTAGTATAATCTACACTTATGTTAACCGCAGACTGTGATAATAAACTATTTACTTGATTTTGAGAACCTGTTGAAGTTCCTGTTATAATATCATTATAAGATAAATTTTGGGAAGAATTATTAACTTCTGTTTTTAAAGGAATGTTAAAATTAGGGCCTGCAATTTGTGTAAAATCTGTAAATGTTATAGGTTCTATAGGAAATGTAACTTGAAAGGCTTCAGGTTCATTTAATGTAGTTACTATCCATAATTCATTTTTTAAATTAAATTCAGAAGAAAGAGGTTCATATAATTTAATTAAAATGGTAGGGTTATCTGTATCTTCATTTTCTAATTTAATATTATTAGCTATAATTAACTGATTACCTCCAAAATTTAAATAGAAATCTACAAAGTATTCACTTTCATCCCTAAAATCTATAAAATCTTCTGTTTGTTCAACTATATCTAAATTAGATAAAATATTACTATCTAATCTAAGTTCTGTCCTATCCGAGGAAATTTCAGATATAAAAAGATTAGTAAATTGATCTCCTATTCTTTTTGTTAAAAAATTATAATATGCTACATATTCACCTTGGTCAAATCCCTGATTTATTATATCTTGATTAGGAATAATATTAAATTGAGAAATTTGATTATTGGCGGATGATTGTCCATCATTTTCAACTCTATAATTATTATAATTAAGGTTTGAAGAAAGAATATTTTGATTTAAATCATATACATAAAATTCAATATAACTTGAACTTGTTAAAAAGGTATTAATATCAAATTGACTAATTAAAGAAGTATCCTGAATTTCATATGTTTGCAATTCAAAACTAAAAGGATCTATTTTTACAACTTCAACCATTATAAATTATTTTCTTTTTTAACTTCTCTAACATATTTTTTATTTAGATTAAGTCTTTTTGCTCTTTTTCCTACCGAAGATTTAGTAAATTTTTGGAAGTCAGTAATTACTCTTTCTTCATTAGATGGGGGAGTAGAAGTAGCTGGGGATTGAGGTGTTGGAACTTCTATAGGTTCTGGTTCTTCTATAACCTCTGGAGATTCTAAATCTGGTATTTCAATTTCTGGGGCTTCTGGAATTAGTTTGGTAAGATCTGCGAGTTGTTGTTGGTTTGCTAAAAGTTCTTGTCTTAAATTAGATATTTCCGCCTGAAGTAAATTTATTAATTCATTATCTTGTTCAGCACCAATGTATTCAGAACTTGTTTTTACTAAAAATTCATGTGAATTAGTGGGGCCTAATTCATTAATATTGTAAAATAAAGTATTATACATATTAAAAAATTCTTGAATTGTTGGTTGTTCATCTACCTGTTCTTGAATTGTTTTAACACCTAATTCTCTAAAAGAAGTATCTATTGTTTTTTGATAAATTCTTTTATTAAAAACTTCCTTATTTAAGTTTATATTTTCTGACATTATAGAGCATTAACTACTTTAAAATAATAATTATCATCTAATACTAATGTAGAACCATTTATAGTAGTTTTAACACATACTTTATAATATCTTTCAGGTTCTAATCCATTCATGTATAGATCAAAATAATTTCCCTTAGCATCCGAACTTAATTGTGTATAATTAGTATCATAATCTATAACAAATTCATTAGTTTCCAAATCTTTTATAGCATAATATGAAGATGTTGGTAAGTAATTTGTTCCTGTAAATTGAGATCCAGTTGCAAATACTCTAATTGGGTATTTAGCTGCAACATTAAATCTAAATCTATTTATACTTTGGGGAGTAAAATAACCTGGATTTTCAGCTAATGAAGATACTAAATTAGTAGTATCTACTATACTAGCCGTTGCAGATCCAGTTAATACACTTTGATAATCTCTCCATTTAAATTCTAATTGTGGGGGGTATATAGTATTAGTATCAACACTATAAAATTGCATTACGGGTTGTATTTGTGTATTAGTATTAAATTCTACACTATTTTCCCATTTAGTTATAAAACCATAATTAGGTAATGAAGCAGAAGAATTAACTCCTAATGAAGCACTATACCATAAAGAACATACTGTTTTGGCATTTACTTTTAAATCTTTTGTTGATCTAGTATCAAATGATTGTGTTACAGCATATTCAGTACCATCTGATCCACTATAATACCATGCTCCACCTCCTATAGTAGCATATGTAGTATTAAAAGAACTTGTGACATAATGATTAGTTCCATCAGAACCACTTATGCTCCAAGTTACTCCTGAATTTTTAAAATTAGGTGAATTCCAATTACAACCATCTGTTGTTTGAGGTACATCTAAATATGTTCCTGTACCATTATACCAAAATTGTGCTAAAGGATGAACTGAAATATCTGTAGCTTCTACTACACCCTGAGCTGTTGCTATAAATGATCTAAAATCTACATCCCACTGTGACCCAGAAATTTTATTATCTATAACATCTACTATTTCAGATTGTACAAATTCAGTTAAAAATCTAGCTATCTGAGGATTAGATGCTACAGCAAAATTTAAATTAGATATAGTTGTAATAGGGTCTATCCCTGTATTCATATCTGGGTAGAATGAATATAATGTAGCGTCTTTATATGGGAAAAGTTTATATATGGCCATTTTTTTATTTTATAAGGGTACTACTTTACCTTTAATATCCTGATCAGGGAATTTAATTTCAAATATTGAAGGATCTAAACTTGGATATATTACTTGATTTTGAGTTGCTCCCTCTACATCATAAGCATATTGAGAATATCCTGAGGAAATTCCTGATTTATTTAAAAATTTAATATTTTTTACAGTTTGAACTCCTTCTATTTTATCTAATCTAATATATAAAAGATTTGTTAAAATAGGTTGGTTTATTTGCCAATTATTTCTATTAAAATATTCTTTTAAAGAATTTATACAAGCTAATATTACTTGGCTATTAATAAAATTGGGTAAAACTACTATTTCAAAATCTATGGCTATATTAATAATATAGGCATTTTTTATTTCAATACTATCACCTATCATTTTATATTGAGATAAATATGTTCTTAAATTTTTCTTTAATGCTTCTGAAGGAGTAGTAAATTGAATATTAGAATTTTGTGATAAAACATACATACATAAAGTTTCAACCGTAGATGTTTGGTTATATATTGTAGGTTTTTCTATATATATTTTAGATACTGTTCCAAAATTAGAGGGCATACTTAATGCTCTAACCATATAATCATCTAATGTAACTGTTCTTTGTTGAGCAGCTATTTGCATTAATGTATTTTGCCTAATTTGTTCATCTGTATCTCCTGCGGCTCCTCCATCCGCTGCTGAAGGATTTGTTGCTGCTATGGATCCAAATATAGTATTAGCTATAGATGAATCAAGATTATTATTATTAAATGTAATATTAGTTGTATTTAAAGAAGTTAAATCTCCACTAGGTGTATTAGCTTCAACGCCTCCTCCAGTTAAATATCTTACTGTTAAAGTAGTATTTGAGGGAGCTGTACCATAAGTGTTTGTAAATAAGAAATTAGTTGGTGAAAATGCTGTTGTAAGTTTATTCTGTTCAAATGGTAAACCTATACCTACATTATTAGGATTAGGTGTTATTAATTCGTCTGTATCATTTGGGTTACCTGCCCCAAATTGTATTTGTAAATTATTAGCCGATGTAAACCTTGTAGCATATCTTCTTTGTACTTTTTTTAATTGTAATAAATAAGGTACTTCACCAGCATCTGCTACATTATTAGGATCATTTGTATTAGTATTTTTTATATTATCAAATACCATTTCTTGACCCAAATAATCTACTTCTGAATAAATATTTCCATCTAAATCCGTAATGTCTAATATTTTTATTATATTATCTCCGGAAATATTAATTGTGGAAAATTGTTCCGGGGTTCCAAAAGAAAAAGTTTGGGAGGATACTGTTGCAGAAATTGCCTTTCTTGTTTTTTTAAGTAGATAATATTGAGGTTCTGTTCCGGCTATAGAATAAATAGAAATTTCTGTAGGATCTAATGAACTTGATACTGAAAAATCACATTTATCTTGAATTAAAAAATTGAGTTTTGAATTTGTTGATGAGGCAATAGTAGTATTTTCTCCTATAGTTAGAGCATAATTAAAATCAGGTACATAGTTTCCCCCTACTAATTTAGATGGAACTTGTTGAAAAAGTTCAATTGTAGTTTGGGCAGCTGTTGTTGCTTTAGGTTTGTATCCAAACATATAAGCTAATTCATATAAATTATTTGTTTGTCTAGCTAAGGTGGTAAATGTTTCTTGTAATTGATTATCTAAATAAAATGACATTACATCACCTACATAAGCTGCTTGTTCCATAAACATCATTCCTGGTGATGTTGGTGAAAAATCATTATAGGTATTAGGAAAATAAGTTTGGGAAAATTCTATTAGCTTAGCCCTAATATCCGAAAAATCTCTATTTAAATATTTTATATCTCTTTTTATATTTGCCATTATGTGAAGTCTATTTCTAATGTATCACTGATGTTAGTGTTAATTACATTATATGATAATTGAACTGTAATAATATTATTATCTTCTTGTCTTAATATTTCTAAATTAATTACATTAATATTAGGAAAAAATATTGATAAATCCTGAGTTATTCTTTCTTCTAAAAAATCTAAATTATCTGTAGTAATTTGTTCAAATATAAAAGCTCTTAATCCTCCTCCAAATGTAGGGTTTAATGGTCTTTCTCCTAAATTTGTTAAAAAATAGTTTATTAAGTTATTTTTTGTAGCTGTTTTTGTAGTATAATTAGATTTAAATACCCCAGGTGCAGAAAAAGGTATATCTACTCCTACGGCGGCACTTTTATTAAAGTCTATAGGAAATATTTGTTGTGCATTAAATGCCATTATTTAGTCATTAATCCCATTATTTGATCCATATTAACTTCTCCCGCAGGTAAGCCTCCATTTGCTGAGGTAGTATCTATATTGCCTGTAGGATTAAATGGTTGGTTGCCAAATCCTTGAGCATGTGTACTATTCATATTTAATCCTGTTTCGCCTATAATATCCATATATGCTTGTCTTTGTTCTTTTAAAGATTTTTTAGGTGTTTGTGTAATAGGTGCAGGTGTTATTGATGTAATACTTTCTTGTATTGGTTGTGTAACTACAGCTTTAGGTGCTTTAACTGCTTCTAGTAAAACTTCCTTTAGCTCCTCTTGTATAGCCTCTCTAACGGCTTCTTTTATTATTTTTTTAAGTGCTTCGGTTTTCATGTTTATATTTATTATAAATATTAAATTAATCCGCTTTTAAATTATTTTGTTTAATATAGAATACTAATTCATCTATTAATATTTGATCATTTGAAGAAAATGAAGGTTCTCCTTGAAGCATAATTACTCCATCCTTATTTCTTGCTATTGCTCTTTTTCTTTTTAATCCTTCATCTGTTGCGCCTTCTACAGATAAAATCCCCATTTCAAACCCATTTACATTAGTAACTACGGGAGATCCCTGTTCAGCTTGCCCCTGGGTAGCTAATAATAAATCTTCAGATAATGATTCTTGAGGTAAAGCTCCATCAATAGCACATTTTTGTATTAGTCCATCTAATAAAGATAAATAATTTAAAACTAATTGAATTATTTGAATTAAAATGTTTAAAATTAAAAGAATAGCTGCTGAAGTTATTTTTAATGTTTCTAAAGTTATAGTTATAACCTCTTGGACTGATTTATTTCCTAATTGTGGGATTTTTGCCGTAAAGGCTTTTGTGATATCAGGTGCAAAAGGTATAGAAGGAAAGGTTAATATCACAGTACTAAGAGTTTGAAAAACTACATCAGCTATAGTTATAATTTTACCTGCAAATTCAACTCCTATTTTTATGGTTTCTAAACTTTTAAAAATATTATTTAACTGTTTTGTTAATTTATTTTTATTAGCAATTATTTGATTTAAATCTTCTAGATTAGCAGGACATGAAACATTTAAGTCCTCAATTTTTTTGCCCAAGGCTTCTTTAGGGTTAGTAATGCCAAATCTAGCTATTTGAACTAATGCAAAGGGTAATAAGGTTGTTTTTACAGTTTTAATCGTTCTCTGTAAAAGTTCACTAGTAAAAAAACCTTGAGGGTCTTTTAATTTTTCAGCTGTTGTGATAGTTTGAACCTGAAGTTCTGTAAAAGGTGTTTCTTCTATTGTAACTTGTTTACTTGGGATTGTAGAATATAATTCTATAATTCCTATACTTGAGGGTAAAATGTTTAAATTTCCTTTTTTAGTAAAAGGATTAATAGTTTTAGTAATATAATTATCTAACGAAAAAGTTATTTTAAAAGTTTTTTCTTTTAAATATTCTCCATCTAATTTAAAATTCCCGGTAGGTTCGGAATTTATATTAGCTCCTATTAATCCTACACTTTTTACATCATCAGTTATATAAACATCTTCTAAAGGTTCTTTAGATAATCCATCTACTACTTTTCCTGTAATAGTATAATCATAAAAATTTTGAGGTGGTTCTGTTTGTGTTTCTACTATAGATAATACCCCAAGTTCACTAACAGCTTTAAAATCTTTTATATCATTATTCCATTGTCTTAGTATATCATCTGCTAAACTTCTATAATCATAATTTGTAGATGAACCCCCATAATCTGGAAATCTATATTCACTAGTATCATAGCTATCCATATATAACTCTCCCACAGCATCAGTAGATATATTATCCCCATCTTTTCTAAATTCAAAATAAATTTTACCCCTAGGTCCATCAGGAACGGATGATCTAACTATATAGATAGGTATTTCTTCTTCTCCATTATTTAGTACTACTTCTGCCATTATATAGTTTTAACATTTTTAGATAAAATGGATTCTAAATCTTCTTGTATTAATCCTAAAGTAGTATTAATGTTAGAATATGCATTGTTCTTTTCTATATCTGCTTTTGGAACTCCATTAGGATAGATTTGAGATGTTGACATTATAGCAGTCATTTGAATTAAAGCTTTTAATATACTATCTAAATGAAATAAAAGTGTATCTCCTTTGACTATAGATTCTTTAGCATCTTTACTACCTAATCTTATATTACCCGAATCTATTAAAAAATGTTTAGCATCAAAGTTTAAAGAGTTATTAGAGGATAAATTAACTGATTTTTGTCCACTTATTAAAACATGGTCTTCTTTAGCATTAAAAATTAATCTATTTGAATTTATAATTACTTGGGGACCTGTATAAGTATTAGGTGTGCTTGGTTTTAATTTTTCGGGATAAGAAAAAAAAGAAAAATTTTGAGTAAAAATAGGTACCTTTTGAGTAGAAGTTAAATAGATAGAAGAGAGATCTTCATTTACATTTTCTACTGTTGTAGTAAATGATGTAGATGGTAAATTTGGGTTTTGACCATTTCTTATAAGAGTAATAGGATCTCCATTTTTACCCTCGGAAGACCATTCTTTATTTGCAGGTGCGGCTGTGCTTCCAAATCTAATACTATTTCCCCATCTACCTTCGTATATTACATCCCCCATATAGGGTTGTAAAGGATTTATATTAGATCTTTCTATAAAAGTAGAATTTAGATCATCCCTAAAAGAATTTAATTGAACTGGAGGGATTGTAGTCGATGTATTATTAGGTGAACCTAATTGTGTTTGTGATAATGATTTATTATCCCCGGGTGGTAAAGATGAATTTAATTGTAAATTTGGAAAGGGGTTACAATGAGGACTATTCCATAAACTTATAATATTTGAATAATAATATGATTTTTGAGTAGGATCTCCCCCTATTGCTATATTAGGAAGATTAAATAAAAGAACTAATTCATTAATTAAAGGAGGTGTAGTAATGTTTGAATGAAAGGGTTTTGCTTTATTATCTTTAGAAGTAGTTATATCTACAGTTTCCCAAAATATAGTACCAATACCATTATATTCTCCTACATCTTTAAATTTTTCATGACTTGAATCTAGAACTATATCAGTAACTCTAGCTATAATAATTTCACTTTCTAGGGAATTTATTTTATCAATTAAAGGTAATAACTGTTTATTTAAAAGTGAAGTAAAAGCTCCTTTTGTTCCTAATTCAACCATTTATTCTTCTTTTTTAGGTGGTAACTGTAAGTTATTTATTTCTTTAAGAAGTTGTTCTTTTTCTGCTTCAGATATACCAAATCCATTATCTTCATTACCCTCGTTTGCAAATATACGTTGAAAAATAGTAGCAACTTTTATAAGTGCTTCATCGTTTTTAATGCCTAATTCCATGTATTCTTTAATAAGTGGTACTATCATTGTAGCATCACCTATATCACTGATTAATGGTTTTAATTCGTTGATTAATGCACTAATTTGGGTTTCTTTTTTCTTTTGGTTATCGTAGATTTCTTTAAGTAAATC
>CAACVC010000068.1_pt1 | contig 22480 bp, 25 predicted proteins | sample 2381761 | NCBI WGS metagenome assembly CAACVC01 (sample SAMEA5211966, study PRJEB30684) | marine metagenome | biome: Marine; feature: Epipelagic; material: Water | collected 2015-10-15 | depth 45 m
AGAACCTGAGGAGCCGTCTTCGCCTGAAGTACCTGAGGAACCTGAAGTACCACTTGAGCCCGAAGAGCCTGAAGAGCCTGAAGAGCCTGAGGAGCCGTCTTCACCTGAAGTACCTGATGAACCTGAGGAGCCGTCTTCGCCTGAGGTACCTGAGGAACCTGAGGAGCCGTCTTCGCCTGAAGTACCTGAAGTACCTGAGGAGCCTTGTTGCCCTGGGGCTCCTATAGTGTTTATGTCCCAAGACTCATATGGTCCTGTTCCTGTGTTGTTAAGAGAATCAACAACAAATTGACCACTACTAGCTGTGTATTCTGTTACTGTAGCTTCAAATTTGTGGGTAGAATCATGGGCTATAATGGCAGTTTGTCCCGGAGTCCAGGATAAACCCGTGCCTATAGTTAAAGTTTTTGAGGTGGGGTGAGTGGATGGAATGGAAAATTCATCAGAAGAAGTAGATTTAAATTTATCCCCAGATAACCCACTTGAACCAGAAGTGCCCGAAGTACCACTTGAGCCTGAGGAACCTGAAGTACCACTTGAGCCTGAAGAGCCTGAGGAGCCACTAGAACCTGAAGAGCCGTCTTCGCCTGAGGTACCTGATGAGCCTGAAGAGCCTGAGGAGCCGTCTTCGCCTGAGGAACCTGAGGAACCTGAAGATCCTGAGGAGCCGTCTTCGCCTGAAGTACCTGAGGAACCTGAAGTACCACTTGAGCCCGAGGAGCCTGAGGTACCTGAGGAGCCACTAGAACCTGAAGAGCCTGAGATGCCTGAGGAGCCACTAGAACCTGAGGAGCCGTCTTCGCCTGAAGTGCCTGAGGAACCTGAGGAGCCGTCTTCGCCTGAAGTGCCTGAGGAACCTGAGGAACCTGAGGAACCGCCTTCACCTGAAGTACCTGAGGAACCTGACGAGCCGTCTTCGCCCGAGGTACCTGAAGAACCTGAGGAACCTGACGAGCCGTCTTCGCCCGAGGTACCTGAGGAACCTGAGGAACCACTAGAACCTGATGAACCTGAAGTACCTGAGGCTCCGTCTTTACCGGTCGATCCTTCGTTAATAGTTATTACTTTAGTGTACTCTTCTTGTACAACTACATTAGTTTGGGGTAATTCAATAGTAACAGATTTGTTACATTTGTTATCAGTAACAACAATTTTATTATTCTGGTCAACTAGAACAATTTGGTTAGGTTGGTCTGATATGTTGATCGAATTACGAGCCACAGTTTGTAATATTAACTATATTGTTGGATTTTGTGATTGTGATGTTGGCATTTACCATAGTGACAGTTATTATGTCTCCACAATTTTCTGTTACTATTATTTTAGATAGAGTTTCTAATGGAACTACTTGGTTCATTAAAAACTACCTAGTGTTACGTTTTTATCTAACTTAATAGTTCCCTCTAATAAGCGAGTAACTATAGGATAAGTACTCCCACTTGCTATTTCTAAATCATAAACAGCCTCAGTAAAATCTAATTGGGAAGAAGAGTTAGCAGAAATGAAAATTCCTATAGTACCTGAGGTGGGTGGGTTTAATCCATCAGATCCATTAAAGTTTAAACCTGTTCCATCACTGTCTAAACTACTAGATAATGTAAGGTATACAGTATCAGACCCAACTGAAGGGCGAATTTGCATTCTACCTTGGTGACCTGTTAAGTTTATAGGGTTATTGTTTGAATCTTTATATGCTAACTCAAAATCTAGAGTTGCTCCTTGTTCTATTGTAAATGAATACCTTCCTGCCGACATAGTATGTTTTTCGTATAAATATTGTGAATTAATAGATAGGATTGTCTACGTAATAATTCCTTAAATCTTCTACGATTTCATTTCTATGATTTGAAGTTAGTGTGATTGCTTCTAAATTTTTTACTTTTTTAGATGCTTTATAAAGATATTTAAACCCAGAATCTCCTTTTTTACGTAAATCAATTTGCTGCTCATCTCCGCAAACCATCATTTTTGATCGTAAACCTAAACGAGTTACTATCATTTCCATTTGGTCGTGGGTAACATTTTGTGCCTCATCTACTATAACACACGAATCCAAAAATGTTCTACCTCTCATAAATGATACAGGTACAATTTCTATTTTACCATCTGCTATAAGTTTCTCAACTTTAACTTTATCATATAAGATAAAGAAATTTTGGTAAATAGGTTGAACCCAAGGGTCCATTTTTTCTCTTAAGTCTCCGGGTAGAAATCCAATTTCTTCTTTAGATACAGTAGGCCTAGTAATAATAATTTTATCATATATTCTTCTTAGAAGACCATCTAAAGCTACTTGACATGCTAATAGAGTTTTTCCAGATCCTGCTTGGCCCGCTAATAAAGTAATAGTGCTATCCAATATTTTTTGTTTAGCTCCCTTTTGTTCTTCATTTAAAGGAACTTTAAACTTAATTGGGTTTTTTGGTATTCTTTTTTCTCTAAAAATTTCTTCTGCTTTAGGAGTATTGTTGAAATGGGTCATTTCTAAAATCGATTTTAACCAATTTATCCAGGCCCGCATTCACATGCATTTCGTCCTCTAATACAAGATTGAAATCATATCTTTCATCTAGTGGTAAAACTAAATCTACTTGTGAACCCCATCTTATAAGTGAGAAACGCTCATTTTGCGAAACTGGGGAATTTTGGTCGTTAATAAATGGAGCTATAACATTTACATCTTCATCTGCAATTTGGACTAAGTAATAAGTGTAATCTAATTGAGGTGAATATATTTTATTTAACATTCTTTCATTATACTTCAAATATTCCATATTATTAGGGTTAATTGCAGCATTAAGAATATCTTTTTCAACTGCTAACATGGGCTTGTTAGTAGATTCAATAGGATCTAATCCTTTATATTGTAATATACCGGCATATGGTATTCTATTTATATGAACATCATAAAACGACATGAATATGCCAATTACTAAAGAAGGTTGATTATAACGCTTATCTCCCAATACATCTTGTATTGTATAATCCATGCCTTTAATTTCTACTACTGGTTGTGTAGGATCTTGGATGTATTTTTGATATAAAATTACTCCATCCGCAGGAGAATAAAAATGTTTATAATCTATGTAATTAGGACGCATGGGGTCTCTAAAGAAAAATGTATTAGATAATTCTCCTACATCTAATTTAGAAAGTTCTGCTACTTCCCCTTCAAGCCAATCTTCTAAATATTGAGCCATTAAAGAAGAGATTTAGTTTGATCTACGTAATTTAAGTGCATCATCATACAACTTAACATAGCTCCTGATTTCATATATTCTGATAGATTAAAGAATACTGGTTCTAATCCTTCATTAAAACATATTTTTTCTAAGGTGTTAATTTTAGCTTTTTCGGCTTCATAATTTTCATCCACTCTAGTAAGTTCAGAAATATTTGAAGCGCACAGTATCATATTACCTAATCTAACAGAATTAGTTAAACCATTAAAGGCATCATCAACACTAATGTCTATTATTTCAGTATGTTGTTCTAATTGCGCTAATTCATGTTCTTCGAACATTTCGGTACATACCAACGTTTTTTCATGAGTTAACGGGAAAATAGAACAATCTAAATGGTATAAATAATCATCAACCATTTCTAATTTAATAATTTTCATATCAAATTTTTCTTCCATCCACTCATATGCTTTAATATCCGAGCGGATACCATATCCTCCTATATAAACATTGTCGTGAAGGTATTTTAAATCTGCTTCCCCTTCCCATTTAAAGGGACACATATGAACTTCATACCCCATTGCTTCAAAAAATGGTTTTCCAACTTCTTCTTCCCCTTGTCGAGGTTCAGAAGTAAAATTAGCCATAATAACAGTGTTTGAATTTTTAAGATGGGGGAGTTGAATTCCTAGATTAGCAACATATACTAAATCTTGATAGTTACCTGTGGAAGGTAAGTTACAAACAAGAGAATTACCTGCTACAAATTGGTATAAATCAAGAAATTGTCTATAAGCGTTTCCTTTATTTATTTTTAATTCTTCTTTTTCCATTTCCTGCATCCAAATGTTATTGGGGTTAGCAGTATCTAAAGTAAATGGAAAATTCATAACGAATGCCGGTATAGGCAGTTGAGAGGGGGTTTCTTTCATTCTTTTAAAACTATTTAATTATTTACTATAAATATGTACCAACTACTAGAACAATAAAAAACCCCGCCGAAGCGGGGTTTTTCTTTAGTTTTTAAAAAATATTATAATTAAGATCAATCACCTAGCATTTCAATTTTAAAGGCATGAAAGGCACCTGCCTCCGGTATACCAGGTTCATATATACTAACTTGATATCCTGTAGGGTCATGAGGGTTATCATTAAGAACCAACATAGTTTGTCCGGAAGAAGAATTAATTACCCAATTACTATTATCCCAAGATATAGAACTAGATAGGGTACCATTAGCACCCCCAGTTATTCCTACCCAATGAGGTTTACCATTAATAAGAGATGAACCAGTTACATATTGTCCTATTATTTGTGTAACTGTAGGAGTCATAAAGGATCCTAAATTACTTTTTGCAACGGAGGAGGCAATATTTAATTTATTATTTAAAAAATTATTATCTAAAGAAGTTGAAGAACCTAAAAGAATAATAGTAGGGGTATGTTCGTTAGTGTGAAATGCCGAACCTGTGGGTACATTTATATCTGTTGATATGGGAGTTGCAAAATCATGAGAAGCAGGTTGGTTATCTGTTCCCATTTTAGAAAGGAAAGTGTATATATCCTCAGATATAGTATAGGTATTCCATCCTGAACCGGTAATGTGCATAGTTCCTGCTTCAAACGCGCCATCAACATCTTTAGAAGAAGAAGCAAAAACTAACATGGACATTCCTCCATCTGCAGCAGATAAGTATACAGGTGCTCCATTGTGTGTTATAGGAGATTGGACATATTCAAAAAATACTCCACCATTGTTTTCAATATCTTGGGGATCACATATTAATTTAGGAAAACCTGAAGAAAGATTAGGTTCAATTGTTATATGTTCCCCTGAGGGGCGAATAAACTTACCAAATCCTATCCCGTGTCCCGGACCCATAGCATATACTCCTTGTCCTATATCATCCCCATCATCATTAAAATATGTATTATCAGAACTGGAATCAGGAGGTAATCCTACTGTGTTGGTTAAATACCAACTACTAAGAGTTTCATTAAATACACAATAACCAAATGGATGGTCTGCTGGGGAACCTTGTGTTACTAGTAATTCCCATACTGGGTAATTGCCAAATGTTAATTGGTTGGGGTTTCCATAGAAAAAAGTACTGTGGATTTGTTCTCTTTGCTGTTTGGGGTTTAATTGTCTAATATTTGAGGTTCTAGTAAACTTACTTTTTTGTCTTGAAAGAGTTTTAGTTTTAGTTTTTAAAGGTCTTATATCATAGCCTTTTTGTCTCGCTATTGTTTCTCTGTAGTTTTCTCCTCCTGAGGTTCCGGATGCAGCAGCTGCATTAGCGGATGCTACCGCAGATGCATTAGCTATAGCAGTATTAAAACCATTTTGTTCTATTAAATATTGTTTACGTGCTTCTTGGGGGGAAAGTCCTATTATATCTTTTCTTTTTAAAAAAGTTTGCCAAGGGCCGGGATGGTCGTTATAGATCATTTTAAAAGTATATTTTGTAAATAAATATAAATAAAAAATAAAAAGCCCCACCGAAGTGGGGCTTTTCTTTAGTTTATATTAAGAATTTAAATTAGAGGAGGTTTAATCCATTAACGTAAATCTTAGCGTAGTATTCAGGTCTTAACATCTTCTTAGCGTAACGAGTCAAGAGACCTTTTCTTGGAGTGAAGGTATCAGGATCGTACACAAGAGGTGTCATAATTAATGGAATGTAAGGAGCAAATGTAGCACCTGTTTCCAAGAATTGTGAACCTTTGAATCCTAAGAGAATTGTATTCTCAGTCATGTATGGATTCTTATAAACCTGGTACTTCTGGTTTAAGTTACCAACTTTCTGAATACCGAACGCGTAGTTCATAGTATCAGCGTCAGCACCATCAGCAGCAGCAAATCCTGGGATTGATTCTAAGATAGTACCAATTGTTGGGGAGCAAACCATAAAGTTAGCACCTCCTCTTAAGGTCAACTGGTGGATCTTGTTAGATACCTTGTTGATCTTAGTACCGAGGGTTTGGAACCACTGACCTTGTGTATTATAGAATGGGTTAGTAGCAGCAGCTGGGGTAGAAGCAGCAGTAGCAACTACGTTGTTATCAACAGACCAGTACTCAGTTGTGAGCGCGTTCTCAATAAGCATACCCATAATCTCCAAGTCGATCTCAAGAGCGATATACTCACTCATGATGCTTGTCAACTCAGCCTCAGCATCTAAACTGTGGTAAGCGTTCAAGTCTTGAGCGAACTCAGGAGTCCATACAGCCTTAAGCTTTTTAGTCTTAGCAACAATAGCTTCGGACTTAAGCTTAACGTTAATTTCAGGAATATCGATTGGGCTATTCTCACCATTTAAGGTAGTATTGCCATCCTCGAAGTCACCTCTTAATTGAGCAGTAGTTTGCATTGGGTAGATAACATCTACATTAGCAGCTGTATCTGCACCTGCAGCACCTGAAGCATATAATATGTATTGTGAGTTAGTTGAGTCATAGGTGTTAAATTGGGCGTAGTTGGTAATAGCACCTGTACCTGTACCGCCAATTTCATTTACGTGGAAACCTCTAACACCTTTTTCATCACCATTAGGTAATGCTGTATCATTAATAACAATTTTCTTAATACCTAACTCACCAAGAGAAGATTGAGATAAATCAGTATCGTATCCTAAGTCAGCCCAAGAAGCTGTAGTTACTGTTGCTGTGGTTGTTTGGGATTCGGTAACATTGTTGGAGTAGGTCCACTTACCAGCACCGTATAGACCACCAGTTGGAACTCCGTTAGCAGGTGCAGTATCACCATACATGGAAGAGGCACCGAATACATCAGATCCAGTGGCAAATTTACCACCTTGACCTTCAACTGATCCACCACCACCATATTGGAAGTCGAGGAAGAATACGAGGCCAGAAGGTAAGCTCATTGGTTGAACACTAACGAAATCTTTCGCAGCGATTTGACCAAATACCTTTCTTACGAGAGGTAAAGCAATACCAGCCCACTGTTCACCTTGACCACCTGCAAAGGTAGCTGTGGAGCCAGCTCCACCACCTGTTTGTGAGGACTCAACAACGAGTTGCTTGGCTTGGTTTTCGAGGATGAGAGACATATTGTTCTTCTCAACTTCGTTACCCATACCTTCAAGCAATCCTGTCTTTTCCCACTTGTTAGCTAATCTAGCGGCATCGCTCTGAACGACTTTCCACTGGTTAGCGCTCTCTAAAAGAGAATTTAAGTTTGACATTTTGTTTTGTTTTAAAGTTTAAAATTAATTAATACCTGCTAATTTTTTAAAGCGAGACACCATAGCATCTTCTTCTATAACATTTTCGGTTATAGGACGCTTAGGAGCAACACCAGCAGGCTTTGAAGCAAAGCCCATTGATTCTTTAATAGAAGACTTAGTTTTCTTATTAACTAAATTTTCATTTAACGATTCATAAATAACTTTTGCTTCTTTTACTGTTTCGGCTTTATCAAAAGCCTTTAAAACTTTGATTTTTTGATTTTCTGTTAAGTTTTTCGCTTTGAAAATCTTGTTTGTGTAAAGGAGTTTAGAATTAAGAAGATTAACCTCGTTAAGTTCGGTTTGAAGGTGTTTAATAACTAAATTAGCTTCTTTAAGCTCTTTTTGCATAGCTTCATTTTTTTCTTTAGCTTCATCAGTTGATTCTTTACCTTCGTTTTCCATCTCTTTTGCTTCTTCAAGATCAATGTCATCTACTTCAACATCTACGTCGGCATCTCCTTCCATACCATCATCTGTATCCTCCATTTCTTCAGCTTCGGATTCATCTGCGTTAGGTCCGGGAACAAGTTCTCCGTCTTCGATCATTTTTTCGATTACTTCTTCAACAAAACCTTGTAACTCATCTTCGGTCATATTTTCAAGATCAATTTCCATGTCATCACCTTCGGCTTCTTTCATGTAATTATCACCTTCTTCCATATGATCATCACCTTCTTCAAGTTCATCTTCTTCAAGTTGAACATGATCTGGTTTTTTTCTGAGGAAAGATTTGGGTTCAGCACCTGGGTCAATAGGGCCTCCAATTTCTTCGAGTTCCTCTTCTTCAAGCGATTCTTCTTCTAACTCCAACTCAGCTAAAATTTCTTCTAAATCAAGGTCCTCTTCGAGTTCCTCTTCTTTAATTTCTTTTTTAGCTTCATTTGCATCTTCTTTACCCTCGTTTTCCATCTCTTTTGCTTCTTCTAATTCCTTTTCCTTGATTACCTTATCGGCTTCAGAAAGCTCGTCTTCGGAGATTTCTTCTTCATCAAGTTGTTGGATTTTTTCGGAAAGCATAGATTGGAGTTGGGGAGTAAAGGTTTCTTCTAAAGCTGCTTTTGCATTAGCAATAGCAACTTCTTTGACAGCTTTTGCATCAGCAATAGCTTCTCTTAACAAATCTCTGTTTGCCATAGTTCCTAAATTATTTTGGTTGGGAAAATACGCTTATTCTGTGAAAGCGTAATAGTGATTATTGTAATTGGGTACCGTATAAAATGACGGCACATTCAAGGATACATATATGGAAAAAAAGAAAGGTGCGATTTCTCGCACCTTTTCCTTTAAATTTTTTTAGTTTTACACAATAGGACATTGTCCATTATTACATAAAATTTCAGTTATAACTTCATTAACTTTTAAATACTTATCAAGTTTAGGAGAAAATTCTAATCCTTCATTTATGGGGGCTACATATGCTCCAGGGGTGGATGGAGTGGATACAAAATCCCAACATAAAAGTTCAAAGTCATCTTGAACTTCTTGAGTTTCACCCAATTGTTTTAAACTACCCATACCTCGGGAAGAAACCCCAACTGTTATACCATTTTTAAATAATTCAGTTAATATGTTACCTGATGGGGTGGGAAGAATTTCAATTACACCTATAACATCATTTCCGTCCCAATGTATTTCTTTTATATTATGGGAAACATTTTTTAAGTTTATAACCTGAGAATCGGGGTGGTCAAGTTCTCCTAATGCTCGACTTTCAGCTATGGGACCCTCTTTATATTTATCAACTTCTCTTTCTAAGACTTCTCTAGGGTAGTATCTACCATTACCATTTTTAACTTCGGCGGTTTGAAGTCTACCCTCCACAAGCAAATTACCGTTTTCAGTTTTAACTGCTTCGGTAATTGCTTGGGGGGATAACTTAAAAAGTTGAGTATCTATGAGAGTTTGTCTCATTTATTATTGTTGTAGTTAGCTTCAGCCTGTGCGTAATACTTTTCGTAAAGAGCAATTTCTTTTTGTAACTCTGCTTTTTTACCCTCGTCAATGAATTCTTGTAAATTAGTATCTTCGTTAATAGAGTTAAGAGTTTCTTCCATTTTTCTTCTCATACCACCATACATTTCCATAGCTACTTTATTTTTAGCCATTTCACCTACTTTTTCAACTTCTTTAACTACGTCTTGGAATTTTTTCTTACCTTCTTTTTTAGGCTTCATTTCCTCTTTTTTCATTACTTTTTCCTCTTTAGCAGGTTCCATCTCTTCTTTGTTCATTTTTTCTCCTGCTTTTTTACCTGCTTCGTATTCACGGGCCCCATATCCCTCTTCTTTAGTTTCTTTTTCTTCTTTAGTTTCTTTTTTTTCTTCAGCTAAAAAAGCAGCAAACTTATCTTCATAAGTTTCATTTTTACGTTCTAAAAAAGGATTACCTATAGATGGAATTCCAGCTACTGCCTCTTCTAATAATTCTTTAAGTTGTGTTGATTTGTTCATTTTATTTTCTTTTAGGTCTCCGTAGCCGGAGGATTTATGTTTTCCAGTTGGTTCTTTTCCGTTTTCTAATTCTGTATAGCCTAAATCTTTTATACCAAAAGCTGCGTTTTTCATATAGTATAAAGGATCTTTTTCTAAATTTTTAGTTACAATGTCTTTAGCTTTAAGTAAAGCTTCAGAAGGATTATCTGCTAATAATTCAGCATTTTCTTCCATTTCAAATTTCAAACCGTTGAGATATTGATCAAAAATTTGATTATTTAAGTTTTTAGGATCTTTATAATCGTATCCGGCAGTTTCGGCTTGGTTTACCTCTTTAGTAGTTTTAGTTTCAGTTGCCTTAACTTCTTCATTTACAAATTTATCAAAAGTAGTAAAAGGATTTAAACCAGAAGAGGGCATTAAAGGAAAAATATTTTCATTAATTATACTACGCTGTTTCAGTAATTTAGTAGCTTGGTCGAATCCTGTAGCATTAGGAACAATATTAGGAAATAGGCGTTTTGCTTCTTTTAAAAACACACCTTTGTGTCCTTTTCCTTCTTTAATTAAATTATATTGTTCTTGCAATGTTTTCATGGTAATACATATTCATTTTTTATACAAATCAATGTAATCAAATCCCTTAGATTTTTTTCTAAGTGAGTTTCGGTTAACGGGTTTATAACCCAATACTTTAGTATAGTAATTAGGCGCTTTACCAAAGGCATATTTAGTTAAATACCCCCCAGCTGCTCCCGAAGTACTAATTTCTTGGACTGCTGATTTAACCATAGAGTATTGTTCAGGGTAGTTTTTTCTAAAAAATGTTCTGAATGAGTTAAAAGTAGTACTTATTTGTTTGGTTTGAGCTTGATATTGTTCATCACCTCTTAAATCATTATTCCTTGCTAGGTCTTTAGCAACCTCTCTAGCACTATCTAAAACATTAAATAATTCTACAAAACTAGGGAGTTTAATAATATTATGGGTTATACCCCCACCCTCTCCTCTTTTAGAGGGGTCATCAGCTTTATAGTAAGTATCTAAATTAGACGAAAAAAAATCATCCTTACTTACAGGACCATATTTATCCTCAATTTTTTTAAGGAAATTAGGATTTAGATCTTTAGGTTTAATGGTTTCAGCCATTATCTACTTTAGAAAGTTCTTCAGTTAATTCATAGTACTGGAGAAGGTTAATCAAGTCGTTGTTGTTAATTTTAGAACTTTTATTTATCTCTTTAAGGAATTTAGCTACTTCAACTAATTTTATTTTAGTAGTTTCGTCTTTTACTTGTTTAATATAAGATTCAAGTAAAACTTTTAATTCTTTAATTTTAGTATTATAAATTTCTTTTAAACGAGGAGTATTATCAATTGAATTAATAAATTCTTTAAGAATTTGTTTTTGTCCTGTGTTTAAGTTGGAATATTTTCCGTTAAATTTTTCAAGCATTACTTTATAAGTAAGTACTCTTAAATCTTTATCGTATTTAGAAAATTCTTCTACTAAATCTTGTTTAACCTTTTTAGGGCTTATAGGAGATTGGGTTAAGTACTCTAATATAGAAATTTTATTATCTATAATCTGTTCAGTTTCAGATAATTTATCAGAATTATAAATTTCTATAAGTTTATAAAAAGAAGCATATGCTTTATATCCAGTTATCTGATGTTTGAAAAATTCATCTAAGCTATAATGATTTTTTATTTCATTAATTAGATTATATTTTTCCCTTCTTAAAGCACTTCTATTAAGTTTACGAGTAGCCTCTAAAATTGTGGTTAAAGCAATATCCGCTTTACTTTCACTTAAATTTTTGTTTTTAAACAAAGTTTCATAAAGTTTATATTCTTTACCTAACTCAGTTTTAGTAAACGATTTTTTTAAGATATTTAAAGCGGGGGAATTAGCTCCTGAAAGAGTATCTGCTGTAATCTGTCTTACTAACAGTTCAAACAGCAGCCCAGTATTTTTATACTTGGAATGTTTAATTTTCATTTCAGGGTTTTTTATAAATATATAAAGATTTCAACTCCTTAATTGTTTTTCATCTAATAATGCATCATCCTGTTCGTATACTAACTGTTTACGATTAACCGGTATTTTAGATAGCATATTTTTATTTTGATGATAAACATTTTTAGCTTCAAGTGCTAAAGGAGAATTACTTTTATATGTAGGTCTTATAGCGTCTGATTCATTTTCCTTACCTTTCATCCTATCAACTCCCAATCTATCTTTACCAAAAGCATTATCTTGAGTATTAATATTTGAAACTTTTTCTTTGGGACGACCTAATTCTATATCTTCTTCATTATACCCTTCGGGTACTTCATCATTTCCATAATATCTTCCCTTACCATATAAAGAAGCTAAATCATGTGGTGTACCATAAGATTCACCAGTTTCTACAGGATCATTTCCCTCTGCGGCTATTTGGTCTAATCTAAATTTGCGTTTAGCATCTTCTCTAGAAAGGTCTCTAAATTCATTATATTGATCCTCACTCATATGGAATAAATGGTCATAAATAAAGTCTGAGGGGAAGAGGTTAGTTTCCATCATTTGGGAAGCTAATTCTGTTTTTTCTTTCATTAATGCTACCTTTTCCTGCTCATATATTATTGAAGGAGTAGTTAAATTAAGTTCGAAATTAACTAAATCATCACCATCATAACCTTTAGTGTAAAGATGAACAATAGCTATTTTAGTTAATTCAGATAAAATAATTCTTTGGATACGTTCAATAGTACGAGCAAATCTAATATCTTCAGCAGCTAATGTAGCTTTACCGTCTGTGTTTTCATCATAACCCAAAAAGGCTTTTGGGATTTTAAGAGCAGCAAATAATTTATCTCTTAAATACGTTATATCTGTGATTCCATCATATTGCAATCCTGGGGTGGTTTCAATTTTTGTAGAAGCATCATTACCTCTAACTGGGATGTAAAAATCTTCTAACATGTTTTGCATGTTATACTTAAGATTATAATCACCTGTGTTTTGGTCAATGTAGGGGGTACGCTTCATTTTAGAAATAGTCTTTTGCATAAAGTTTTCTATTTCAGCAGGAGGAATAGCACCTACATTTACATAAAAAATACGTTTTTCAGGAGCACGAACAATTCTATGTACTAACATAGCATCCTCCATTAATGTATACTGCTTAAATAATTTACGAGCAGGTTCTACATAACTCCTTCCATAAGGTAAATAATTTACATCTGAGAGGAGTCTAAAATGGGCAACTTCATAATTATCAAAATAAATTGCTTTTCCTCCCTTGGATGCTTTACCCCCACTGGATTGTAATCCTCCAAAATATCCTCCATACTCTCCTCCCCCACTTAAACCATCAGGATCAAATCTAAATTTGACTTCCATTTGGGTCATATCTTGATCGTTAATTTTTTCTTCTCTTACAATGTTATATGCTGTATAGGGGATAACATTATACACCCCAAATTTTTCGGCAATTTCAAGTTTTAAGAAAAAATCACCATATTTACACATTTGGCGAATCCACATCCATAAATTAAATTCTATATTTAATACATCATAGAATAAATTATATAAAATGCGTTGGAGATTTTCGTCTGGGGATTTGATTTGGAGAACCTCACCCATAGCATTTTTTAAGGTAGATTCATCACACAAAATGTCTAAGGCTGATGCTATGATGGCATCAGTATCCATTGCCTCATAATCAGAATAAAGTTGAGTTCTTAATGTTTGGTAATTTAAAGCCGGATTATAAACGGGCATTTGATTAGTAGTGTACAATCTATTGTACCTATCTATCATTGAATTAGTCTCTACCTTACCTGTTTGTTGATATTGACTAAAATCTAAAACTTTAAGTTTGCTACCTCCCGTATTTTTAATAATTACGTCTGTGGAGAATAGTCTTTTTAATCTTGTAAATACGCTTGTATCAGCCATAGTATATTAATATATGAATAAATATTATAGGAGCCAACTAAAATTTTCAGTTCCCCCTTTCCCATCATCCATATGATATGGATTATCTTGACCCGTTGAAAAATACGCCCCCTGGTAGCCTACTGTAGTTTTGTGGAAGGATCCTAGTGCGGCTCTAGTAACATCTACTCCATGCTGCCTAAATTTTAAAGCAGTGTCTCTTACATAAAGTCCTATGCCAAAACTCATAATTAAATCATCATTATAACCTTGTTGGGCTTCGGCTCTACCATACTTCCAAACAAAAGTTTTCATTTCTTCTAATAAACGCTTTGATTGAATAGTAACTCCTTTATCAGCTACATATTCTTGAAATTTACCTATTACCATAGGACGTGTTCTTGAAGACATGGTAAACCCAGCAGTCATGCTTGAGTTATTTTCGTAATTTTGGAGATAAGAATCTACATTTACCATATCTGCTTTAGGGGAATAGTATAGATTAGAATAATTTTTTTCTATAATAGTTTGAATTGTACTCCATCCTATATTAGCATTTTCAACTATAAGTAAAGCATTATTATACTCAGTAGCAATGGCTGTTAATATGTTTCCAAAATCTTTAGTACCTACTTGTCCCTTATATTCTCCTACTTGTGTAGCACTTTCAATATCAAATATATGAAATGCCGAATAATCTTTACCATCCCCTCTAGCAACGTCTGCAGATATAAGATATGATCTAGTATAATCGGCGGGTTCCCAAATCCACAAATTTTGATCCACCCCTCTTCTTTCAAGAGGTTCCCTTAAAGTTGTTTTTTCTATAAATTCAAGATATTCAGGATAAAATACAATGTCTCCTGAGGTACTAAAATCACAATCACACTCTTGAGCAGCCATCCTAGGGTCGCCCAATAATTCATCTTGCCTTTCTCTCCATGCTTCATCTCTTTCGGGGTGAACATACCAAGGTAATTTGATAGGTAAAAATTCATTTTCTTTTGCTTCAGCTCGAGCCCAAGTTTGATGAAACCAGTTACCTGTGCCATAGGGAGTTGATAATGCTATACATCCTCCCCCAGTAGCAAGGGTTTGTTGTGCAGAGGCCCATATCTCGCCAATGTTTTCAATAAATGCTGCCTCATCAATTAGTAGAAGAGAAACTGCTTCTGATCTACCTGCGTCACTTGATGCTGAGGTGGCTTTGATTTGTGATCCGTTTGCTAATCTAAGAGTTAATTTATTATTTTCTTCAAAATCTATCTTAAGCCACGAAGGTAAATTTTCATACATAAATTTAACTTTTGTAACCATATTTTTAGCAGTTTCCTGCTTAGTAGCAATACATAAAACATTTTTGTCTTTATGGAAAGTCATTAACCACAAAGAATACCCAGCTGATAGAGTGGAAATTCCTAATTGTCGGGATTTTAAGACTACAGAGTAAGGGTTATCTCTCCATAATTTTAATACTTTTTCTTGAAAAGGATATAGATGAAAATTAATTCTGCCTCTTTGAGGGTGTTGAATCATACAGTATTTTTTCATAAAGTGGATTGGATCTTGTGCACACTTTACATATTCCTGTCTAATTATTTGTTTTAAATCACTCATTTGGAAGAGTATAATCTATAACTCTAATTAATATTATAGTTCCTAAAAACCCTCCTGTAACTCCTACCCAAGGTTTATTATACCATTTATCTACTTGGTTTAAACGTTCAATATATAAGTTTATTTGATTGTTTAATAATTGCATTTCTTGGTCTTTGTATTGAATTATTAAACTATCTTGGCGCGATAGAGTATTGTATAATATAATTTCGGTTTCAAGATCCGAGATAAGGAGGGTTTTTATAGAATCTTGAGTGCGTAAAGTATCTAGGGACAAGAAAAACTCTTCAAGTTCCGTAGTAGGAATATGAAGAGTATCCTGTGTGTAGGAAATATTAGATACTCCTAATAATAGAGCTATTAATAAGTATCTCATGTATTCTTTTTTGGTCTACCCCTTTTTCTGTATTTTTTTTCAAAGTTATCAACAGTTTTTTCAGCACTACTAGTATCTTTAACCTGTTTTTTAGTAGAGGATGTCTTTTTTTTAGCTTTAGAAACTTGCTTTTTTGTTTCTTTTTTTTCTTTTTCTACTTGAGAGGCTTTGACTTGGGCTATTTTAATTTTTTCTTCGTTTTCTTTGACTTTAGTATCAAATTCTTGTTTATCCTTTTTTTTGGAAGAGGCACTTAAAGCAAATACCCCCCCAATAAAGGTAATAAATCCTAAAACATATTTCAATAATTTCATGTTTATAAATATTAAAATTTAATAATTTCCATAATCTGTTTAATACGTTCATCAGTAGAACCATTAATGGTGTGCCAATTTTTACCACCTCCGTATCTAAACATTAATTGTTGAATTGTGTAATCAATATCTTTTCTATATTGTTCATTTGTTTCTCTGATGCCATTATCTTCTATATCAATCCCTTCGGGTGAGATATAAAATATATAATCGTATTTACTTAGAAAATAAGATGCATAAATTTGGAATCTATCTTCTCCTATACAATCAATTTTTTTAGCTAATTTAGTAAATGCCATTACATCAAGAATAGTTCTATCAGTAATAATTTTTTCTTGCATAATTTCACTTACACGTTCCGCCAAAAATATAGTTTGACCCTCAAGAGTAGTTTCATGATTTAAAGGTATACCTAACGAACTAAGATAAGCACTACGCTCTGTAGCAAATTTATAATCTTTAAATCCAGGCACCTCTTTAAGGGCATTAACTAATGTAGTTTTACCCACACTCATTGTTCCTGTAAATCCTATTTTCATTATCCTCCTTGTCTTGCTGATTCTCTCATTGCCGGGTTTTTATACCAAGGAAGTCCTGTGGTGTTGCGTTTTGCTTCTCTCCATCCTTCTTCAGTATATTGAACCCCATAAAGATAATATTCTCTTTTACGATTCTCACCCTGAGGTATTAAAGCTGGTCCCTCCCAATTATGAAGTTTCCCATCCCAATAATGAACTATTGTACCCTCAGGTGTGCGAAACTTCTTGGGTTTGGGCCATTTTTGTTTTTGTTCCATTTTTTTCTAAAATTGATTCTGCTACATAGGTTCCCTGTGCGCCGGATACTGTAATTCCCCGTGCACTTAAAGCGTCTCCTACAAAATGTATATTTGATATTTTTTCAAGAGTTAAGTTTGTGTAATTTACTAAAGGTTCTGGGCTGAGGTATTTTACTTCGGGGATGTACATACCCCAATCGTCTCCAAGTGTTGGAAATACCTTTTTCATATCCTCAATAAAGTCATCAATGTATTTAAAGTAACCCTGAAAGTGGTCACGGACTTCATCTAATCCTTTTTCTGTGATGTAGTGGGCTTTTACCCAATCACCTTCAGATGTTTTGGTTTTTAAACGACTAATTACTTCTTCCTTAAACCATGGTGAATAATATAATCCTGCTTTGTATTTTGCTTGGAAACGACCTTGTGCTTTTTTACCACCATAACCTTCACCAGGAACGATTTCGGTTTTTTGTACTTTAGAAACTAACTCACGAGACCAATCAAATGGTTTGTCAATCCCTCTAACTTCCATTAAAATACCAAAATTAGTCATATCGTTACGGTATGTTTCGTCTTTTTTAGCATGGCCATTGTAACTATAATCACCATATGTTTCTTCAAGTGCTACATATGCTGCATTATTGTTGGTACAAAATGAACGAAGTGATACACCCTCATTTTCGAATTTACGATATAATTTAAAATCATAACTTACATCAATAAGTTTTTGAAAATGTTTTTGTGGGGCTTCAAATCTAACGCCAATTTGTACTGGTTTGGGTTCAGTGGATTGTTTATTTTCTTCTATAAATCTTTTACCAAAATCAATGCCCGATTTACCTACTCCAAAAATCAAACGATCATAATTTTCCCACCCTTCAATAGTTCCAGTATTATATTTTACACTATTAAGAGTGTGTTCGATTGCTGTAACTTTAGTATTCCATACAAATTTAACACCCTTACCACAAAGATAATCATACCAATTTTTACCTATTTCATGTAAATAATCTGTACCTACATGCCATACTGGGAAAAGGCGAAGGCCAAAGTAAGGTTTGATGAAATCAGGTTCTGCTATAGGATTTGAACATTGTACTTCTTCAGGTTTTGGGTGAAAACGCTTGAAATTAGTAATAACTTGATCCATTAATTCCATGGCTTTTTCTTCACCACAGTACTTAGACATATGTCCACCAATCGAAGTGTGATAGGTAAGTTTACCATCACTCCAACCTCCAGCACCCATAAAGCCTGTCATTACTTCTTCGGGTTTACGTTTATATGGGTCATTACCCATATCAATGATGGTAATTTTAGAACCATCATATCCATTATCTACTAGTTTGGTAGCGGCATTAACACCCGCTACACCTGCTCCTATAATTACTATTTTTTCCATAGTTTAATCTTAACTTTTAAATATACAAAAAAAAGATGTGGCCCACCAATTAAAGTGGGCCACAGCTCCATAAATTTTTAATTAATTCGACTGGCTATGAATCAGTCTATGTGTTTATTAGGCTTCGTCAACCCAAGTACCGTGCATTTCTGTAATAATCCAACCATCTGCAGAACCATAAATACATTTTATGTAATCTCCTCTCTTAGCTGTTGTCGTAGTATTTCGAATGTGCTTATTATTAGTACCATCACCCCCAGCAGCATCAAATAAAAATTTATCAGATGAGTTTGGGGCAATAGTTAATTGACCCTCACCACTAGCATTACCATTAATAATCCAGTATGAGTGGGCTGCTGTAACTGCAGGAAGAGTAATTGTAGTAGTTCCTGTTACTATTATAGGATGAAAACCGTGGTTTGCCATTCCGATTGTAGTATCTTCTGTTATAGTAACTGCATTAGAAGCATTCACAGGGTGGTATGCTGGGGTAGTTATCATATCTACTAAATCTTGATTAGCTGTAAATGCTGCCCTTTTATAAGTAGCATCACCTCTAACAGTTCGATCTAAAAGATCTTTTAATCCACTTTTGGTTAAAATTGCCATGTTGTTTAAATTTGTTAATAAATATTATTTTGTTTTATCTTCTGCAACAGAGGCTTTTCTATATTCTGTGACTAATTTTTTAATTTCACCTAATGCTTTTCTTGCACGACCGTGGGCTGCCTTTGTTTTCCCACTATGTTCTTCTGTAAATGTTTGGTATAACTTTTCGATTTGTTCAAATAACTCTTGTGTATTCATTTTTTTATGATTTTAATTTTTAATTTATCGTAACCTTTTATTACACGATGTAAATATCCACGAGGAATATTAAAACTGCTATTTTCTATGAGTTCAAAAGGGAGTTCTTCATCAAATTGGAATTTCCACCCATTCCCTTTTATAACTTCTATTGTTCTATCTTCTTGATCTTCATGCCATATTAATGACATGGGATCTACATCTTTAGAAAATATTCTTATATTATCTTTATCAAAATAAGGATCCATTACCAAAAAGTATTCATTTTAGGCCCTAACCCAAGTGCGGGGGCATATCTAGGAAGATTACAACTCCAATATGAAGCTTTAGTTCTATCTTTTTTATTTTTGCAATCGTGTCTAGCAGCAAATGCTTTTCTTGCCTTAGGATTTTTAATTTTGGCCCTTAAACCTCCGGATCCAAATGAAACTTTTTTGACTTTTTTAGTTTTAGGATTTCTTACATAAACATAATAAGCTTTAGAACCACCTCTTTTAGGTTTACCAATGGGTGGATCCTTTTTTTTCTTTTTCTTTTTAGCTTCGCCTAATTCTTCTTCATTTATATTAGGTATATCAAGTGGTACCTTTTCCCCTTCAAATATTCCAAATTTACCAATGTCAGTATTTTCTACTAAATGGCGACTATTTTCATCTAATTGAATAGTACCCCACTTATTTAACATACGGGCTTCAGCAAATAGTTGAAGATATTTTTTAGATCCAATTCTAAATACATTATCTTGTAATGAAACACCATTCTCGATGTGATATCGTAGACCTTCGCTTATAGGCGCTTTACTCTCGAGTAAAGCCATTTTATCATCACATTCATCACATCCACAACCACAATCACTTTCTTCTAAGATACCATAGTTAACTAAACTTTCTTCTATTAATTTTTTTAGTGACATGGTTATAAATATTAGTCGAATAAAGCAAAATTAAATTGGATTTCTGCCGAGCTAACTGAGGCTGCTTTGCCTACTTGTTCGTAAGTTTTATTCATAATAGATTCTTTTATATTGCTAGGGACTTTATGAATATAAATGTCAAAAGGGTCTTTAGTTAAGAGGTTTAAAATATAATTTCCTGCTCCTGGTTTTAGGGATATTTTATTAGTGGCTAAAGTGGCCATTGTAGCCTTAGCTAAATCTTGACTATCTCCCCCTTCTACTAAACCTAATAAATAATTTACTTCTTTTTTTAATTCATTAAAAGGAGCAAATTGGGATAATATGGGTTCAACTTTAGGATCTGATAGGACTTGTTCAATTTCAAATACTTTATCAAAACTATTTTTTAAATCGTTTATATTAAAAGATACTTCTGATACAAATTCTCTTCCACCAGCATCCCTTAAAGCTCCTACTAAATTTTGTACTCCAAATAGTCTAGTTATTATAGTTCTAGATTCTGTGTCATCTTTAAATTTACCCAGAGTAATTTTTGTATTATGTTTAGGATAAGATTTAACTTCAACTTGTTTCCCATTAATAACTAAATCTGCTGCTGATCCTCCTCTATTTTCGGCTGCAGAGCCACCTGAGGTGTTAAAAAGCCAATAAAGGGAAACTTCACCATTTCCTACTCCAGCGTTAGGTTTAATTTTAAAAAGTTTTAAAAAAGCTTCTTTATCTTCGGGTGATATTTTAAAAGGGCCAGATTGAATTTGATATTTACCTTTAGCTTGAGGAACATTTCCCTCAAAAGCTGTTTTTATTAAAGAATCAAAGTCATTATCTTGTTCCTGTAGTAAGTTATTGGTTAATTCAAATAATAAGTCTTTATCTTTAGGATCATTAATGTCAGGGTATCCTTTAGGGAATTTATATGAAACTTTATGTAAAAATTGTTCTATTATATCCATTTTATAAATCTTCTACAGAATCGGGTACAGCAGGTTCTGGTGGGGTTTCTGGGAGAGGATCAGAGATTGAGGGAGTGTCTCCTTCTAAATTGTCATCAAAAGATGCTTCAGTTTTAGGAGTAGAAGCATAATCATATCTTAGTAACCTAGAAATAGCTTCAGATGCTTGTTGCTGTTCTGGGAGGGATTCTAGGAAATATTTTTTGCCTGCTACTTGAGCTACAAATAAACCTTTATTAACATCCTTACCATTATAAACTAAATAAAAATCTGCTCCATTTACTAATTTAATTCTAAATGTAGTAGGACGGGGTGCCACCCAATCTATATCTTTAATAAAAGGTTCAAATTGAAAATCAAATAAATCATCCATTATTTTCTGTAATGGGGGGAATTGGTTTATTACAGGGAATGGGCTAAGTTCTTTAGCAATATCTTTAGGATCTGCTAAAGGGTCGGATTTTTCAGCGTATGCCTTTTTAGCTAGCTTTTTAATTTTTGCTATAAACTCAGATTTTTGCATCCTTATTTTTCATTAGCTTTTTATACCTACGATCTTTTTTATGTGCAGGGTGAGTTGGTGGTCGACCCGCTAATTTTTCTAATTCATCTTTAGAAAGAACTTTATACTCTTTATCTTCTTCTTCTAATTTACCTTGTTCAGCATTTTTGCTATTAGCATAATCTTTAGCATCCTTCATAGTTTTGAATTTTCCTACAAGAACACCTCTTTCACCTGTCATATCAAATGGCTCACCTTCCCAAACATCAAACCATCCTTGGGGAGCTGCTGTGGCTACATACTTAGCATCTGGGTTGCTTTTAAGGTGGTGTTCTGCTACTAAGTTTAGTTCTAATGCACCATTAATAAAATTTTGTAAAGTATCAATATTGGCATTTACTAATTCAATAGGAAATTGGAAATTAGGTAAAAAAGTTTTAATGGATTTTTCTACTTCACTTTTGTATTTATTACCTATTTGTGGAGATTTGAGTGTTATTCCAGCCCAGGTTTTAAGAAGATCTGTGGCATTTTTAATATCACCTTGCTTAATTTTTTGGGTAGAAGTTTGAGTAAATTGTTTTATCTTTTTAAGAAAATTTTCTTCAAATACTTGTTCATTAGTTTTTTTATTACTAATAGCTTTTTCAATAGCCTCTCCCCTTTTTTCTTCATAGGGGGAAAGTTCACCGTCTTTATTTAAATCCGCTTTTTTAGGATTTTTTAATTCTTGTTGAGTGAATTTACCAGTCATAGGATTATAATTAGCGGGTAATTCGTCTTGAGTAGAAATATAGGGTTTTGGGGTTTTAGGTTTTTGACCTAATTTCTTAGTTAACGCAAGTAAAATATTTTCCTCTAAATCAAAGGCTTTTTTAAACTTTTTTACATTTTTTTCCCTTTTTTTCATTTGTCCTTTAGTTAATCCTTCTTTAGGAGTTTGGGGTTTACCATGTTTAGCCAAATTAGTAGCTAAAGCATAAGCTAATGATGTCTTTTCTTTTTTAGACATCTTAT
>CAACVC010000069.1_pt1 | contig 22430 bp, 26 predicted proteins | sample 2381761 | NCBI WGS metagenome assembly CAACVC01 (sample SAMEA5211966, study PRJEB30684) | marine metagenome | biome: Marine; feature: Epipelagic; material: Water | collected 2015-10-15 | depth 45 m
ATTTCCGTAAACAGGTTTCTTCACATACAAATTTAGAATTTAAATCAGAGTTTTAGTAAAAAAATAATTTATGAAAGAAGGTTATATTCCTCAAAGTAAGAGGAAAAAAATTCTGCTAATAGCGGATGATATTCGTGTTCATTCTGGGGTAGCCCAGATAGCCCGAGAGTTTGTAGTTCATTCCTGCCACCATTATAACTTTGCATGTGTTGGGGGTGCTGTTAAACACCCCGATAAAGGAAAAAGGTTTGACATGAATCAAGCAATTGGTGAAAATGCCGGGGTAAATGATGCTTATGTTATGTTATACCCCACAGATGGGTATGGTAATATTGAGTTTATCCGTTCTATAATGAAATTAGAAAATCCTGATGCAATTTTTATGATCACTGATCCTAGATATTATGAATGGCTATTTCTAAATGAATTAGAGTTTAGAAAAAAAATTCCAATTATTTATCTTAATATTTGGGATGATGTTCCTGCTCCAATGTATAATAAAGAATTTTATGAAAGTTGTGATGCTCTTTTAGGAATATCTAAACAAACGGTTAATATCAACAAAATGGTATTAGGGAATAAAGCTAAAGATAAAATAATTGAATATGTTCCTCATGGCTTAAATACTAAATTTTTTCAACCTCTAGAGGATTCAAATGAAAAATTGCAAGAATTTAAAAATAAGTTATTGGGGGGTAAAGAATATGATTTTATTTTACTCTTTAATTCTCGTAACATACGGCGAAAATCTATTCCTGATGCCCTATTAGCTTGGAAAGTATTTACTGATCAACTACCCCCCGAAAAAGCTAAGAAAACAGCTTTTATTCTTAAAACGGAACCCGTTGATGAAAACGGTACTGATCTTCCAGCAGTGATTGAATATGTTTTTGATGGTGATTCTACAGATGTTTTAGTTTTAGGACAAAAACTATCAACTGAGGATATGAATCATTTATATAATTGTGCCGATGGTGTGATTTTATTATCTTCAAACGAAGGATGGGGATTAGCATTAACCGAATCTCTTTTAACTGGAACCCCATTTATTGCTAATGTAACAGGTGGAATGCAAGACCAAATGAGGTTTATTGATTCTAATGGGAATTGGTTTACACCTAATTCAGATATTCCTTCTAACCATAGAGGTACTTATAAAGAACATGGTGAGTGGGCCTTTCCCGTATACCCCACTTCTATTTCAATGCAAGGATCTGTTAAAACCCCTTACATCTTTGATGATAGATGCAATTGGGAAGATGCTGCAGATCAAATTACAACCCTATATAATTTAACTCCTAAAGAAAGAAAAGAAAAGGGATTAGCTGGAATGGAATGGGCATTAGGGGATGAAGCAGGTTTTACTTCTGAAAAAATGTCACAAAGAATTATTCAAGCTATGGATAATCTCTTTAATGTTTGGAAACCCATTCCTAAATACCAGTTTGTAAAAGATACAGATTTTGAAAAACGAGTTTTACCACATAAATTAATTTATTAATGAAAAATACATTTGTTGTTAGTTGCCCAATTGACACATATTCGGGTTACGGAGCGCGAAGTCGCGATTTTGTTAAAGCTTTAATTGAGCTAGATAAATATGATATTAAAATTCTAGCCCAAAGATGGGGAAATACCTCCTGGGGGTTTATAGAAGATCATATAGAAGAATGGGGACATTTAGAACCCTTAATTGTAGATCAGCTTACTGAACAACCAGACATTTGGTGTCAAGTTTCGGTACCTAATGAATTTCAAAAAGTAGGTAAGTATAATATTGGTTTAACTGCGGGGATTGAAACTACAGTTTGTGCTCCCCAATGGCTTGAGGGACTAAATAACATGGATCTAAATTTAGTTTCTTCTGAACATGCTAAGCGAGTATTTGAAACTACAGCCTATGAAAAGAAAGATCCTCAAGGTCAAGTGATAGGTCAAGTTAAATTAGAAAAACCTATTCAGGTTTTGATGGAGGGTGCAAATTTGGATATATATAAACCCCTATTACGTAAGGATTTGGAATATAAAGATCTTTTTAAAGATATAAATTCTATACCTGAGGATTTTGCTTTCTTATTTGTTGGACATTGGATGCAGGGTAGTCTAGGAGAAGATAGAAAAAACGTAGGGTTATTAATAAAGACATTTTATGAAATGTATAAAAATAAGAAAAAAGTACCTGCTTTAATTCTAAAAACTGCTATTACAAATGCTTCTAATGTGGGTCGTAGAGAAATCTTACATAGAATAAATGCTATTCGCAATTCAATAGAAGCTAAAAAATTACCTAATGTGTATTTACTGCATGGTGATTTTAACGATAAAGAGGTAAATGAACTTTATAACCATCCTAAAGTTAAAGCAATGATTTCTCTAACTAAGGGGGAAGGGTTTGGTAGACCCCTATTAGAATTTTCTTTAACTAATAAACCTATAATTGCTACTAATTGGTCGGGGCACATTGATTTCCTCCACCCTGATTTTACTGCTTTAGTGAGTGGGGATACTAAACCTATAGATAAATCAGCTCAAGTTAAAGACATGTTAGTAGAAGGATCACAATGGTTTGCTCCTGATTTGCAACACATTTTTATGGCAATTAATGATGTATTCCAGAATTACAAAGAATGGAAAGTAAAAGCAAAAAGGCAAGGTTATCACTCTAGAACTAATTTTAGTTTTGGGAATATGAAAGATGTGTTAGGTCAAATTTTAGATAATGGTTTACCTCAAATTCCTAAACAGATGTCCCTTAACCTACCAAAACTGAAAAAATCTGGTAATCCTCAATCTCCCCCTTCTTCGGGTTTAAAATTACCTAAACTTAAAAAAATAGGTTCTAAACCTTCACCTAATGTTAATAAACTACAACTGCCTAAACTTAAAAAAGTAACTAATGGATAATCTTATTGTTTGTGATCGATGTGGAAGTGATGCCTGTTATACTCAGGAAGTAAACGAATCTATAAAAAACTATATGTGTTATGGGTGTGGGTTCCAAACTAATTCTTTAATGAAAAAAGATGAAATCTTTTTTGAAGAACAAATAAAAACTCTTCCTAATTTATATAAGGAATTAATGGGAGAAGATTATGAAGGAAAAATTTGGATGCCCTCAACCGTAAATCTACCCGAAAAAGGAATGGTATTCGCAAATGGCCCTAATGCCTCCGATTGGAAGTGGAGTGCGGTTCAAGCTGTACCTGTTAAAGATGAAGATAAGCAAAAATATCCTATCCCAGGTAAAAAGGGAGAATATTATAAATTTAGAATGGATATGGATACCCTTAAAAACTTTGAAGAGCGTGATTATATGGAAGCTCTTGAGTATATTGGGGTTTTCGAAAATCAAGAATAATGAATATAAGTTATGCAATTACGGTTTGTAATGAGAGAAATGAAATAGAAAAACTAATTAGTTTTCTTATTGAAAATAAACATTCTGAGGATGAGATTGTGGTATTATTTGACACTAATAATGGCACTGATGATGTTGAATTATTTCTAGACACCATATCATCCCACATTTGCTTACGTAAATCCCCATTTAATTTTCATTTTGCTGATTGGAAGAATAGGTTAAATTCATATTGTACTAAAGATTATATATTCCAAATTGACGCTGATGAGATTCCAGCACAGGATTTAATGGATTCCCTACACTCTATAATTAAACAAGAAGTAGATGTAATCTTAATCCCTAGAGAAAATACAGTTGAAGGATTAACTGAAGAACATATTAAAAATTGGGGGTGGAAAGTAGATGAAATGAATAGGGTTAATTGGCCCGATTATCAATGGAGATTATATCGTAATGATTCTTCAATAAAATGGGTAAATAAAGTACATGAAAGGTTGGATGGGTATAAAACTTTTAGTACCTTACCATTAGGAATAGAATATGGGATGTTATTTCTTCATCACCCTAAACCAATCCAAAGACAGGAAAAACAAAATTCATTTTACGACACATTAATATAATGAAAAATTTAAAATCTACAGTAAATGAACAAGGTAAAACTGTTACACAAATCATCCATTTTAAAGATGGAATAAAAAGAACTTATCATGGTATATTATCTGAATCTATTAAACAGGGACAATTCACTAAGATGAAATGTGAAGACGGAACTATGTTAATGATTAATGATAGCAATGTTTTATGTATAGAAATTTTTAAAGAAAATTAGTATGGAAATTAGAGATAAAATGCTACCTGTGCTTCGCCCTTATGGAGGTAAAGAAGAAGTAGAAGCGTTAAGAGAGGTTATAGAAAGTGGATGGTGGGGCAATGGACCTAAAGTATCCCAGTTCGAAAAAGAATTTGCAGAACTAGTTGGGGCAAAGTATGCAGTGGCTGTAACTAGTAATTCTCATGGTCAGGATTTAGTTATGAAAGCCTTAGGCATTAAAAATAAAGATGTAATAAACCCAACTATTTCTTTTATGGCTACCGCTATGATTCCACTATGGAATGACTGTACTACTAATGTAGTAGATGTAGATCCATATGAAATGAATATTGACCCAGATGATGTAAAAAAACATTTAAAAAGTAACTCTGATGTTTTAATAGCGGTTAATGAAGCAGGAGTACCTGCACCTATTGACGAAATTAGATCTTTTTATGATGGGTTTATTATTGAAGATTGTGCTCATAGTTGCTATACCCCTGGAGCAGGGACTAAAGGGGATGTTGCAGTTTGGTCTTTCCAAGCAGTTAAAACGATGCCTAGTGGTGATGGTGGAATGATTACTCTTAATGATGAAAAATTATACCATAAACTAAAAGAGATGACATGGTTTGGTGTATCATCAACTTTTTCTAGAGTTAATAAAAAAGATAATATTTCAGGTAAACCCGGGTATACATGGGATTACGAGGTAGATAAAATTGGTTATAAATGTTATATGATTGATTTAACTGCGGCTTTATGTTTAGAACAACTAAAAAAGTTACCTAAACACCTAAAGTGGCGAAGACATATTCAATCTAGGTATAATAAAGAGTTATGTGAAGAAATAACTAGACCTGCTCATTCGGAAACAGTACAATATTATTGTGCTAAAGTACCTCATGCTGATAGAGATAATTTAATAGATTATTTAGCAAGTAAAAACGTACATACATCAGTCCACTTTAAACCTTTACATAAATTTGAGATTATCCAAAAATATATGACTCATCCTGGAAGAGAATTTAAGGTAGCTGATTATGAATGGTTAGGCTTAGTATCATTACCTGTCCACCCAGCTATGACTGAAGAAGATATTGATTATGTAATTTACTGGGTAAATGAATATTTTAAAAATAAATAATGATCCACATTTTAACCATACATTTTAAAGATAAATGGGTTGATATTCAGAAAAAAAATTTAAAAAAATATCTTTCTGAGCCCTATAAAGTATATTCTAGAATAGGAGAAAATTTTGAGTTACATAAAGATAAATTTGATGGTGCCATAGAAGGAAAGGGACATTGGACTGAATCAATGAAGCTACTTTTAAATTTTGTAAGAGATAACGCTCAACCTAATGATAAGGTTTTATTACTTGATTCAGATGCTTTTCCTATTGCTCCAATTACGGAATTTTTAAATAAAAAGTTAGAGTCTCACCCTTTTGTTTCATGTCAAGAACCACAACATGAATGGGATACAAATTATAAAATCCCCCACCCTATGTTTATGTTATTTAAGGCAACTCATATTTTAGAGGGGGATTTAGGACATTACTTATCTAATATAATTAAGGATAAATATAATAATTGGTGGGGTGGTGTTATAGAATGGATGAAAAAACATAACTATGAATATTATCCTATAGAAAGATCAAATAAAATTAATCTCCACCCATTATACTTTGGAGTGTACGAAAATCTTATTTATCATCACTGGGCGGGCTCAAGAAGAATGATTACTAGACAAGATAGACTACAACACCAAAAAAACGGAGGTGATGGTTATAATGGCCCAGGATTAGAGGCTATAGCCCAAGAAAACCATAGGTTATCGGATGGGGTTTTTGATCAAATTTTAAACCAACAAGAAACTATTATGAGTTACTTAATGGGTAAATACGAAGGCGAATTAGAAAATGCTTGATAAAATAAAGATAATATCATTAGATACTATAGATGTATCTAGCATGACACCTGTGTATGAAAGAGCCAAATACTATGGGCAATTTGATTATAGTAGATGGGTATTCAGGGACGAAAATACTAGATATTATTATAAAATCTGGAATGAAACTTACGTAAAAAGTAACAATATCATAGCAGGATTGCTATCAGGTCTTTATGATGAAACTACAGTACCAGCTTTAAAGGGTTTAATTTTTTACAATGGGTATTGTAGGGGGTATGTAATGGATGACTTAGGAGACGTAGCTAATAAAAATGATATGATATCGGATAATGATTATCCATCCTATTATTCATTTATTCTTAAAAAAATTAAATCTACAAATTATTTTCCTTATGACTTTTGTCAAAAGCATGTTAGAAGGTATAAGGGAACTTACAGTTTAATGGATTTAGAAGGTGTTCATCATATAGATGAATATGATTTTAGATTAAAAGAACATAATGAAAGAAGAATTAAAGGAAAATTTATTAATAATGTTAAGTTTGAAAAAGATATATTAGGTATTCTTAAGGGTCCTCTTAGAGAAGAAGACTTTTTAGATAGTGAAATGCATGCTGGGGGAGGGGGAAAAGAAGTTATCCTACAGAACTATAATCTAAAGACTGTTAGGGACGTAGTAGAGTTTTATTCATGTGAATTAAATGGAAATTTATATAATATAGAAAATGCCATAAAAACTCTCAAACCTTCCAATTGGCAATATTTTAATTGTATGATGGCCGAATTTAGACATAATGTGGGCGATCATCATGCTTTAGGCTGGGGGAATATGACTAAAGAATATTATGAAAGTCTTAAATTCATGTCTGATGAGGAAATTGAGTCTTTTTTAAAATCAACCCCTGTACCTTTTGAAGTAGGGTTTATAAAACATGGTTTCCATAGAGCATGCTCAATGATAGGTAGACTAATTAAAGGAAAATCCTATATTCCTTTTTACATGGACTTAAAAAAATATGGTGGTCATACTAAAAATCCTATTGATAATGTTAATTATATAAGAATCTTAGATAATTTTGGAATACCCCGTTCCGAATATAGCATTTCTAATAGTGCAATCCTATCTGTAATGGGTATAGAATCCAGAATTAAGAAGAATGGTGATTTAGATATTATTATTTCTTCTAAAGTAAGAAAGTTTTTAGAAAAAACAGGATTAAGATTACCAAATGTAGTTCATCCCTTTGGAAAAGATAGTGGAAAGTTTAAATTATTTGGGTGTAAAAATGATGATGATTTAGTTTATAATTATAGTGTAAATATCCTAGGGTTTAACTTTACTGAACCACGTTTTTATTTTAATCGAATGCATAGAGTTATGAATTCCCAACATAGATCCTTTGAAGAAAATTATAGGATTAAGGAATTAGGTAAATTAGGAGTAGAAAACTTTGCTAAGAAACAATTATATAAAAAATATCCTTTTAATAATATTGAATTTCATAGATGGGGTTTTGATTTAGTTAAAGATTTAGAAATTATTAAATAATGAAGATAGTAATAACAGGAGTAGCAGGTTTATTAGGTAGTAGATTAGCAGACTGGATTCAAACTAATACAGAACATGAAGTAATAGGAATAGATGATTTATCTGGTGGGTATATAGAAAATATCCCTAAAGGAGTAGATTTTTATAAATTTAATTTAACTGATTTACACGCCTTAGATGGACTATTCAGTCAAATTAAACCCGATATTGTATATCATTTTGCAGCTTATGCAGCTGAGGGATTAAGTCCTTTTATTAGGAAATTTAATTATGAAAATAACCTTATAGCTTCAACTAATTTAATTACTTGTAGTATCAAATATGATATAAAAAGGTTTGTATTTGCTAGTTCTATGTCAGTTTATGGGGATAAGTATGAACCCCCATTTAGTGAAGAATTACAACAATTCCCTATTGATCCATATGGGGTAGCTAAGTTTTCAGTAGAACAGGATTTAAGAATAGCTCATGAACAACATGGGTTAAAGTATACTATAGTAAGACCTCATAATTTTTATGGTGTAAACCAAAATATTTGGGATAAGTATCGAAATGTATTAGGTATTTGGATGTACCAGATATTAAATGACATGCAGCCTACTATTTTTGGAGATGGAGAACAAGTAAGAGCATTTAGTTATGTTGATGATTCTTTAATCCCATTTTGGAATGCTTCCCAAAAAGAAGATTGTATTGGAGAAACCATTAATCTAGGGGGTATAAAAGAATACACTATAAATCAAGCATGCGAGATTCTATTAAAGGTTACAGGTACATCTCTTAAACCCTTATACCTAGAGGAAAGGCATGAAGCTAAACATGCTTGGTCTACTTGGGATAAATCCGTTGATCTTTTAGATTTCAAACATCAAATTGACCTAGAAGAAGGATTAACTAAGATGTGGGAATGGGCTAAATCTCAACCTAATAGAGAAAGATTTGTTTGGTCGAAATATGAATTAGATAAAGGAATTTATGAGTTTTGGAAAAAATAAAATGGTTATTGCCTCATGTCCACTTAGGGTTTCATTATTAGGAGGATCTACAGACTTAGAAGACTTTATCCAGTCCCATGGGTATGGTCAAGTTATTAGTTTTCCTGTTAATCTTTATACTTATGTTTCTATTAACAAAAGACATGATGGTAGGTTCCTAATACAATATGCTGAAACTGAATCTGTCTTAAAAGTATCTGATATTAAAAATGAATTAGTTAGAATAGTTTTAGAATATTTTAATATTACTACTCCTATAACAGTAGCACTTAATGCTGATATCCCTTCTCATGGTTCGGGACTAGCATCCTCTACTTCTTTTATGATAGCTATGATTAAGGCTACTTCTGTGTTTAAAGGACTAGAATTAAGTGATTTTGAAATTTGTAATATAGCTTTAAAATTAGAAAGAATTTTTAATCCTCTAGTTGGGAGGCAAGACCCTATGGGATGCGGGTTAAAAGGATTTAAAAGTTTACATTTTTCAGATAAACATTCTATTTCATCCCATCCTTTTGGGAATAAATACTTTAAATTATTTGATTTTTATCTTCTTCCAGTTTCTAAAAATGGTAGGAGCTCTACTAACATACTAAAATCCTTAAAGATAGAAGAAAGGAAACCTTTATTAGATAAAGTGGTTAAAGGAACTAAATATCTAAAAGAAGGAGATTATATAAAATTTAGTGAATTAATTACTGAATCGTGGGAATTAAAAAAGAAAACCTCTCCCCAAATAGCTTCGGATAATGTTCGTTTATTAGAAGAAAAAATTAAAAAAATAGATAAAACTGTATATTATAAATTATGCGGAGCAGGTGGTGGTGGATATATCTTACTAATTAAACCTAAAGATGTAAATATAACTTCACTTGGAATCCTGGAAAATAATTATTATATTGACATAAACATAGATAATCGGGGAATTAAAACATGGACTTTAAATTAATATGGATCTAAATATTTTACAAGAACAGTTTTCTATTATTAAGTTATTAAAAAAAGACTTAAAAAAATTAGTAGATAAATTTAATGATATAATCATTATAGGAAATGGGGGCAGCAATGCTATAGCTTCTCATATTTGTGTAGATTATACTAAATTTTTAAATAAAAGAGCTATAAGCTTTTCGGATGCACCTAGATTAACAGCATATATCAATGATTACGGAAGAGATGAAGCATATAAGCAATTCATAAGTGAATTTGCTACTAAAAAAACTTTAGTTATTTTAATTTCTTCTTCGGGTAATTCCAATAACATTGTAAATGCCGCTCAATATTGTGAAGATAATAATTTCACTTATGCTGCTCTTTCTGGGTTTAAATCTTCTAATAAATTAAATAACATGAATGCTAATTTTAAATTTTGGGTGGATGCAGAATCTTATGGAGTAGTAGAGTGTGCCCATGAAATTTTATTACATAGCATAGTTAATAATTAATATGGGTAAGAAAATAGGATTTGCATGTGGGTGTTTTGATTTAATCCATCCTGGTCATATATTAATGTTGCAAGACTGTAAAAGTGTTTGTGACTATCTTATAGTAGCGGTTCAATCTGATCCTACTATAAATAGAAATAATAAAAATAAACCTGTTCAAACCCTAAATGAAAGGGTAATGATGGTAGAAGCCATAAAATATGTGGATGAAGTAAAAACATATACTACAGAAGATCAACTTTACCAAATGTTAATAGATATTTCTCCAGATATAAGAATTATAGGCTCAGATTGGAAAAATAACCCTCAATTTACTGGAGGAGATTTAGATATAAAGCTTCATTTCCATGATAGAAATCATAACCATTCTACTACTAATTTAAGAAAAAGAGTATATAAAGCCGAAAGCAATGATTAAACTAAAAATAATAAGTGGTAAAGGAAAGAATTTAGATGATATTTCAGATATAGGTTCTTTAAGAAGATGTTTTAGTGCTTGGGTTTATAGTGCTGACATGCTCAGAGATTATAGTATTGAAATAGTTAGAGATGGTTCTAATGATTATGATTACGAGTTAATAGATAAAAGGTGTTGGCAAAACCGTAAATTAGGTTCTTTAGAAAAAAGTATAGAATTGGGGGTTAATTTTTTATCTAAAAAGACAGGAGACTATTTTCTTATGGATGGAGGTGACTGTACTTCCTTAATGGCTTCTATAGAAGTATTAAGAAATAGTAATGCAAAAATGCTTTTAAAAAAACATGTTATATCTCGTGAAGACTATTCCAAACCTACATTTTTAGGTAGATGGTGGTATGGTTATAGAGAAGATCGTAACTTAAATGTTAGTTATGATATTTCAGAAGAAGAATGGAAAAGGATAGGATTATGTGGCCATAATAATGGACATGAGCATGTTTATGAAAGGACCCCACCTCAATTAAATAATATCCCATATAACCCTAATGGTAGAGATATAGATGTATGTGCAATTTGGCAGGGTATTCACCCACCTAATTTAGACTATGGTGATAAAAATGATGAAACTACCTACACCCACCATAGAGTAGGATGTTGGAAAGAACTTGAAAACATAAGTGATAAGTATACTATAGTTAATGAATTTTTACCCTATGAACAATACTTAAAAACAGCTTTTAGATCTAAAATAGGAATTTCTCCCTTTGGGATGGGAGAACTATGTTTTAGAGATTATGAATTAACCCAAGCTGGTTGCTTATTAATTAAACCTAATATGAGTTCAATTATTACTACTCCAACCTGGTTAATTCCTAATGAAACTTACATCCCAGTAAAATATGATTGGTCTGATTTAAATGAAACTATAGAAAAAGTTTTAAATAATTTTAAGGATTACGAGCATATAATTTTAAACGCCCAACAAAAACTTAATGAAGTACATAAATTAGAACATTTTTGTATGCATCAATATAACTTTTTTAGTAACTTAGACGGTATAGCTAATGAATAAAAACTTTTTAACAATATTAATGAGAATGAGAAATGAAAACTTATTCTTAGAGTCATTTATAAAACATTACTTTGAAGAAGGAGTAGATGAAATTCACATTTTAGATGATAATTCTACTCAGCCCTTCCCTGATATAGTTAATGATCCAAGAGTTTTTATCTATGAAGCAACTCACTTTAAATCTCACCATGAAAAACTGTATGATGCCCAGTTACTATACTCTCATCTTCTACGCGATAAAACAGAGTGGTTTATGTTTGTGGATGCAGATGAATTCATAACCACAAGAAGGAATCCTAATAAAACTATACGAGAGGAACTACAAACAACCTTTAAAGATGCTGATTTAATAAAAATTCCTTGGGTTATGTTTGGGTCAAATGGTAAAGATAGAAATCCCGAAAAAATCCTACTAGAATCTAATTGGAGGTGGGATCACGACCTTGCACACCCTCATCCTGAAGAGGCCAAAAAAATATGGCCCCATAGAAAGTGTAAGCTAGATAAAATAGAAGTTAAATCCATCTTTAAGACAAAAGCTTTTAGCAAGCTAACTACACATTGTCCTTCTGACCCCACCTATAATGTTAATATTGTTGATGGAGTAGATAATATAAATAATTATGCTGGAGTGGATGAAAAAGAAATATGGTATTATAACCTAAGAGAAGATTGTATAGATAGAGCTTATTTAGCTTGCAACCATTATAGAAATATTTCTAAAGAACAAATGGAACAAAAAGCTAATGACTCTCATCTTCCTCTTTATAGAGTTCCAAATTGTGTAGATTTGCAATTAGCTTCTGATTTTTCAGAAAAGGAGGATAATTTTTTAAAACAAAAATCCATAAAACGAAATTACTATGAAACCAATTAAGTTATCCAATGCGAATTTAGATCTAATAGATCTTTCTAGATTTGACAAATATTTAATGCCTAAATATAGGATATCTCATAATAATGGGGGATATGGATTTTATGAAAAAAGTGGTGTTGAACATTATAAAATGTTAGCCTATTTATCTACTTTAATGGATAATGAAATTATTTTAGATATAGGAACTTACCAAGGAGGATCGGCTTTAGCTCTATCATATAATAAAAATAATAAAATAGTTTCTATAGATATAAAACACCAGGTTGAAACTAACATTGACTTGGATAACATTGAATTCTTAGAGGGAGATATTCTTAGATCCGAAGATGGAAAAGAATTAATTGAATCTTCTAATTTTATTTTGTACGATACTGTCCATGATGGTGATACTGAATTAGAATTTCATAACCATTTAGTTGATAGTAACTGGGAGGGTCTATGTTTATGGGATGACATTAAATATAGATGGACAGGGGCAATTAGAGAGGGTATGCAATCTTTTTGGAATTCCATAGATGATGATAAGAAAGTGGATCTTATAAAATATGGTCACTGGACAGGAACTGGGTTAGTATGGTATGGTAAAAAACCCGAAATAATTTTAGAATAATGAAGACATTAGCAGTAATATACAACCATAACATGCCTGAAATGACAGACAAATTATGGGAAAGTTTAGAGCCATTCAAGAGAGGTGATTATGATCTTATTCTAATAGATAACGGTTCAAAACCAGAGGGGGTTAGTCAATACACAACCCATGAAACTGGACAAAATACATATTTCGGAGGAGCTCTAAATATAGCATTTCAATTCTTTCTAGAATCGGGAGAATATGATAGTTTATTATCACTAAATAATGATTTAATCCTACAGGGTCCTAATTTTATAAAAACTCTTAGAAATGAAATGTTCTCTAATGATTATAAAATTGTATCCCCGTGTGTTTTACAAGTAAATAACCAATGCAAATGGAAATATATGCATTGTTGGAATACTAATAGTACTAGAGATGTAAAATGGGTTGATTTCCAGGCCCCTCTTATTCATAAGGATTTTATTGATAAAGTCCAACAATTCCCAAATGAATTAATTTATGGGTGGGGTCAGGATGTACTGTCTGGGGTAATATGTGAAAAAGAAAATTGGAAAGTAGGAGTAGTTGATAAATGCCCTCTCATTCACCATTCAGCTGCTACCTACAAACAAGGTAAAAGTGATTTAGACTTAACTACTTACTGTAGAAATGCGGAAATGGGCATGTTTAATTACTTTAACAATAATGGACTTATAAATAAATTTCACGAGTTTAGAAATTTATCATCTAATTATAGTTTTAGTGCATAAAGTAAGTATCATAGGGTTAGGTACATGGGGGAATAAAATCCTCAATTCTATTAACAATTATGTAGAAATAGTTGATAATGAAGAAGCGGACTGGATTATCATATCCACCCCCAATGATTTACATTATGAACAAGTAAAATATTGGCTTAATAAAAAGAAAAATGTTTTTTGTGAAAAACCCTTAACTTTAACTCTAGAATCATCTAAAGAATTATTTAAAATAGCAGATAAAAATTCCGTTAAGTTATACGTAGACGATGTATTTTTATGGAGAAAGGATTTACCTCCCCTTCCTGCTGATTTCAGATGGAATAAACCTAATAATGATAATTTTTTGGATAGATTAGCGTATCACCATTTTTATTTATGGATTAATAATAAACCTAATCCTAAAATTAAAGAAGTAAGGGTATTATCTAAAGATAAATTTTCCATAACTTTACAAGACAATACTAGAGGTTATTTTGATTATTCTAATAGTACTGTAAAACATCATTTTATAAATTTTAAAGAAATTAAAGTACCTAATAACAATCCTTTAAAGGAAATGTTATTAGATGTTTTTAATGGGAAAGTAAATTTCGAAAAAAATAAAAACTTAACTTTAAATACTACTTATTTAGTAGAAACTGTAAAATCAACATTATACCCCTCTGCTTTAGTAGTAGGAGGTGGAATATTTGGTACTACGGCTGCTATTACTCTAGCTAATAGTGGGTATAATGTAACATTACATGAGGAGTTAGATGACATCATGAAATGTGCTACTGGAATAAACCAATATAGACTCCATAAAGGATATCATTATCCCCGAAGTATAAGTACAGCTTTAGAATGTAAAAAAGGATTAAAATCCTTTAAACAAAAGTATTACAGTAGTGTAATAAATGGATCTATAGACCATTGGTACGCTATAGCTTCAGAAGGGTCCTTAATATCTTCGGATGAATATGTAAAATTTCTTAATGAAGTAAATCTTCCCTATAACACTATAGAATCTCTTCCCTCTACAGATCTAACTGTAGAAGTAAAAGAAGAATTATTTGATAGTTTAGTTTTAAGAAAAGTAGTTAAAAGTAAACTTTATAGTAATGGAGTGCAAACTTTAACTAATAAATCTACTTCTAAAAAAGATTTCAATAAATATGATATAGTAGTTTTAGCTACTTATTCTAAATTAAATGAGCTTTTAGATAATAAGATAGAATACCAATTTGAAGTATGTGAAAAACCCTTAGTTAAACTACCTAATAAATACAAAAATAAAAGTATTGTAATAATGGATGGTCCTTTTATGTGTTTGGATCCTTATGGAGACTCAGAATATCATGTTTTAGGGAATGTTGTACACGCTATTCACGAAACTAATATTGGACATAAACCCCAAATCACTTACTTAAAAGACTATATTAATAAAGGGTTAATAAAAAACCCTAAATATTCTAACATAAATAAATTTATAGAAACGGGTAAAAAGTTTTTTAAAGATTTTGAAAAGATAGAACATGTGGGTTCTTTTTATACTATAAGAACAGTACTAAAAAATAGAGAACATGATGATGCCAGACCCACTCTAGTTAAAAAAGAAAATGATAAGGTTTATAGCCTTTTTTCAGGAAAAATCGATACTTGCGTGGATGCCTCAAATAATTTAATTAACTTAATACAAAATAATAATGAGTAAGAATATAGTAGTTATTACTTCAATGTATCCTCAGGGACAAATGGCCCCGGGACAGGAATACTGTTTAAACACTTGGAAATGGTGGTGTGATAAAAATGATGTAGAGTTATTTGTATTTGATCAACCCATAGCTGATATAGAATTCATGAATCCCATTTGGCAAAAATGGTGGGTTATGGAAATATTAGAGAATTCTAATATTGATTACGATCAAATAGCTACTATTGATGTAGATACTATGGTAAGATGGGATACTCCCAATTTCTTTAATTCTACTAATAGAAAATTTTCATGTGTGATTGATAACGATAACGTTAATTGGTTACATAAAAGTATTAACATATACCAGAAATTTTTCCCAAATGTTAAATTTGATTGGACATCATATTTTAACTCAGGATTTTTAATATATAATAAGGATCATAAAAAATTAGTTGAAACTATTAAAAAGTTTTGGACTGATAATGATCAAGAATTATATAACATCCAAAAAACTAAAAGAAAGGGAAATGACCAAACCCCTGTTAATTACATGGTTAGAGATCTAGGTTATGAAATTAACTATCTAGATAAAACTTATAACATGACTCACCTACAGAGGAAAGAAGTTATTGAAGATCTAATGTTTGTGGAATGTGGTTATATGTGGCATTTTAATGGGTTTGATAAAAAATGGAGAGAACCCTTAATGCAACAAACTTGGGATAAGATAAAATCTAATTATGAATAAACCAGTTATTGCTATAGGATGTATAGTACAGTGGTATGAAGTAGAAATGTTTACTGAATATCTACAAAGTGTAATTAATTCTATTAATTATTCTAATAGCACAGAAAATGTGGTTGTAGATTTATGTTTTTATCTTTCGGAAAATATAGAACAACTAGATACAAGTTTAATATCTAAAAGTGAAATATTATCTAAGTTTAAAGATTCTGAGAAATTACTTATTGATAATAATATTAATTATAATGTTAGTTATTATGATGAGAAAGAAATTTTTACTATAGCAGATTATAGAAGAAATTTTAACGATGTGTATTGTCAGAAATCCGATCTTCTCATTTGGGGCGAATCAGATGCATTGTTTCCTATCCAATGTTTTCAAATATTAGAGCATTTACATGAAAATAATGTATCTCAAAACTTAAGAAAATATATAGCCTTTTTTGGTACTAATAAAATGTGGGATGATTCCTGGAAAGGTATTGAATACACAGGTGCTACAAATAAACCCTTTATACATGGCGATGATTCTAATTGGTGGAGTATTAACTATGTAACACCATTAGATGAATTATATGAAATAAATGGGGAAGTAGAAGAATTAGAACTACTACAAATCAATCCCTATAAATTCAATGGGTGCGGGTTAATTGTATCTTCGGATGTTATAAAATCTGGTGTTAATATTCCTAGATCTATAATGTTAGTACATGAAGATACTGCTTTTCAAAATAGCTTAATTAAATATTTTAATAATTCCGTTCCCCAAATAGCTATAAAAAATATTTATTTAGTACATAATAGAAAACACCCCTTAAAAAGATTATATGTTAAGGGAGAACAACATATAAAGGGAGCATTAGAAAAAAGAAAACATAATTTATGGTATCAAAAAGTTTGGGATGCTGATCACTTACAAGCCCATAACCCTTGGGGGCAACATGAAATTTTAACCTGGAAAAGTATATTTAATGAATAGAAAATATTTACCCACATTAGCAGAACTAGTAGATAGATTGTCTATAGTTCAATTGAAAGAAGTGTTTATAACAGAACATAAGAATGAATATTCTGAGGAAATTAAGGATATAGTACATGATATAGAACTTATTTTAAATGATAAGGAAATAAGACTAACTGGAGAGGACATAAGAGCTATAATAGTTCTATCTCAAATGAACCTACATATTTGGCATAACGAAACCCAATACAGAAGGGGGGAAGGTAATGGGAATTTGGGGTTAACTCACGGTTTAAATGGCATTAGAAATACTGCTAAAAATAAAATTCAAGAAAGAGTAGGAGGTAGAAAAGATTATAAGATAGATTGTATAGCTGCCGAGTTTAAAGATTGGGAAATTAGTTGGTGATGAAGGTATTAGTTATAGGAGATAGTTGTATAGATAAATTTATCTATTGTAGAGTGGAAAGAATATGCCCCGAAGCCCCTGTACCAGTTTTAAACCCCCTTTCTACTGCTTCTAACCCCGGGATGGCAGGAAATGTGGTAGTAAATTTACAATCATTAGAACTTGAAGTAGATATCATTACTAACAAAAATAATATTACTAAAACTAGATTTGTTGATAATAGATCGGGTCAAATGGTTATTAGACTAGATGAAAATGATAAATGTGAAAGAGGAAAATTTGATAAAATAGATTATTCTTTGTATCATGCTGTTATTATAAGCGATTATTGTAAGGGGTTTTTAACTGAAGAGGATATTTATTTTATTTCTCGTTCTCATCCTTTAACCTTTTTAGATACTAAAAAACAGTTAGGAGATTGGTGCAATGAAGTTACCTTTATTAAGATTAATGAGTTTGAACATAGAAGAAACTTCGAAATCCTCCCTAATTATCCTAACCTTTTAAATAAGTTAATTATAACTAAGGGTAATAAAGGGTGTGAACATAAAAATATTACTTATGAAGTCCCCCCTGTTTCTGTTAAGGATGTTTCTGGTGCCGGGGATACTTTTTTAGCTGGTTTAGTAAAAGATTACCTATCATCTGCGAGTATAGAACAAGCTATAGTTTTTGCTAATAAATGTGCTACTAAAGTAGTACAAAAAAGAGGAGTTACATCATTATGAGTCATAAAATAACAACTTGTATTTCATCTAATAATAATTTAGAATACTTAAAACTAGCTGTACAATCAGTTAGACAAAATGCTTATTACAAAGATATGCCTATTATTGTCTACGCCGAAAACTGTACAGATGGTACTAATGAATGGTTAATTGATAATGAATATAATGTAGAATATTATATTGAGCATAATGAGCAGGAAAAAGGAATAGGTGGGGGAATGGATTTCTGTGTTGATAAATCCAAAACAGAATACGTTAATATCATCCATTCAGATATGTGGGTAGCTCCTAATCAAGATATAGAATTATTAAAACTTTATAATAATGTAGACGCGAAAACTAGATTAATAGCGTCTTCTTTTAGAATCCAACCTAAAATTTTTCCAGCAGATCCTGATTATAGACCTGGTACTGTCTTTGTTCCTATTGATTCTTTTGGGGCTTATCATCATGATTTTGATAATAATATGTTTGATGATTGGGCAACAGAATTTAGTGATAAAAATGAAATATGTGTCCGAAAAGGAGGGGGTGCTGGTTTTTTCTGCCGTAAAACAGATTATGAATGGATAGGAGGAAATGATCCTTTATTTGCCCCAGCTAGCTGGGAAGATAAAGATCTATTCATAAGAATGCAGTTAGAGGGTTATGAATTTAAAATGGTAAGCAAATCTATAGTTTGGCATTTTTCAGCTAGAGGGAGTCATTTTAGGGATGAAGCTAAAGATAACTTTAATAGCAGATCTAAAAGACAAATTACTTCTGAAAATACTAATATTCAAAAATTCATAAAAAAATGGGGAAGATTACCAGATGAAGATTCGGAAACTTTTGTTAAACCTATTTATGGTACTAATGTAAAAACTAGATTATGAAGATATTAGTAACGGGTGGAGCTGGTTTTATTGGTACTAATCTTATTAAAAGATTATTAAAGGAAGGGCATAAAGTTGTATCACTAGACAACTATTCAACTGGTCTTAAACAAAATGAAATAGAAGGTGCTATTTATGCTAATGTTGATATTAATGATATAGAAATTAAAGATAAATCATATTGGGAGGGTTTTGATTTAATGTATCATTTAGCAGCTATAGCTAGAATCCAACCATCCTTTGAAAATCCTATTGATTATTTAAAAACAAATGGGGTTGCTACAATGAGGTTAGCTAAAATTTGTTCTAATTCAAAAATCCCAATGATATATGCGGGATCATCATCCCACCATTCTGGTAAACTTTCAAATCCTTATACATTTTCCAAAGATGTTGGTGAAGAAGTTCTACAGTTATTTGCTAAAAATTTTGGTTTAAAATATTCAATAGCTAGATTCTATAATGTATATGGTCCTAACCAATTATTAGAAGGTGGGTATACTACATTAATAGGCAGATGGATTAACAATTTGCAAAAAGGATTACCCTGTGAAGTCTATGGGGATGGAGAACAAAGAAGGGATTTTACTCATGTAAGTGATATAGTAGATGCTCTTATCAGAATTATGGAACAAAAAGCCTATGATAAAGATTTTGAATTAGGTAGAGGTAAAAACTACTCAGTAAACGAAGTAGCTAACATGTTTAACATAACTCCAATTTATAAAGATGCTAAACCTGGTGAAGCAAGAAATACACTATGTGAATCCAAAGTAGCTAGAAATGTATTAGGTTGGAAACCTCAAATTGATTTATTAGATTATATTAAAACATTAAAATGGAAATAAGTTTTATTCAACCCTCAAGAAATAACCTTAAGTATTTAAAGTGGAGCTATGACTCTATTAGAAAAAATCAAGGTGACCACACAGTAGAAATTTGTGTTGCTGATGATTCCTCTACTGATGGTACTTGGGAATGGTGTAAAGAAATGATGGCTAAGGACCCTAATTTTAAAGCCATATTAAATGATACAGGTGTAAGACTAGGACATACAATTTTATATGATCGTTTAATAAATGAAGTAGCTACTAAGGACATAGCTATGATTTACCATGCTGATATGTACCTTTGCCCTGGTGCCTTGGATGCAGTAGAAAACCATATGTACACAATAGCTGCTGATGGTTTTAGTGTAGGTCTAAGCCCTAATAAAAAAACTATAGTTTCTTTAACTAGAATAGAACCACCTTTACATCCTAATGGACCGGAAAAAATCCTTAGAGATTATGGGGTTGAGCCTGAAGAATTTAAGGAGGATTTATTATTAAACGATTTACCTAATTTAATAGAAAAAAATAAAACTACAGAAGGTATATTTGCTCCATGGGCATTTTTTAGAACAGATTTTCAGGAAATAGGGGGTCATGATCCTTTATATGCTCCCCAATCTAAAGAGGATAGTGATATATTTAATCGTTTTCAATTAAATGGAGTTAAATTTATCCAAACATGGGAAGGATGTGTTTACCATATGACTTGTAGAGGTAGTAGAAGAAATACGGCTGACAAAGCCACTAACATTTACCAGGATTCCCCTGAATGGTTAGCTCAAAATGTGAGATCTACTAGAAATTTTGTTCGAAAATGGGGCCATTTCGTAAAACATGACCCATTAATGAAACCTATTATACCTCCTAAATATGATGTAGGTATCCAATTAGTAAATGGTAATCAACAACTATTAGAAGGTTTAGAGCCTTGGTGCACGTCCATGTATACTGATATGGATTTTAATTCATACTGTACCAAAGAACAACCTAATACACAATACTCTATATTAAATAAAATGTATAATATAGAGGAAGATATTACTAATGATATATTAATTCAAGTAGATGGGAAAACATTAAATAAATTTGATTTAGAAAACATCTATGAAATATCTTCTATTCTTAAAGATAGTGGGGAAATAGGAGAATTTGAGTTAGGTAACCTTAAAATTAAAATCATTCAACTTAAGGAATATCAGAATGAATTAATTCATTTATAATATTTATAATAGTAAATGATACATTATGAGGGGGAGTAGACAAATAAAAACTAGACCTGCTATAGAGATAGAGCTCACTTATGATGAAGTAGGACTTATTCCTGATCTTTTAGAAGAAAATAGTTTTAAAGATCATATTTTAACTGAAACTTATGATGCTATTTCTTATGCTGTAGAAAATAGTCTGGATAAGATAGATTTATTTAATATAGTCAATTTAGGTTATAATATTTCCTTAGATAAAAAATATTTTATTTCTACTCTAAATGAAATACTTAAAATGTATGAGAGGAAAGAAGATTACTTAGAATGTGCTACCGTTCAGAATTTAATTAAATTTATAAACCATGAATGAGTACTTTAATTCTGAAGAAGAAAAATCAAACATCAAATCACTTTTTGATACAGTTTTAAATGCTGATGTTGATGTTTACGAGAATGTGAATGTTTATAGAAAACATTTTATATCAATTGTAACTAATTTAGAAAGAGGAGCTTTTGGGGAAAAACAATTCGAAAAAGAAAATGAACAAGATCTTGCCCCCGTAGTAGACCCTTTATGGTTTTCTATAGAATTAATGTTAACCCATTTATATGGTAATCAAGTAGGCAGTTTAATATTATGGTATGTGTTTGATAGAATAGACATTGATGATAATATACTACCTCATATAGATGAACACAATAACGCTAATTTATTTGATACTCCAGAAGATCTATGGGAATATGTTAAACTGTTAATAGAGGATTATTAGAGCTAAACCAATAAGTAAAGAACAATGTATCGCTGCCATGGCTAAAACCAAGTCAAATAGAGCAGCGGCTCGTTATTTAAATGTTTCATACCAGCATTATCGAAAATATGCTAAACTTTATAAAAACGAGGAAGGAAAAACACTGCTTGAGGCCCATAAAAACCAAGCTGGTAAAGGTATTCCTAAATTTTTATCTAATAGAGGAAAATTCCCACCCATTTTAGATATTATCGAGGGTAGAACAGATCCATCATCGTTTGACCCCCAAAAGATTAAAGAGAGATTAGTTACTGAGGGGTATTTAGAAGAAAAATGTTATAAATGTGGGTTCAATGATAGAAGAGTTCTTGATTACAAAATGCCACTTATAATGAATTTTAAGGACGGAAATAAAAAACATTATCGTTCTGAAAACATAGAAATGCTCTGTTACAATTGTT
>CAACVC010000070.1_pt1 | contig 22370 bp, 18 predicted proteins | sample 2381761 | NCBI WGS metagenome assembly CAACVC01 (sample SAMEA5211966, study PRJEB30684) | marine metagenome | biome: Marine; feature: Epipelagic; material: Water | collected 2015-10-15 | depth 45 m
TTCTACATCCGTTTTCTTTATTGAGCGCGGCATAATTTACATTTTTAAATTTATTACTAGGTCTAGTAGTTGTTGTTTTTAAGTTGAACTGAGTGTATGTGTATTCACCATCAATGGGATGGAAGTATTCGCTGAAGGTTTCATTGTGTATACGTATTCCACTTCTCTCGATAGCGTTGAATACCATGGATACTCTATTGTTAAAGAATTCATTATATTTTGTTTTTTCTATGTTAATATTCGCTTTTAGATCTCTAAAAATCGTTTCACACAATTCATAATGTTTAACAATCGGTATAATTAAATTTAACTCCGGATTATCTTTGTGTTTACGATAGTATAAATCATGTGTTTGTGTTGTAGGTCGTATATACGTATGAGGGGGTGGTGTTATGTCATAAAGAGCTTTGATTGGAAAATAATGTAATGTTTCTTTTTTATCCCTACAATATATTTTATCAAATTTGTTTAGTAAATCGATTATACGCGTATTTAACGCATTTAAACATTCACTATGTGTAATACATAACATAAAGCCTTTACTTGCTTCAATCGGTCTAATATACACTAAACTAACGTGATTTTGTACAGGGTGTATGGTATCATTATAAGGTATTACCTCAATGAAAGCTTCTTTATAACCACTATTTATTAAAACATTTAACTGCTCCTCGTCTTCTACAAGCCAGTACATATAACCTTTTTATTTCCGTAACGTTAATAACCTTCTGTGGGGTTTCCAAGGGGTTTTTTATCATCTTTTGAGATAGGGTCTAAATAACCATGGGGGGTAGAAATATGGTTTTCTCCTTCCATTGGGCCTTTTGTTGGGTGAATATGATATTTTCCAACATAAGGTTGACCTGTAGATCTTTTTATATATTCAGTTCCATCTGTATATAAATTAGAATTCATATCTGATCTATAATACTTTAAATATTGGTTTTTAAATGATAAGGAAAATCCATATATTTTATTTGTAGATTCATAAAGTTTAATGGTAGATTTATTTTGATTAAATACTTCTGTTCTATTTCCTATTAAAGTCCACTCTATTTGTATTGGGATGTACAAGTTATATTGTACAGTTAAATCTTGATTTTTAAATAACTCATATTCCTCTTTATTAATTTCAATAAATTGGATTTGGGTAGATTTTTTTACAAAGTATCTAGTAAATTTTTTCTCTTTATAATTTTCTTGTGTTGGTTTTGGAATGCTTTGAATAGGAGGTCTAGGTGCTTTACCTCTGTCTTGTGGAAGGGATTTAGCTCTATAATAAGAATTATCAATAACATAATAATTATTTCCTAATGGTTCAGATTCAAGGGAAGTAAACCTAACTTTATCTTTTTCTTGATTATTTACATTGAAGTTAGGATTTGTTATGTCATTACCTAGAGGAGATAAAGGTTCTAAAGGTATATTTTCGTTGGTAGAAGGGTTTTTCCCTGAAAAGAATTCTCCTGTAGATGTTTTATAATAATGCCCTGTGTATTGGGTTTCTTCATTAAAAGGTTTTAATTCTCCTCCATTAGTATATAAATTTTCTATTATTTGAGATTTTGGGAAATACATATTATGTTAGTTTTACGTATTTACCTTGATGACCCTTTAATTTCTCTAATGAACCATATTTTTCAATAGCATTTTTAGCTGCTGTGTTTATATTAAATTCATAAGCAAAGTGAATACAATCTTCATAGCCTGAAATATTACCACCCCATATTATACCATGTTTAGCGGCTAATTTTTCAAATCCTTGGTTTATCCATTTATTTTTCATTCCTTGTTTCATTAGCATTTCTCCTAAAGGAGTTTCTATATTAAAATCTAAACTAGCATAATAATTATGTTTAGAATATCCTGGGGCTGCATTTTTAGGGTTTTCTTTTTGAAGTTCAATGGATTTTTCAAATGTTCTTCCTATAGCATTTATATGCATTTTATAACCATCCCAATTATTTACAAAATCATTTAAAAACGCCTGAAAAGCAGGTTTTGCATCATTATTCATTTTTCTTAATACTGCTCCCCTATCTGTTAAATTCCCTTTATAATAAATACGGGTATATGCATCACCAATATGTGGAAGTGGTCCTTGATCTTCCAGGTCTTTTAATTTTTCTGCACCATCAATAGTAGATATTTGAGATAAAAATTTAGAAATATCTCCTCTTTCCACGGGTTTAACTTTAGGGATTGATATTGTATCTAAAGAAGTATTCCAAGTATTATTATTAATTTTATGGCTAACTCCTTTTATTATAAATTTTAAAGCTTTAGGGTACTGAGAAGGTAGAAAAGTATTATTAATATTTAATTTGTTATATATTTTAATCCCAGAAATTCCTTGTAAATCTATATTAAATCCTGCTGGGATAAAACCAATTGTATTAGAAGCGGATTTTTCATTTATTTCTTCTTCATCGTAAAAATTTGCTTTTGATATAGCATTAATATATGATCTATAAGTTGATTTAGCCCTATCTATAAATTTAGGATCAAATAAAGTATATTTTGATTTAGCGGGACGAATAGGAGTAATATTTTTTTCTTTAATTTCTTTTTTATTTCTAGCTCCTGTTACTATACTTGCAACTTTTACACCTGTTGTACCACCAAAAGCTTCAGCTAAATAAACAGCATAATTATTATTTTTTTCTAAAGCTAATTGAGATTGGGAAATAACTTCACTATTTTCTTCAATATAATTATCTGCTTCTAATGATTTAACTACAAATTCTCTGACAGACATAATCCCTGATACTAATTCATGGGTAATACCTCTTTTTTTATTCTTATATTCTGATTCTTTAGTTGGGATAATTCCAGTTCCTTCAATTTCATCTTCATTAGGGTCTTTTCCTAAAAAAATCCCCCAACTAGATTTACTATCATAAATTGATATTAATTCTTTTACCCTATTAGCTTTTGGAGTTTGGGTAGGTTTTGGGCTTCCTTGAGGTTCTACATATTTTAAAGCGTATCTATCTTTTAAACCCTGGTTCCATGAAGAAAAAGCAGTACCATCTTCAGTTGACCCCCCTGCTGTTGAACCTATAGTCATCATAGATGCTAGATTAGGGGTAATTGATGTTTTAAAAGATATATCTTGAACAAAATTAGCAGAACCATTAGCTTGATTAAATCCATATACTTCTAAATCAACAATAGTTTTATCTACAGATAGGGATTCTAAATATCCAGGAATAGGATTTTGATCAATAAAAGTTATAATTTTATCATTTTTAATAATAGGTTCTATATTGTTAAGTCCTCCTAAAGCTTTATTAATACCATTACATATTTTTTGGAAAAACTTAAATATAGATAATTTTCCATCTTTAGTATTAGATACTAAACATTTAGAAATAAAATCATAATTTAAATAAATATTCATTAACCTTCCATATAATACATCATCCCCAACTACCCCAACATATTCTTTTAAATAATATAAATAACTAGGGGTAATAATGCCTTCTATGCTATATCTTGGGTTTTTTTCTCCTATACTGCCAAAAGCATATTTAAATATGCAAATTCTAGGATCAAGAGAGGTTTGGTTTGGATAATAAGCAATTTTATTAGCAAATGAATCTTTTTCAATATCTAAACAGGGATCAATTTTATCTCCCAATTCTATTCCCGGTATAATATTATTTTGAAAAAGATTTAATAATTCTTTAAAGGTTAAAAAATAATTATATTTATCATTTATTTTTTTATCTACAGGATAATATCCTAAACTTTTAGTATCTTTTAAAGAAAAATACTCTGGATTAGAATTATCCCATAATGTTTCATCACCTATACTGGTAAATAAATATTTTCCTATTTTATTATTTTGGGCAGCATTAATTATTGAAGAATCTTGGAGATTTATGTATTCGGAGGATTTGTCATCCTTTGAAGAAGTTAATGTAGTTTCAATTAATCCTACTTCTGCGGCATCAACAGGGATATTAGCTTGTAAAGATTCTACTATATCCCCTACTGTTACTAATTTTAAATCAATGTCATAACTTCCATCAGCATTAAAGTTCCAAGTAAAATTAACTACTTTTCCAAAAAAACCATCATAATTACCATCATAGTATCCTCTATATCTTTCTATAGTATCAATCATAGCTAATTGAGTGTAATTATTTTCATTAAACCATAGATCTTCTATAATGGTATTACCTGTTTGTTGATATTCTCCTTTATTATTAATAAATTTATCATTACCCCATTCTAATATCATAGTATATCCTAATCTGAAGTATAAAAGTTCAAGTATTTCAAATTGGAATTTATTATATGCTTTTATTTTAATATTAGCTTCTCTAATAGATCCTCTATTTAAAGATTTTACATCAACGTTTATAATACCAGGCATAGGTTGTTGGCCAAAATCAGAACCTCCTAAACCATAAGCTGATGTTAAATTCCATATATTAGAAGATTTAGAATAACCTGATCTTGAATTATATTCAGAAAGTTTTTCTACTTTTTTTCCATCATTATATTCTGCGGGGGTTGTTTCTGATATACCATTGAATAAAACTGTTTTTTTTGCTAACCCCATTCCATTAAATTGGTTAATAAGAGTATCATCTCCTATAACTTTACGAAGTCTATCTAAACCTCCTTCTGTTTCATTAATAGAAACACCAGAAGCTAACTTAACCCAAGCATTAGTATTATTTAAATATTGTAATTGTTCTGGGGTACGGGAAGAGTTAAAGCCTGAAAATTGATTTTTTTGTCTTTGAGTTATTTGATCAAATACATACTCTTCAAATTCTTCTCCTATTATATTTCCATTCATAACTATCTTCCATTTAGGGCTTTAAATTGAGAAATTACCGCTGCAATATTTTGAGGGATTCTAATTTGTTTACCTTCTGGAATATAATAAGAATTCTGGGGTAGATCACCATTTGCAGAAGAAACTATCCACCATAAAGAAGAATCATTATAATACTGTTGGGCAAGCAAATCAAATCTGTCTCCTTGAGTAGTATAAACATAAATATCCTCTAAAGATAATGGGATTTCTGGGTATTTAGTTGTTCCATAGTATCTTTTACCTTTAGGATCATTTATAATTTTTATATCTTGATACCTTTTCATTATCTAATATAATTTTCATTATCATAGTTACTATTAACTCCATTATCTAGTGCTATATACCTTTCTTTTCCAAAACTAGTTAATTTACCATTTTTATCAAATTTATTTTGTTGGGTTCTAGGGGTAAACTCATGTATTGGAATAAAGTTAAATCCTGTTACCTTAATCATATGAGGCATTTCTTTTACACTCCTATCAGATAATATACCATTATTATTAGAAGTTCCTGATTTTGTTGGAATTGCTATTTCCCATGGTGATTCTTCTGGGACTTGGTAATTTAAACTTGTAATAATTCCGGGTTGTTCGTATAAATACCCACCTACAGTTAATGTAGCTAAATTACCTCTCATATAACCTAGGGATTTTGAATAATCTGGGGCTAAAGTTGAAGCTAAATAATTTAATTTTTGATACATGGGCATTAATTCATTTTTAGATTGAGCTACTACTGTCCACCCTAAAGAAATTTTTCTATCAAACCCACCATATCTATAAAATTGTTCACCTCTTCCCATTAATTTTTCACCCGACCAATCAGCTGTATAATCATCCGACATAGAATCTAAAAATGCTCTAAAATGAATAAATATTTTTTCAGAAGGGTTATCATTTTGAATAATACCAATTCTAAATTTAACTAAATCATTTTTATCTGTATCAGGAGTAACAACACCTGATTTATACAATCTTAAAGAGTTTATTTTATCTAATTCCCCTATACCTTCTTGATAATTTGCTAATTGTTCTCTAGTTTTTTTCTTACCCGGGTTACCTAAACCAACTCTTTGTTCTATATTTTGGCGAGTATAATCTAATCTAAAGGAAGAAGTTTTAAAATCATCATTTTTAATTCTAAAATCTTCTCCTACTAAAGGGTTATTTTTACTAGACTGCCTTTGAAGAATATCATCACTAACAGTAAAGGATTCAGGATTTAATTTTAATTTACCATTATCAAACCAACTTTCTTTAAATACATTTAAATCCCTAGTTAATAGTTGGGGGTTTGATGCATATTTTACAGAAGCACCTAATCTAAGAAATTGGTCATTATTTATTTTTTCTTGAGCTTCTGGATCTGTTGTTGTGGGGGATATTGAACGAAAGGGTTGTACATCAGTTTTTCCTGAGGTTCCTACTATAAACTGACCAGTGTTAAGACTAAAATTGCTTCCAAATGGATTTGAGTTTTGGGTAATATTAAGGCTATTATTAAACCCAAACCCAGTATCTTGAAAAGCGGATTTAGTACTCCAACTTACTTTAGCCGGGGAGTAATTTAAATTAGGGTTATTTTTCCCTGTTCTATCCTTTGCTAGTGGGATTCTTGTTTTTCCTATACCTAATACAGATCCAGGTCCTCCTTGATAATTAAATAGTTCGGGGGAGTCTGTTTTGGTATCAATTTTATTATCAACAAATCCTTCTAATTTACTTTTATATTGAGGGTTTGATGTTATTTCAACATAAGTTGGTTGTCCTAATGGATCTGTACCCCCAAATAATTCAAATATACCACCTCCATTTTTTCCAATGCCCTTAAAAGGATCAATTCCTTGTTTATTTAAATGTAGTCCTAAAGAATTACCAGCGGACTGTAATAAAGTAGAGGTTGGCAAGTATACACCGTTATTTAGTGCTTTACCTTGACCATCTGTAGCAACTGATGTACGTGATAATAAATTTTCTTTAGCTATAAATAAAGGACCTCCAAGTGTTTTAAAATCAAAAAACATTTGAGTTAATCTAGAAACATCTCTAGCCGCTCTACCAGGTGTTAAAGTTCCACCTCGTAAAATGACATCTGGTCCCCCAGTTCGTCCCACATCTGAAAAGCTATCAGGTATATCTGTTTTGATATATGGTTGACCACTAGAGCCACCCCCTATTCTATCTTTCCCATAACGTAGAGACTTTAAATTTGTTGTTAAATTAACTAGTCCCATTTAATTATGTTATTCAGGTAATCTGTCGCTATATTTTTCTGGTGTTTCACCATCTAAGTCAAAACTTGATTGTGCTGGTGTTAATTTAGTTTCACCTAATTCTATAGTTTTTGGTGATTGACCATTTCCTTTTGAAAATATAGATCCTACTGATTGTAATTTGTCTAATAATCCCATGATTTTTATTTTATTATAAATATTATACTATTGAATTTCATATAAACCAACAGGAGATAATTCTGGTTTTTTATCTAATTTTTGGTATCCTTGTGAGTTTGTTGATATTAATTGTTTTAACAAATTGTTTGTTTCTGTGTTATCTGGCATTGAAATATCGCCTGCTCCCTTAGATATTACATCATCTCCTTTATCAAATAGATTAGTACCTGCTATAACTGTGTCTTTGTTATTTAATGCAATTGCACCCTCGGGGCCTAATAATGTTCTACTACCATAACCTCCTGAATTGCCTCCAGGGGACATCATATCATCAGCTTTTTTAGATGCAAAATAAGCATAAACGCCGGCTGCCGCTAGTAGCCCAATTCCTGCTGCTATAGGGTTAATTGAAGCTTTTATAGCTGCTGTTTTTAAAGCAGTAAACATCCCCTTTAAAGATAGAGCATTATTTTTAGCTTGAAGAGCATTAATAACCACCATAGAACCTTTATATATAGCAAACCCTGCTGCTGTAGCAACTATTGTATCCTTAAAGGCTAAGGCTTGTTTAACTATAAAACTAAATCCCTCCATTACAGGGTTTAAAAACTTCATTGTATCAGCAAATAATCCTTGTAATTGAGCTACGGCGGCATTGAAAGATTCTTGAGCACTTTGCTTTTCAACAGTAGCAGCTAATTCATCTTTGCCCAATTCTCTTAATTCTTCAGCTGTTTTACCTTGAATTTCTTGCTTCATTAAAATATCAGATAACTGGTCTCCTGTCATACCCATAGCACTTGCTAATGCTTGTTGTTGGATAACATTCATATCCTGGAAGTCTTCTAATGAACCCATTTGTGAATTCAATTCTTCCATTAATGTAACTTGATCTCCAGCTAAAGCTGCTGCTCTTGCTCTTTCAAGGTTAAGATTTTTACCAATTAACATTTCTGCTTCTAATTCTGAAGTTATTGATGATTCAAAATCTAAAAGCTTACTACCCATACTAGCTACATCTTCTAATGTAGAACCAAATAATGTAGCTTTAGTAACTGCTTCTGCTATTTCTTCAATACTACCTCCTAAGTTAGCTCGTATTTGTCCTGTTATTTTACCTGTGTCTTCTAATACTTTCTTTAAATTAACTCTTACACCTACTTCTCTTTGAGCTTCATGGCTAATTTTTAATGCACTTTTATATTGATCATTAAAGTTATCTCCAGATACTTCGGCTGCTCCCGCTAAATTTGCTACTGAGTCTGCACTAAGCCCTAAGGTATATTGTAGTTTAGTAGCTGTTTCTAGAGTATCACCTGAAAATTTTGCCATAAAACCAAGAGATTCACTCATATCCTGGAAATTATGTACTAGATTAGCAGTTGTAGTATTTATATCATCAGAAGAGTGACTTATTTTACTAAATTCCCCAGCAAATTTTGTAGCTTCTGAGGTTGACATCGCCATGCTTCTACCAAGTTCTGTAATTTTTTGGTTATTTTTAACCATTACTGCTCCTATAGCAGATAAAACTACTAATGGGTCAGTTACTGCTTTTGAAAGTTCTTTGCCAAATTCACCGGCAAACATAGTCATAGTTTTAAGCTTACTTGGGGCTTTGCCTGTTTCTTCAACTGTAGCTTTAACCTTATCCTCAACACTTTTAAATGCATTAGATGCTTTATCCCCAATGCCCGGGATTGAGCCTAATCCTTTTGCTAGTGCACCACTTAATCCTAAAGAATTTTGTACTTTTTTAAGATTTTGGATTTCTATTTCTCGAAGTTTGTTTTGGCGTTCTAATTCATCAGCATTTTGTTTTGAAAAAACTGCTTGTTGAGCCATAGGGGATAAAAGATCTTGTTCTTTATTTAAAAGATTTTCAGCAAAAGCCATTTTTCTTTGGGCTTTATTTAAAGCACTTTTATCTAATTCTCCTGTTTTTGCTGCTGCTTCTAGAATAGCATCTTGTTCATCTTTTCCACTTTTAAGTCCCTTAGAAATAATATTAATTCTATTAACCCTTTTTAAATCTTCTGCTGATAGAGAATTTGTGATTGCTTGTTGGGTTTTTCTAGACTTTTCAATTAAGTCATCATTTTTAGCAATTTGTTTTTGAACAGTAGAAATATCAGATAACCCTGATTTTTGTCCTAAAATTTCTTTATTAATATCCTTATTAATTTTAAGGATACTTGAATCAAATGTAGATCTTTTTGTAGAAATACCTTGGATTTCTTTAATAGAATCAACTAAACCAGAAGAAAAGCCAAGAATATCAGCATCAATTTCTCTTTGCTTTCTTTTTGCTTCGTTTATTGCCTCCTGTTTTCGAAGAAGTTCTTCGGTCCTATTTAATTCCTGTTCGTTTGCCATAAAGACATTTTGTTATAAATATTAAAAAGAGCAACTATTTGTAGCTGCTCTTCCCTTTATAATCTTTAGATGCGTTTTTAAATTGCTGGACATTTACTTTGCCATCTGCATCTATTAGTGAGGTTTTACCTGGTTCTTGTTGGTTTTTATATGCTGCTTCTTCTTTTTCATAAAACATTCTTATTTCATTAAATGTAAATTTACGCAGCCATAAAGGCATATTATATATAGTATTGTAATCGTATCCACCCTTACCATGAAATAAAATTTCATGAATTTGTTTAAATACATTTACTCTAATTTGAGGAGCTAAATCAGGCGTCAGGCCAAAAAAAGTTAAGCCCAATGGGCACCCTTACCTCCTCTCCTGAATCTAGAATTACATTAAGATCTACATCTGGTTGTGTATCTCTAATATGCTCTCTTAATGCTCTAGAATCTCGAGCTAATAAATAACCATCAATAAATTCTCTTATTGACTTTTTTTCTGTATCCCCATCAACTGAAGTGATAATATGTTTTAATCTTGTTGAAAGTTCAGGTGATGCATTTTTATTAACCTTTTTTAAACCAGCTAATTCTCTTTCTATTGCTTTCTCATCTTTACCTGTTAAAAGTTTATATGTAACAACAGTACTACTACTAGGTAATGTAAAAGAAAACTCATTTACTCCTTTTGTAAAGGAAGTTTCATCAAATGGTTTATTTTCTAATTGTGTAAGATCAATAACTTCATTATTATCTTTTATAGTAACTTCGTAATTACCTCCATACCCTAAAATACGAGTAGCAATTAAAAGTGCATTTTTATCACCTACAATTAAATCATCAATATTAATTTTAGATATTATTACTGATTCTAGTAATTTATCTAATACAATACCTTTTTGAATATAAGCTTGGTTAGTTAAAATATCCTCTTCTTTAGCAGTCATATACTTAATTTCTACCTTACCACTAGATAAGGGATTATCTTCAGGATAAATTAATCCTTTAGATGGTAATTCAATTTCTTCAGTTGGGAATTTAAATTCACTCATATAATCTTTATTTAATTAAAACGTTTTTATCGTTGATACATATTAATATAAAAAAAAGCTTGACCGAAGCCAAGCAATTTTTTGAGGTATGAGGGTTGGGTAAATTTTTAGAAATTCAATACACAGTAATCTGGTTGAACTGTCATTGTAAGTTCTTGAGCAGCATTTTCAGTATCCCAATTGAAATCTCCAAATGAAGCTTCTGTAATCATTGCTCCTTTGATAATCCATTCTGATACAATATCACCTACAGGTCCTAATACATTTACAGTTAAGTCTTTCTTGTAGAAATCACTATAACCATCACGACCAGTTACTGATTCGTGGTGTAAACGTACCCATTCCATTACTGCTTGAGCACCAGAAGGAGTAATAGGATCAAATAATGTGAATTCAATTGTATTCCAAACTGTTTTCCCTTTAACATAACGTTGTACGTTAATATGGTTTAAAGGTACTGAACCTTGGCTTACAGATACGGCTCCTACACCTTTCATGATGTAAGATGGGAATCCATCAACATAAAGAATAAATCTATTCTTTTGTTTTGGCTCAAATGCCGTGTAAAATATTTCGTTAGGATCTAATACTGCCATTTTATGTTTTTATTTTATTATAAATATTCTAATTTTTAGTTTTTATTCAGGAAATACTGCTCCCGTTGGTAATACATTGAAATCTAGCATAATAAATTCTGCTGTTCTAGTTGGTTGAATGTAAATTTGACCTACTAATTGATTTCTATCAATTACATCTGGAGTGTTATTAGTATCATCCATTACTACTTTAAATGCATATAATCCTTGTCTTTGTTGTACTGATTCTAAGTATGGGTTAACTTGTGCTAAGAATATATTTCTTGTAGCAATTGTATTTTGTTCAAATACTAAATTATCAGATACCTGAGATATAAAGCCTTTTAAAGCAATTAATAATCTACGTACATTTACACGATCTAATGCGCTAGCTCGTTTTTGTAGTGTTTTTTGTCCAAATACTACAACTCCACTTCCTGGGAATGTAGCAATTGGATTTATATTAGCTTCATATAAAGAATCTCTATTTGAAGTAGTTAATTTTCTTTCTGCTTTAGTTACATTTCCAAGGGCACCTCTTGTTAAACCTGCAGGTGCAAACCATGCATCACTTGAAGCATCTGTAAAAGCATATACACCAGGAATCATAGCTGAGGCTGGTACCCATACTGTTTGTGAAGTATTTGGGTCAACAGTTTGTAACCATGGCCAGTATGTAGCAGCATATGAACTATCAAACCCACTAGCTCCACCAATTATATTAGCAATATTTGTTCCATATCCATCTAAATCTATAACAGCAATACAATCTTGGCGAGCTTCAGCAGTTGTTACTAATAATGAAGTAGCTACACCATGATCAGAATTATTTAATCCTGGGGCTGTTAATAAATTAAATTTATAATCATCTTTATTACTTAATAAGTTAATAGAAGCAGTATAATCGGATTGAGATAAACCTTGAACATTACTATTAATATCACCATAAAATTTAGCTCCTGCTCCAAATAATTGCCCTGAAGCACCACTAAAGGATCCAGATGAAACTACTGGTAAACTTGCTGTAAATTCTGATTTTGCTGATCCATTATTATCAAAATAATCTGGTGTTTTATAGTTTACTGCAGAAACTCTTACATATTTACTTTTATTAATATATTCTCCAGTAGATTTTACATAAGAATCAGCACCATCTTCTACAACTGTGTAGCTTGTATTACCAATTACTTTTTCAATATAATTTACTGATTTTGGATCTAATGATAAATTATTCCAAGTTTCTAATATTGATTTACTTCTATTAGTATCATTTCCTCTACGTACTAATAAACTAAATGTTCCTGAACTAGTATTTTGGGTTGCAATTTCCCATCTTATGTTATCTGCGGATCCACTAACTAAAGCACCATTTCCTACTTCTGAACCTGAATTGTTCATTAGTTCTCCTTCAGATAAAGTTTCTAATTGAAAAGGAATACCATTAATTACATCTGAAGCTCCTAAAGCACTAAAAGTTAAATCTACATTAGTGTTACCAATTTGAGCTTTGTTTACAGTTAATACTTCACTTATTGCATAACCACTTCCACCTCCAGTAATTGTTGCAGATTCAACATCTGAAACTATATCACCAGCTGAACTGGTTAGTTGAACTACAATATTTGAACTACCACCAATACTATCAGTTAAAAATGTTAATTTTTCTCCGTCTACATATCCACTACCTGTAGCTGTCGCTATAATAGATGTTGGGACATTACTATCAATTACAACAGTAAATGCCGCTCCTGTACCACTACCATCTGTAGTGAAAATAGCATTAGGATAAGTATTATTTACAGCATCACTTGTAGATGAGGAAATTGATTGAGTAAAGTTAAGATTACTATCTAATTTTCCACTAGCTGTACTAACTACAATATCTAATGTAGCTCCTGTTCCACTTAGAGAACCAGTTGCAGTTACAGAATAACTACCTAATGTTCCACTTACTGGTGAAGGTGCTGCAATTGATAAAGAAGCTCCTGTATCTAATATCCCACTTTCAGCTGCATTATATAGTTTATTGGAAGTAGCTGATTCAAAAGACCCAGATGCTACTCTAGTTACTATTAAAGATTTTCCTCCTTGAGAAAAATAATTATTAGCTGAAATAGATGTTAAATAAGTATATTCTGAAGATCCGCTGGTTACGGTTCCACCAAAAGTTGCTAGATATTCACTAAATGAGGTTACTAATGTAGGAATGCCTTTAGGACCTTTAGCAGTTGGTCCTACGATAGCAGCTCCTGCTTCTACGGGTTGCCCTTGAATAAACGATTGGTCATTTTCGCGAGCCAATACACCAGGTGAAATTAATGTTTCTGCCATTTTATATGTTTATTTATTGTATTTATTTATAAATATTAAAAAAATCTTCAAAAAACTAAGGGGTAATGGGAGTATCTGATTTTTCTTCTTCAATAGGGAGCAATTCTCCAGTATTTAAATCAATTTTCCCATCTCCATATTTTTCTGTAAGGGATTTACCCAATTCATTTTGTTCTGATATAACATTTTTATATTGTTCTATCAAACCTTCTTTTTGTAATGCTATTTCGCCTAGGGCAAAAATAATTTCATTAGACCTTTGTTGGTTTAATTTAATGTCTTGTAACTCTTCTTGTGATAACTTATTCATATTTTTAGTTTATTATAAATATATATAAATAAATTTAAATTAAGTTTTTTAGTTAAGTTTATGCCTTAAGATATATTCTATTTTTTTATATACCTGTTCTGGGGAGATAGCTTTATGACAAATATGTTCAGATAAAGTTCCTTGATGTTTAGGACACCAATCCCAATTACCTTTATCAAATTGAAATCTAGTATCCGCCCAACAACCATTACATACTGAATGGTTTTGGATTTGGGTTAAGTTTTGAGTAAAATCAAACCCATATGGATTAAAATTATTTATCATAACGGTATGTTTTCCCAAACACCAATTTACCCATGATAATCCAGATCCTAATCCAATAAATAAATCAGCATGATAGAGATAATTAATAGAATCTTCCCATTTCATATCCGCCTTATTAATAATATTTTGCTTTTCAAATCCTTCTTTTGAAATACTTACTACTTTATATCCTATATTATTTAACATACCTGCTAAAGTTTCCCAATAGTCATAAGGCCATTCTTTTAAGCCTGCTGTTGAACGAGGTCCTATACAAATATATTTTTCTTTAAAAGGTCTAGGTTTAATTTTATAGTTTATACCATAATTTATTTCTTTAAAAGGAATATCTAAAATATCACTGGCAGCTTGAATTAAAGGAATAGTATTAGGTTTAGTGGGGTGGTATGACCCTTCATCCCATTTATTATCTGTTATATACCACCCTATTTGATATGAAGCATAACAATCTACTGATTGACCTGGGTTTATAAATTTAATGTTTTTATATTCTTTTTTATTTATAAACCAATGGTTATGAAAAGTGGATAAAGTTACTTTACATTTATAATAATCAGCAAACCTAGCTACCTGGGGAACCCAAGCCAAGGTATCTCCAATTGATTTTGATTCTATAGAAATTAATATATTTTTATCTTTTATATCCCAAGTATGATGTGTTTTTCCATTTATTTTTATAGTCCAAGGTATATGCCATCTTTTACTGCATTTAGTCCAATGATTAGTTTTTATAGTATTAAAATATTCTACTTTACCTGTAGATTCATTAATAAATTCGATTTTATATTCCTTATCAATATTTCCTTGAATTTCTACTTTAGGTCCCTGATTGAATGATATTAGGATATTATTTTTCATTTAATAAAGAATTATAAAAGTTTACATGATTTTCAGCAAATTTTTGTACATTATTTTTTATATCATGTTTAGTATATTTAATAGGAGAATGAATTATTTCTATTAATTTATTTTTATCTTCAAAAACATTACCTGTTAAATTATTAATAAAAGGAACATATTCTTCACCATAATGGTCTAAATTATTAGCCATTATTTTAATATTATTAGAAATAGCTTCTTTTAGCACTATAGGATTACATTCCCATGTAGAGGTAAATAACATTAAATCCGCCATTTTAAAAAATCTTTCAGTATCATTTCTTTCACCCCAAACTACAATATTAGGGGGGAGATTTTCCATTAAAGGTGCCCAATAATCAGAAAAGTTTCCAGCTTGGTTTCCAATAAAATGGAATATATAGGTAAAACCATATTTTTCATATAAAGTTTTAGCTATTTCTATAGCATATCCTTGATTTTTTCCTGGGGTCCATAACCCTACATTTATTATATGAAATTCACCTTTAAGTAAATATCCCATTTCATTTAATATTTCATCCCGGGTTTGGGGGGATTGAATTGATGTATCTATTGGAAAAGGTATTAATGATTTTAATGCAGGTCTGTTTTTAAAGGTTTCTTTAATATGATAATTTGTAACTAAAGCATACCCATCAGGTTCATGGATTTTATTTTCATCTGGGTTGAACCACATTCCATGAGCAGATTCTATTATTTTCCAGGGGTGGTTTTTTTTATATAATTCTTTTTGTAAATCAGGGTGAAAATTATTTCCCCCTCCAAATCCTTCAGGGATTTCTTCTATATGGATTATATCAATTTCTTTTTCGTAACAATAATCAACAATATTATTTTGAATTTCTTCATCTCCAAAACATGAAATAAAATTTTCTCCTACTAGTTTTTGAATTTTATCTCTTTGTACTATAAAATGAGGGCTTAAAAATTTCCACTCAACAACATAAATTTCAAAATCTGTATATTGTTGTAATGCTTGGATACGTTTTAGTAAAAACGCAGGCATTCCTCCTGTACTTAAATGTGGTGTAATAAATAAAACTTTCATTAAACTATAATATAAAAACCTTAATTTAAATTATCACGGAACATCATTAATATTTCCTGTGGTTTCTGTTGTAATTGTAATTTTTGATTTAGAATTTAATTTTTTAATTGCATTTAAATCTTTTTGCATTACATCGGGAACGATATAACCCCTTAAGTTAATATCAAAATTACTTTTAACTAATCTGTCTTGTCCTGCTGTTACTTCAGCTGCTGTAGAAAAAGAATCTACTCTAGCATTAAATTTAAATCTTTCAGGATCACCCCAATATGAATCAGAAGCATATTCTACAGATTCAATTATTTTATTTAACTGTTCCATATAATAAGTCTGAATGATACAACTATATGTAATATCTAAATAATCAGGGACTACTACAGTATTAAATTGTTTAGTAGGAATCCTATTATTTAATAAATTAAAATTATTATATGTGTTTTTTGGGTTAAAACCTTTTTGGAATGTACCATATAAATTAGGGGAATTAGAATCTAGTTTATTATATGTACTTCTATCTTTAGCAATAGTGTTCCTTTTAATTACTATAATAGGTAACATTACTGATCCTCCTTTATCTCTATAATAACCATCTCTTTGATATGATTTCCATCTTTCAGGATTACCATATATTATAGGTACTGATCTTCTTTCTCCATTTTGAAATACAAATGGTTTTATTATATTATTAAAATAATAAAAAACAGCTTCATCAATGTCTTTAATCCCAACAGAATATGTTTTTGATGTATCTCCTTTTTGACTAATTTTAGTTGATCTATTAAATTCAATTCCTGTTTGAGATTTACTAGGATTAACTTCTTTATTAGGATTTCCTATTTTAGTATCAAATGCAGTTTGCAATCCTTTACTAATTTCTTGTTGTTTTTTTGGATATGGTTTAAAGTTAGGCATTAAAATCTTTCTTTATATGGTGAAATTGCTACTTTATCATTTGGTATTTTATGGGTTTTGATTATAATAGATAAATTAGTACCAAAATTTTCTAATCCTGAGTTTAAAGGATTTAAGGATCCATCTGAGTTATTATTAGGATATGATGGGTTTTTACCTACAAAATATTCATTTGATACTGTAGAATCTACTCCATAATAATTTTTTTGGTATAAAACAATATCTCCTACTTCAGGAACTACATTAGCATCTACTAGATCATCTCTAAAAAAAGCAAATTCAATTCCTTGTCCAAATCCTACCCCTTCATCTGTTTCAGTATATTGTTGATCTTCTCTATTAATTAAACAATTAAATAAAAAAGGACCATCATAATATTTTTCTCCAGCAGCTTCACCATAAATATTTACACCAGTTTCTTCTAGTTTAAATTTATAGATAGCTGCTTGTTGAGTTATAATATCATGTAATAACTCTCTATTTAATCCTCTGATTAAACTTACATCACGTAAGCGACCAAACATTGCCATATTATCCTATATAAATTGTATACGGTACTTGTTGAAGTTCCGTTTGTTTAAATTCTGCTTCTTGAGATCTTCTTTCTAATAATGACTTACGAGAAGTTTGATCAAAATATCCTCTTAATTTTTCTACTAAAGCTGATTTTTCTGCTGTAGCAGCTGTTATTAAATCTGATTGGTTTAGTGTAACTTCAGAATTTGGAATAGGAATATTACTATATTTTCCTCTTACATACCCCAACATTTCTTTGGCTAAAGCTAAAGTGTATTCAAATATCCACTGACGTCCTACTGAATTAATACTTGTATAGGTAGGATTAGTATAAGGGGTATTTGACACATTAGTAATATTTCCAGGTGTGTTGGAAACACTTCCAGATATTCTTTCTTCTCTTTCAATATATTCAAACCAGTAATTTCTACTACCTGAAGATGGAATTGGAAAGATTCTTAGTTTATTATTTTTTAATTCAAAACTATATTGAGATCTACGGATTTGATCATTTAATTCAATTGCCTGGATTGCTGCTAAATCAAAATTTAAAGGCATCATTAAAAAATTAATAGCAGGGCTCATACTACCAAATCCAAAACTATCAAACATATTTTGAGTACCAAATCCAGTTCCTACATAAGGATCATAGTATCTTGTAATTGCTGGTGAAGATTGATAAAATACTCTTTTAACTTCTATACTACCAGATATACCTTGATCTGATGCCCATTGTGCTAAGTCATAGTCTTGTTGGCTTCCTGTCATTACAAATGAACCAGTATAATGAGGCACATTTCCTCCACTTCCAGCTTCGGCACCATATTGTTCTGTTAATCGTACAATAGATTCAAAATTAGGTGTTATTACACTTGTATTTAAATTACTACCAGTTGATAATCCTTCTAAAGATAATTGATTATCTCTAATAATATGAGCATATAATTCGTTACCGTAAATAGTAACTGCTTCTTCAAATGCTGTAAAAAAGCTCATATCTTGAAGTTCCACATCAGTTAAAGGGTACCCTAAACGCTGAGCACAAAATTTTGCTACTTTAACAGCATCTGTTTGAAAATCAGGTTCACTATCATAGAACCCAAAAGGTGTTAAGCCTGCAGACCAACTAGGGCTACCATTATAAATTGGTACATTCATAATATATTTTTGTTATAAATATTAAGTTAATTTTTATTATTATAAATATAGGAACCTGATGTAGTTATTGATATACCTCTTTCAATTGCTTCTTGGTAATATTGAATTAAATCTTCTACAATAGAATCTCTATGGTTACTATATAATGTAATTGCTTCTAAATTTTTAATTTTTCTAGCAGCTGTGTACAAAAATTTAAAACCTGATTCAGATTTTTTCTTTAAATCCGTTTGGTGTTGGTCTCCACATATCATCATTTTACTTCTTAAACCAATACGTGATGTAATCATTTCCATTTGTTCATGGGTAACATTTTGTGCTTCATCTACAATTATCATTGATTCTAAAAATGTTCTACCTCTCATAAATGATACGGGTACAATTTCTATTTTACCATCTTCAATAAGTTTTTCTACTTTAACCTTATCATATAAGGCAAAAAAATTTTGGTAAATAGGTTGAACCCATGGATCCATTTTTTCTCTTAAATCACCAGGTAAAAATCCTATTTCTTCTTTTGATACTGTAGGTCTAGTAATAATAATTTTATCATATTGTCTTCTTAAAAGACCATCTAATGCTACGTTACATGCTAAAAGTGTTTTTCCACTTCCAGCCCCACCAGATAATAGGGTAATTGTATTTTCAAGTATAACTGCTTTCGCTTCTTTTTGTTCGGCATTAAGTTGGAGTTTGAACTTAATTGGGTTTTTTGGAATTCTCTTCGGACGATAAACGTCGTCAGTATGTGGTTTTGACGCCATAGACTTCTTAATTTAGGGGTTATACAAATAATTAGGGAAAACAATAAAAATACGTTAATAAACGGGTATAGTTTAATATAAAAATATAATGAGATAAATAGTATACTCATAACGTATTTGTTAGTTATAAATATGAAACAAATAAAAAACCCGGCACAAGGCCGGGTTTTAATTTATTAAGAAATGTTTAAATATATATTAAATAAGATTTAAACTTTCTACTTTGATTAATCCGTAGAATTCAGGACGTACCATCTTCTTAGCATATCTAGTCAAGAGACCTTTACGTGGAGTAAATGTATCTGGATCATATACTAGAGGAGTCATGATTAATGGAATATAAGGAGCAAATACAGCACCACTTTCTAAGAACTGGCTACCTCTAAATCCTAATAGGATTTGGTTTTCAGTCATATAAGGGTTTTTGTATACCTTAATTTTTCCACCACCCATTGCTCCGATCTTTTGTACACCGAATGCATAAGTAGATTTTTCTACATCACCATCAGCATCACCAGCAAATCCTGGGATTGATTCGATAATTGTAGATACTTTAGGAGATAATACCATAAAGTTAGCACCACCACGTAATGTTCTTTGGTGGATAACGTTACTTAATTTTTGGATTTTAGTTCCTAAAGTTTGGAACCACTGACCTTGAGAATTATAGAATCCTAGGTTTACGTGAGTTCCATTTCCTGAGATATCTGTGTATCCTCTGTCATTTTTAGCTGACCATACTTCAGTACCAGCAGAAGCGTTCTCGATTAACATATCCAAAATTTCTAAGTCAATTTCTAATGAAATGTACTCACTTAGGATTGAAGTTAATTCAGCTTCAGCATCTAAAGCGTGATAAGCGTTCAAGTCTTGTGCGAACTCAGGAGTCCATACAGCTTTTAGCTTACGTGTTTTAGCTACAATAGCAGATGATTTCATCTCTACGTTAATTTCTGGGATAGAAATCGCACTGTTACCACTGTTTAATGCAGTATTACCATCTTCAAAGTCACCTCTTGCATTATCAACTGGTGCTAATTGGTATACTACATTTACATCACCACCATCAGTAATATCTGATTGTTTAACTGCAAATTTAACATTACTTCCATCTACTTTTGTAAATGCAGCAACGTTTACTACAGCCGAACCAGATTTCATAGAGAATGATCTTACACCTTCTAAATCAAGATTAGGTAATGAAGATTGTGTTACACTAAAGATTAAATAATCTGAAGGAACTACTGTTGAAGATGAATAAGCTGAATCAAAGTTAAGATCACTCCATTCTGCAGATGCAGATGTGTGTGTTACAGCCGTAGCTTCTTTATCATTAACAGAATATCCAAATCTTCCAGCTCCGTAAAGACCACCTTCAGTTCCGTTTGAAGCGAATCCTGAAACATCACCGTACATTGAAGAACCTGTCAAGAATGGAGATTTGTGTGTTCCATACTGGAAATCTAGGAAAAATACTAGACCTGAAGGTAAATTCATTGGTTGTACTGATACGAAGTCTTGAGCAGCGATCTGTCCGAATACTTTACGTACTAACGGAAGAGCAACACCTGCCCATTGCTCACCTACACCGGCAGTGAAGTTAGCGCCTGCTACACCTCCACCTGTTTGAGAGCTTTCTACTACAAGTTGTTTAGCTTGATTTTCAAGGATCATACCCATATTACTTTTGGTACTACCTTTTAAACCTTCTAACAAACCTGTTTTTTCCCACTTTTCAGCTAATCGAGCAGCGTCGCTCTGTACTGAGTGATATGGGTTTGCACTTTCTAATAAAGTTTGTAAACTCATTGTTTAAGTTTTAATAGGGTTAAAATTAATTATTTTTTATAATTCCAGCTAATTGTTGCATACGTGCAAATGCAGCGTTTTCAACGATTGGCTGTTTTGCTTTAGGAGCTATTCCTGCAGCTTTAGAAGCACTACCTTTTACTTCATTAATTGATGGTTTAATCATCTTAGATGAAATACCTTCGTTTAATGTTTCAAAAATAACTTTTGCTTCCTTTACAGTTGAAGCTTTATCAAAAGCTTTCAACACTTTAACTTTTTTGTCTTCAGACAAATTTTTAGATTTAAAGATTTTGTTAGTGTAAAGTAATTTAGCGTTTAATAAGTTAACTTCTTGAAGTTCTTGTTTCAATTCATTAACTTCAGCTAATACTTCTTCTAGACTAACAGCATATGCTGAGGTAGTTTGACCTACTTTTTTCGGATCTCTTTCTCCAGCAGCGCCTCTAGTTGGGTTATTTTTTTCATTCCAACTTACTTCGTCCATTTCGTCTAACTCTTCTTTGTCTTCCATCATTGGCATTTCTGCTTCATCTTCAACTTCGATATCCATATCCATTTCTGACTCTTCGCCATCCATTTCCATTTCTTCACCAGCTTCTAATTCACCAGCTTGTACCATGTCCTTAATTACATCTTCAATAAAGCCTTTAAGGTCATCTTCAGACATATCTTCTAAATCAATTTCTTCTTCTTCCATTTCACCTTCAGCTTCTTCTTCTTCACCTTCTTTGGCGTCGTCTTCTTCAGCTTCAGTTACTTCTTCTGATTCTTCAATTTCTTCAGATTCTTCAATCTCTTCTGATTCTTTAACATCTTCTTTGTCATCTTTTTTCATTGCTTCATCCATGTCCTCTTTTTTAGATTTCATTTTTTCTTCAATTTCTTCCTTAGCTTCGTCGATTTCTTCTTTAGCTTCGTCGATTTCTTCTTTGGATTCTTCGATTTCTTTAGATTCTGTTACCTCTTCGTCTTCATTAAGTTCTGCAAGTAATTCGTCAAGACTAACTTCTTCGTCAATCTCTTCTTTTTTAGCTTCTTCTACTTCTTCAGCTTCAGTTACTTCTTCACTTTCTTCTACTGCTTCTACTTCTTCAGAAACTTCTTCTTTCGTTACATCGTCTTCTTCATACTTATC
>CAACVC010000071.1_pt1 | contig 22319 bp, 32 predicted proteins | sample 2381761 | NCBI WGS metagenome assembly CAACVC01 (sample SAMEA5211966, study PRJEB30684) | marine metagenome | biome: Marine; feature: Epipelagic; material: Water | collected 2015-10-15 | depth 45 m
CGCTTTTTTCTTACTTTTTTATATGTGCTACTATTTACTAATGCCATTTATTATAAATATTATTTATTCTACTATTAATAACCACTCTCTGTCCTCTAGAATTTCAAGTAATTGATCTTCATTATAAGGACCCTCTGTTCCTATAATTGAAGATACAAAAGAAGGTTCAGTCATCCCAGTCCAAGTGACATATGTTTTTTGATAAGGAAAATCACCTGGGTCTAGAAAAATAGAGTATTGTAGATCATCTGGTCCAGTTTGTGTTATTTCTGAATAATCTATTTTATCTATTTGATTTATATTGAATATTATTGACGTCATATTATTGTACTTGTTGTAAATATGCATAACCTACTGCTCCAATTGGATATGGAGTTTCATTAGGTATTGAATAGTTAACTAAATCTAAAAATTTAACATATTTAGTAGCAAATCTAAAAGGTGTACTACTATTTCTGTTTTCTCCTGTAAAATATGATGATTGATACTCTGACCAAGAACCAAAAGCCCCAGTAGCAGGATAAAAAACATAATTATAAGTTCCACCTGCTACACCATTCCATACAGGTGTCCCTGCAGGTGTATCTAAACTAATATCTGGGAATGTTGTTGCAACACCAGCTGATGTGAAAAATTTAAATCTATATTCTCCTCCACCTATATCTGTTATTTCATTATAGTAAATATTATAACTACCGTAACCTACTCTTGAATATCCCCAAGGCATACCCCAATCAGTTGATTGGGCTGGATTTAAGCAAAAATGTCTAAAATAATAAGCTGTGTCAACTGCTCTCCATGAGCTGATATTATCATCATTAACATAAGCATATTCATCTCCTGCTACTAAATCTCTCGATAATGTAGTATTACCTATTCCACCACAATTTCTTAAATCAATAAATTGGTAGTCTTTATTATAACATGCAAACCCTTTATGTCCTCCCGTTAATTCTTCCCCACTATCACCTCCTTTAGTTAAAGTTCTAGTTGCTATTTGCCATAAATATTTTTGTGCTGTATCTACTTCAATAAATTCACTAGATAATTTTCCTGATTGACGTACTTGAGGACATGTTATTTGAGCTGGGTATCCTGTAACTGGTGTAGTTGTACTCCATGTTCCTTCAGCTGTAAAATTAAAGTTAGTACCATGTCTAAAGTCACCATTAATAAAAGTATTCATAGCAGCATAATTACAATAAACATCGTCAGCAGCTAAAGTTTTAGTATAATATCTTGCGCATGTAGTACTACCATCCCAATAATTTTCAAATCCTTCAACTTGTTTAACATATAAATAAACATTATTAATTGTAGACATGGATGATGCAAATGTTCTATCCCCACCATGATTTGTATTATTAGTATACACACGATATACACTATTATTTGTATCAAAAGTAAAAACTACATGGCATAATTCTCCAGCTGTCATGTAAGAAGTCATGTTACCTACATTATAAGAGTAATCAACTCCATTTGCTTTAACTATAAATGACGTTGATGATATCCCAATTTCAAATTTATTAGTAACTGTTGCTGAATAAGATACTAAACCTTGTGTTCCCGCTGCTGCTCCTAAACTATCAGGACTAACCCAAAACTCCCATGAAAAGTTAGTTTTACCATTTCCAAAATCACTAGTATCTGAAATTTCAATATAATCACTCCCATCTAATACAAGACTCTGATAGTCAGAATTCCAAGTTGCTCCTGTTAATGTAGCATCATTTTCATTACCACTTAAATCATACCAACTAGTTCCTGTTTGTGGGTATGAAGAAGGCATTTGTGTATTTAAATCTAAACGTAATTCATCTGTTTTAATAGGATATTCTTGAGGGCCCATAATAAAACCTATATCATTAGAAGCTAAATAAGCATATGCATCTGCTAAAGTTGATACAGAAGCAGCACTTCCAGGCATACCATTTACAAAACTAATTACTTCAGAATCATCATCGCATACTAAAAACATTGGTGTTACATTCTCACCTGCTGTAGGTTCTGAAGTATCACTAATAATCAATCTTTGATCATAAGTTAAAGCTGGAGGTGCATACCAATCTAAGCTAGAAGTTAAATCAGTAGTAGTCATTGCAACATTAACGTTACCTTTTCTTCTACCTTTACCTTGATTCTTATTTGTAGTTGAATATGAAACTGCTCTAGACATCTATTTTAATTATAAATATTAGATTATAAATTTAAAACATAACCTCCAAATTGCTTCATGTAAGATGTCATTTTAGTTCCATTTCCATCTTCAAATACAAAGCCATTTTTTAAAAATTTACGTACATTACCTTGTCCAGCTAAATGTGCAGCTGCTAACATACCTGATTCTGTAATTAATACACCATGTACAATTTTACCTTCATATTTTTTAATGTAACGTTTTAATTTCTTTTTATTATGTGATAATAACATGTGCATTGCTCTTTCTTGTAATCTATGATCATTAATAAATTCTTCTTTAGTTACATTAATACCTAATCCTTTAAGTGTTGCTCTACCAAATTGATATCTACCCATATAACCAAATTCATTAACAACTGAGTAGTTATTGCTTGATTCTCTATGTCCTATTGCTTCTAAGAATTGTTGATGTGAAGGTTGAACTAATTCAAACGATTCTTTTTCTATCTTAATTGGAATCATTTCTATAGGTAACGATTCTATTTCTAATACAGGACTAACATATGATTTGTATGTTGAAAATGCTGTTAGTACAAAAAAAGTTAAAAGTAAAAATATTTTTTTCATATTAAAATTTGTCTAAAAATTCCCCTTTAATTGTTTTTAATCTTAAATTATCTCTTTTTTCTTCATCTTTAAGCATCTTATTTGCTAGCTTTTCTAAATGCCTAGATTTTATTTTATCATAATCATTTACTATTTGATCATGTTTTTTTCTTTTAATATTTCTTGTTTTTTTCATATTTTTGATATTAAATCACTTCCATATTCTTCTTCAGGTTTATCTAAACCTAATTCAATTAATCTTTGTCTAGTATAATCATCCATTTCCCATTCTACTGTAGCTTGATTCACTGGTACATGATCTTCTATACCTTTAATTTGTTTATCTGAGAATATATCTCCTACAGTTAAAAAATAATGATTATAACATAATAATTCTATATTTTCCTTTCTATAATTTTTTTTATTACCATCTTTAAAATTTAATAATAATGGCATTTTATAATCAGATACTCTACGTTCATTAAACCCACAAACAGCACATTCTTCTAATAAGTGGCCTTCTGTTATTAATCTATATTTAATTTTTTCAGGTGAAAATGATGAAGCATCAATTCTACCTTCAATAATATCTACTAACGCTGGTTCTTTACCTCCACTTCTTAAAAACTTAGGGATCCCTTTACCTGATTGATTTTTATGTTGTTCAAATAAATTATCATGAGTATCACTCTCATATAACTTAGCCCATTTTTTATAATGTTGATATGAACAGTTTAAATATCTAGCAGCAGCCCTATTTGATAACGTTTGAGACATAGCTCCTTTAATGAGCTCTTTACTTAATGGTTTTGGTTTTGGCATACTACTTTATTGAACTGTAGGAATCTAATAACTTGGGTTTTTTCTGGCTGTTTAGTTGTTCTGCTTGTTCTGCAGTTACTATTTGTATATCATTCCAAGTATGATCACCTGTACCATTTACTGTAGATACAGCTTTGTATGCACTCGTTGTTGAACAATTAACACAAACTTTATAACCAAATTTAGTTAACCTTAACTCAGGCATATCTGCTCCACATTTAATACATTTAATCATTTTCATATTTTCCATGCTTATAATTATACGTAATCTGTAAAATATTACGTAAATATACGAAAAAAATACAAAAAAGCCAAATTATTCCATTAGGAATGGAACATTCTAGTTATTTTTTCAACTGAAAATAGTTTTTTAAATGCATCTAATGGTAATTTTTTAATCTTACTAGCCATTAAATATGCATCTTCTAATGTATCAGAATTAACCATTCCTACAGTATCTTTGTTTTTATCTGTCTTACTAAAATACCTGTATTGCATATTATAATTTATATTGAATTTTATTATTGATAATATACATACCTTTAGGTAAATCTCCAAATTGTAATTTCCATTCTCTACCTAATATATCATATATTCTATTATAATTATCCGACTTTGGTAAATTATATTCATTAATATTAACTGATACAGGTGCTGTTATATCGCATCCAGTACCTGTTATTATTTCACCTAATTGAGTTTCCGTTACAAACGCAACTACTTTTACATTATTAATATCAAATATAATATCATTAATATTATTTGGAACAGGTATAGTAAAATAGTTTGTAATAAGATCACCAGGATATACAAGTGTATTATTTAATGGTATTCCCCACTGACCAGTAACATACTCTCTTACCATATGTTGATGTGAATAAGTTGGTTGCCAAGGACCTGGAACAATAGCTCCTGGGTTGTATTGAGAACCACCTGTTTGAGGACCTAATACACTATCTTGTGTTAATATTACATTTAAATAATTTACAGGTTGAAAACCAAATCCATCTACTGGTAAAGAATCTGTATAATAAACTTCAACCATAATAGTAATAAAATCAACTAAAGTATCATGTTCTGCAACCATACCAACATTTAAATATGAAGATTGAGATATAATATCTTGAACAGCATCTGCCCAATCTCCTCTACTCATAGCAGTTCCACCACCTTGAGTCATTGGAAATTGATATCTATTTACTGTACCAGCTGGATAACCAGCTAAGTTTGATAAATTAGCAACACTATCATTTTCAGGGATTGTAAAATCAGGATCATTTGGACTACTTGGTATAGCATATCCTCCTGTATGTAGATTTAATAAAAATAAATCATTAGGATAAGAATATTTTAAATTATTTGCTATTAAATGTCCATCTGGACAAAACACACAATAAATACCTGTGAATTCTTCTAATATAGCATTTTTATTTTCTGGGGTTGTTGAGACAATAGTTTGTCCTGTACTAATTAAGCAGAGTGCGCTCAATAGTATTGATAATATAAATTTCATTTTAAGTTTGTTTTAATTAATAGTGTAGTATCTGTTATAAATATGGTTAGATGGTCTCAACTTCAATGTCTACATCTCTTAATCCCCAATTATCCATATTTTTTGTTGATTGAAAATTTTCAACCCATTTAAAAGCATCATTATAAGCATTTGTTTCTCCTTTATATGCACCTGTATTTTTTTCATCCTGTACACGTGTCCCATCAGCTTTAGTAAAATAAGCTCCATGTTCCATATGATATAAAGCTGGCTCATATAATACTTCTAAATTATAATCATTTAATACTGCTTTTTTCTGTACATTTGTATCTACAAAACAAGCATATATCATTTCTTCTTCAAATCCCTTAATTTTATTCCAAACATCTCTATGTGCTATCTGAAAATCACCACAACAATTAATTAAACTATAATTATCATTTGGTGTTACTTTAGCTGGGAAATGTCTTGCTGGGATGTTTGCTAGATTTTCTCTTAATCTATTTTCAGTTTTACTATTATATATAATATCTTTAGGTGCTTCTCTTCTAGATATAGTATAAAAAGTATTTTTATCTAATTTTTTGATTAACTTTTTTAATTCCTGTTTAGTAGGTGGAATTACATCTAAATTAGTAGACACAATCCAATCCGCATCGCTTCTTCTAATTGCAATGTTTCTACTTAATGATTCATTACATTTTTGAGCATTAGCATCAAATATAATTTGACTAACTACATTAGAAGGTATACAATAGTGTTTTATTTTACCTTTTTTAGGTAATTTATCTTCAATTTCCCATATAAAAGAACCATTAGGTGAATTCCAATCAACATAATTAACTTCATCAAAAGCCCTAACCATAGATTTAAAATGAATTAAACCTCTTTCAAAATCTTTATAACCATCATTTCTATTTACTACTACTGATGCTATCTTCATAATACTTGATTGTTTTTGTTAATCCTTTTTTTAATGATGTAAATTTATATCCTTTTAAATGTGTGTTAACTAATTTTTTACTTTTAGATCCTACAAATGCTTCAGTATCCCATTTAATTAAATTATAATCATAATCTACTATATCACAAATAGTTTTAGCATATGTTTTTAGTGTATAAGATTTACCTGAGGATAAATTAAATATTTTAGGTGTTTTAGGAGACATAGATTGTAAAATTATATCTACAGCGTCATCAATAAAAATTAATTCTCTAGTTTGTGTTCCATCTCCCCAAAGTACTACTTCATCACCTCCATTTTTAGCATTAACTATTTTTCTTATTAAATCAAATATAAAATGTCTATCATCTAAATCATAATTAGGACCATAAAAAACAGATGGTATTAAATATCTAAAATCCATTTTAAATTCTTGTTTTAATGCAGATATTCCTGTTAATAAATTACGTTTAATCATACCATATACTTCATATCCTGTTTCAGGTACGTCTAACATATAATTAGTTTCTGTTTTTTTAACTTTATTACTATAACCACAAGATGAACCAAATGTAATCATAGTTGCTCTTTGTTGATATTGAGCCCAATAAGCTAACATATCAGCATTAATACTAGAATTTACTACCCACTGTTCACCTGGGTGTTTTTGACAATAACCTCCAGCTGCTGTTTTAACTGCTAAGTGAAAAATATAATCATATGAATTTTTTTCTAATGACCACATACTACTAAAATTAGTTGAATTAATTTCAGTAACATCACATTTTTCTTCTTTTAGTCTATTAACTAAGTGTCTACCTACAAATCCAGTAGCACCTGTAACTAATACTTTCATACTATAAATTTGTATATTTTTTATTATTATCTGCAATAACCATTGAATATGCTTTTTCTAATTCTATAATACCTGCCTCAATTGAATGAATCGGTTTCCAACCATAACTTTCTAATTTATCATTTGATACAATATAATCTCTATTATCAAAATCAGAACTAAAATCATTTTCTAATATTACTAATTTAGGAAAATATTCTTTAATAGCTTCTGCTAATTCTTTTTTATTTAAATTAGCCTTAGATAGCCCTACATTGAATACTTCACCATTCATTTTATCATAATTTTCTATACAAAATAAAAATGTTCTAGCTATATCTCGTACATGAATATAATTTCTCTTAAATTGAGATTGAAATAATACTAATACACCTTCAGTCATCGCTTTATAAACAAAGTCATTAACTAATAAATCAGTACGCATTCTAGGTGATGCACCAAATACAGTTGCTAATCTTAAACAAATACCATTTCCACTATTTAAAATATATTGCTCAGCTTCACATTTAGTTTTAGCATATAATGATAATGGATTTTGAGGACTATCTTCTGTAATAACATCTTTTGAACTACCATATTGACTATTAGTATTAGGCATTACTAATTTTTGATTAGGTTCTAAAATATCTACAATATTTTTAATCTGATCTAAATTTACTTTAACTGTTAAATCAGGATTTGAATCACAAGCTGGGGCTCCAACTATTGCTGCTAATGGAATTATAACATCATGAGCTGCTACTAATGCTTGTAATGTTGTTTTATCTGTAACATCTCCTTTAACAAATTCAAAATCACCAACATCACAATAATGTAGTAATGATGTTTGTTTATACATTAAATTGTCTAATACAGTTACTGAGTAACCATTGCCTAGTAAATATTCAACTAATATAGAACCTAAATAACCAGCTCCACCTGTAATTAATACACTTTGTTTCATATAGTATCTGCGTTTTTATCACGTGAAGATAATATAGGATTATCAATAGGCCAAGGTATATTTAACTTCGGATCATTCCATTTTACTGTAAATTGTTCTGATGCTCCTCCATATAATGTAGATTGTTTATAACTAAATATTCCAAAATCACTCATTACCAAATGACCGTTTGCAAAACCAGGTGGTATTAATATTTGATTTCTATTTTTATCATTAATACTAAACATATCATATTCTAAATAAGTATTACTTGATTCTCTCATATCAACAACTACTTGTAATAGTGACCCATAAACACATGAAACTAATTTCCATGTTTTATCATCACCATGTAATCCTCTTAATGTATGTTTTACTGATGTACTAATATCATCTTGTTTAAATTCAATAGGTTGATTATTATTTACTATGTGATCAAATATTTTATAATTTTCTACATTCCAAGTTTCAATATATTCGCCTCTATAATCATAAAAGATGTCAGGTTGTATTATTACTACTTCTTCTAATTTTTTACTTCTTTTATATTTCATCTATATCTATTTTTGCAGTACCTTTTTTCTGTACTACTTGGGTTGCACATTTATTTGCAAATTTAATTGCTTTTACTATATCTTTATTTTCTAAATAATCAAATACTAAACCAGCTAAAAATGTATCACCTGCTCCACTAGTATCTCTAACATCAACTTCTTTAACAGGATAAACTTCACCTTTATATTCAGCTCCTCTAGATCCTCTTGTAATAATCATTTTTTGTGACCAATAGGAACTTATATTACCTTCATTATATTTGTATTCTACATCATTAATTTTAATAAATCTTATTTTATCAACATAATCACCTAATGCTTTTTTAGTATCTAAAAACGTTAATGGGTGTTGTTCTGATATGTATTTAATTGTGTTTTCGTCTATAAATCCTTTACAATAATCACTAATAATAACAGCATCAAATTCATCCCATTTAATATCTTCTAATGATTTCTGAGCTATAGGAAATACATCATCTTCCCCTTCATCAACTCTAATAAACATATGATTTGTTCTACTATCAACATATCTTGTTTTTTTAATATGATTAGCATTTGAAACTAACCAACCATCACAACCTAATGCTTTTAAATTATCTACTACATTACCAGCCATACCTAAAGCACTTACAAATGATTCTGGTTTTAGTATTGGTACTGGTGCATCTGGGCAAAATCTACCTGTTGTACAATAAATGTATTCATCTAAACAACTATCTCCTATTACTAATATTTTATTCATTATTAAATAATTTAGTTTTCTGTTTTTTTGTTAAAGTTTCTCTTGTTGAAACATCAGCTCCAGGTCTTCTACGAGTAACTGTTTTACCTTTATCTGGTGATTCGTATATCCATCCAGAACTATTAATTTTATTCATTTATTATTTTATTTAATCGTTTACTTACTGCTTGGTTTACTTCACCAGCAAATTCTTCTTTAGTTTTTATATTATTATTTTTAGTGATATAATCTTTATATTGATTTAAACTATGTTTATAATTTTCTGTTACTACTAAATTTTTAATAATATATTGATTAACGTTTTTACCTTTATTAAATTTATAGTAATCCAGTAAATTCATTATAAATGTATCATCAGGTCCATAATGACCCAAGCTATAATCAAATTCAATATAATCTTTAAATAAATCAGATGTTAATAAATTACACCAACCAGCAGCGAATTTAAATCTTTGTTCATTTTTAGTAACTGATAATTCTTTTCCATTATGTTTAAATAACTTATAACCATCAAACCCAAAATAATTATCGTGTGATGCTGGTATATTCATGTAGTCTTCATTAACTAAAACATCCCACGTTTCATCCCATAATCTATGTATTTGAGGTGTTATAATACAATGTTTATCTTCAACTGATTTATGGGCTACAATTAAAGATGCTATAGCATTATCTGGGAATATCATATCACTATCAAACCAAATAAATGCATCTACTTTATCTTTATATTGATTTAAAAACATAGTTTTATAACTAAAGGCACCTAATATTTTTTCTTCAAAATTTATATGTTCATCTAATTGACAATATTCCTTTATAATATTATTTAATTCATTAAATCTATCAACAAAATAACCAGGATTAAATACACTGTCTTCCCAATTATAAAAATAATTAGATAAATTTAAAAAAGGTGAAAATATAATTTCATCATCAATATAATTAAGATTTCTTCTTAATTGATGTATAAATGTTTGATAATTATCTATTTCATAAGGCGATATGTGAATACTTATATGGTATTTCATAGATTATTAATTTTAATTAATTCATCAATCCATTCTTCTATTCGTTTAAAGAAATTGCTATTTTCTAGTGCTCTTTTATAATTAATATCAATAAAAGGTTTCATGTCATAATAATCTTGAGGTGTTAATTTATTAATAATATCTATTAATTCATTTTCATTTTCAAAATGTATAATACCTCTATCATCATAAAAATCTCCTATGTAAGGAGCACCCCAATAAATTGGAACTGTTTTAGTACAAAAGCAATCTATAATTTTATCTGTAAAATAATTATTATGTTTTGAATTTTCTACTGCTACATGAAACATAGCATTTCTATTCCATAATTCTTTTTTACCTTCACCTTCAATTGGATTACCATTTGGTAAATCATTACCATCTGGTCTATTATTTTTTTCATGGTTAAAATCACTTAAATGTGGGTACCATTTATATGGTATTTTTATTTCTGATTCCTTATCAAATATTCTATGTCTTAAATGATGACCTTCAATTTTATTTAAAACACCTCTTAAGAAATTAACTTCAAATACTCTTTCTTTATCATCAAATGATTTACAATATTCTAAATCAATATTACGTTCACCATGAGGGAATATCTCAGAATTAGGTAAATTAATATCTGAATCCCAACTTAATACAGCTGAGTATAAATGTCCATATTGTTTAGCATAATCATGTAACCCAAAAAATTCATTTGGCTCATTTATTAATAATATATTAATAGGATTTATTGCTAATTCCTCAGGTGTAGCTGGTCTATCATTAAAGATTGTTATTGGTTTATCTTTAAATCTTTCAATACTACCTAATCTTTTTTCGTATCTTTCTTGAGGTATAAAATTACTAAATATTACCATGATATTTCCCAGTCTTTAAAATCAGCAGCTAAACAATCGATTTTATAATCTTTTCTACCACCTACTTTTTCTTGAATTTTATTTTTTGCAGTATTTCTAATACCATTTAAACCATGAGTTAATTCTAAATTATTCCCATCTTTAATACCTTTTCTATAATTAGATTCATTATGCCATATATGTAAATTCATTTGTGATAATACAATTACAGATCTAATTAACTCAGCATCAACACCTTCTAAATTAATATCATGCATTATGTCTTTAATCTCTTTAGCGTATTCTTCTTTATGTTCAGGGATAAAAACTTCCTTTAACTGTGCTATTGATAACCTATCAACTAATTCACTTAATGTTGGTAAATATTTTCTACTCATAACGTACTGTAGTAATTATTTTGTTTTACTTGTTTTTCTATATCTTTAGGATGATATAAACAAAATGCTTCTTCTTCAAGCAGATCAGAATATGTTTTATATCCTTCTAGTACTTCATGTACTTTATTTACCCATTTAATTTTAGGATGATTTTTATAAATTCTCCATTGAAAATCAGGCCAATTAACCCAATTTTTATCATTTACTCTCCACCCCCATTGTCTAACATACTCTTCAGTTAAACCATGTACTGTATTAACTCTAGGTACTCTAATTACTTCATTATCTGGATTACTTAATATTATTTCTGGTAAGTATTCTATTAAATCCATATGTGGCATTTCATCTGCATCTATTTGAAAGATCCAGTCACCACTACACATACTAGTTAATTTATTTTTCCAATTAGCAAAATGCCCATCAAATTCACCTGGCATCCAAGCAATCTCACAGTTAACTGATTTTGCTCTTAAAAATTGTTCTATACCTTCATTACCATTATTAATATCATATAATATAACGATATCATCTTCATGACGTTTGTGTTTTAGTAAAAAATTAACTAATCTTTGGATTTCTACAAATTCATCACAAACTGTTATTGCGTAACTTATTTTCATCTTTCTCTAATTTATTGACGTAATATAATAACCTATCTTGGGGTTTCCAACCTAAAATTTCTATAGCATCTTCACTTTCACATAATGTAGCTCTATAATTACCTGGTTGGTCTTCAAGATATGATATTTCGCAATTAAATTTATCTTGAAACATTTTAGCTAATTCAATAATAGAGTAATTCACACCTGTTCCTAATTCCCAGGCATCATGATGTTCAACTCCTTTAGTTCCTACTTTATATAAACCGTCAACAATATCATCAACATGAGTAAAATCTCTTCTTTGTTTACCATCACCAACAATTTCAATATCTGCTCCTCTATTAATTCTGGATCTCCAAATACCAATTACATTACCATTTACTTCATCTAATGCTTCACCAGGACCATATACATTATAAAATCTACAAATTTCAACTTCTAAATTAAATGATTCTTTATATAATTTACAAATACCTTCACCTAAATATTTATACATAGCATAAGGTGAGGTAGCTGGATTATGATGTTTAGATGATGAGCCAGCATATACTACTCTAGCTCCTGTATTATGTGCAAATTTACATACAGCTTCTGTTCCTGTTACATTTACTCTATAAGTTTCAGAAGGATTATCAAATGATGGTTGTACTCTTGATTGAGCTGCTAAATGAAATATTATATCATAATCTTTATGAGTTGTATCTATTTCTGTAATATCACCCCTAAAATATTCACATCCTTTTATTTCAGTATTACCTGTAGAGTAATTATCTAAAGAGTGAACTTCATGTCCTTCTTTTAATAACCTTTTTACTAAATTCGAACCTATAAATCCAACTCCTCCTGTTACTAATACTTTCATTTTAATCTTCTTTAGGACCAAATACTCCAATATAATCTAATGCTTCAATAAAGTCAGTATGGTTAAATCTTTTTTCAGTTGTCATATCCATTCTCCACTCATAAAATTCCCCTTTTTTACCAGGTATTGGAAATTTTTCTTTTTCATCTTCTGTTATTTTTACAGCTTTAACACCTGCCCACTCATAATTATCCTGTGATACTGCTTCATCTTTAACACCAAATTCTTTAGCTGCTGTTGCAAACACCATTCCATTTTGGGGTAAATTTACTGTTTGAGGCATCCATATTAGCCCATCTTCATCTTCACCTAATAATGCTTTATATAAATCAGGAAGTATATCCATCTGTTCTTCAAAAAACTTCTCACCTCTTTTCATTATTGTAGATGTTTGAAAACCACAACCATAACAGGAATAAAGTGTTATTTTACCTACTTTTTGAGTATAGCAAGCATCACTACCACATCTTTTACATACAATTAAATTATCTTTATTCATTACTTTACTATTTTAAGTTTGTCTTTTTTAGGCATTTTAATTTTATTCATACTTGGTAATTTTAATTCCATTTTCTTAGGTAATTCTGGTATATTTTCTTTAAATATATTTTCAATTAAATTTTTCATTTTCTTAAAACTAAAATTTTTCCTAGAATGGAATCCTTGTTTTTTACTTTTATCTTTCCATGATTTATAATTATAATACACATCTTGATAAGCATTATTTATCCATTGGTCGCCTACTTTAAACCATTGAGCTTCTCCTAATATCATATCTTTAACTTGAGCTGATTGGTGTACTTTTTCTAATTCACCCCCTAATAATGCACAATAATTCTTACTTAAAAAATCAACATGACCAGACCAACCTGTTGTTATAATTGGTTTATTTAAAACACTAAACTCAAGTAGTGGTCTACCAAATCCTTCACCTTTAGTTAAGCTAATCATAGCTTTAACCTTATAATTATTGTAAATTTCATTCATTTCTATGTCAGTAAAATCACCATGTAATAAATAAACATTAGGTAAATCATCGCTACTACAACTTTCCCTAATTAGTTCTATTCTTCTTAACATTTCAGCTCTATCTATATTACTTCCACCAACTGCACACGTTTTTAATATTAATGCTGGTTTTTCAGGTTTGTTTTTAAATATTTCATAAAATGCTTTAATTGTAAGTCCTATATTTTTTCTATCATGACCCATTTCTCCTTGCATCCAATGTCCTACTGTCAAATAAGCAAATTTTTCAGGTATAGATTCAATTGTTTGTTTTAAATCTTTATTTTTAAATTCTTTGATTTTTTTATAAACATCTAAGTTAACCCCTTCAAATAATACTTCAATTGGTTTTTCTACTTTTAAAATGTGGCTTCCATCTTTTGCCTGATATTGTGAATTTATAAATGTTTGTTTTGAATGATTTGATGATGTTAGTATTAAATTCATACGATTACAACCTTCAACCCAACTTGAATGTACATGAGTTGTTTCCATACCTGCAGTTAAACCAATATTATATTTACCCATAGGTTGAAATTCATTAGGTACAGTAACTTGACACCAAATATCAGGTTTTGTTTGTAAACCTGGTATTAAATGTTTTTGTAAAAATCCCCATTCTTTTTTATTTTTTTCAATAAAATTTTCAGGTGTATTCCCCCATCTTTGAGGAATAACAGATATTTCATATTCATCTAATTCAATTAAAGCTTTTACAAAATCTCTTGAACGAGCACCATAACCACTAAAAGTATCAATTGGACAACTTATAATAAATGTATTCTTCATCTTAATATATTAATTTATGATTTAAAACTTTTCTTTCTGCTTCTGTGTCTTTAGTAAAGGTATATGATTTTCTAGGTTTCCAAGATGAAAATAATTCATCCATACCATCTATTACTCTTTCACCCATAACTTTAGCTGTAAATCCAGCTTCTTTACTTGTTACCCAATCATATCCAGCTTTACCTATTTTTTTTCTTTCTTTTTTACTCATGTGATATAATGCTCTAATTTGTTTAGCTGCATCTTCAGGTGTACATCTATCATCCCAAATATATGGTGTTTTAGGTGAACCTACTAATGATAAACTTGTTGGATAAACAGGTAATGCCCATTCACCATGTTTCTTATAAGTACCTCTATGATTAGATGGTACATTTTCATCAAAATCAATCCAATTACCATTTTTATCTTCAAAACGCATTTGATCTTGCATACCACCTGTTACATTAGCAATTATAGGAGTACCTGTTAATAATGCTTCTGTTAATGATAATCCCCAACCTTCAGCTGATGATAATAAGATTACACCATCTGCTATGTTATAAAAATGATTTAATTGATCTCTTGTTAATTTTTGAGATGATAAAATTAAGTTACCTGATCCTTTTTCTGGGAATAGAAAATTAATTACTGCTGGTAAATCTGTACCTGCATCATTTGATAAATCAGTATGAAGAATAAAATTACATTTTTTCCTTTCTTCTTTTGGTAATTTATCCATAAAAAACTTCCAAGCTAAAATAGTATCAGGTATACATTTTCTTCTAATATTTCTAGAGTTAAAAAACAATGTAAAATCTGTTTCTACACCATTATTAATTCTATCTCTAGTTTCTTTTAATTCAGAATCATCATTTGATAAAGGTCTAAATGTATTATTATTTAAACCATGAGGTATGTATTTTATAATTTTATTTTTACATTTTTCTTTACCTAAAACTAATTTATTTATATTAACAGTTTGTTTTGAAATGCCAAATAAAGCATCACATGAATCATAAAATTCTCTGTTATACATTGGAGCTGGTAAATCATCCCAAATATTTAAATAAGCTATTGGGATTTGAGATCTAACTTCATTTTCAATTTGAAATAACCATTCAAAATAACGAGGATCAGTTATTAAAAATAATGCATCTGGTTTTTCACGTCTAAGAACTTCTCTTAAAGACTTTGGATCACCATAAGCATCTACTGGAAATAATATTACACTTGAATCTTCAATTCCAGCATCTTTATTTATTGCCTCTGATAAATCAACAGGTTTACCTTTTTCAGGGTGTCTAATTGCTCCTGCCATTTGTACCCAATTATATCTGTGTGATGTGTGTGTTACTATTTCTCTACCTACATTAGCAACTCCTGAGTGGACTCTAATATCATCTGTTAGCAATAGAATTTTTTTTCTATCTTCTTTTTTAATATAACCCTCTTTCATTTAATAACTATTTTTAATTAATTAATCTTCTAGATCTAGTTTTACTTGTGAATTAATTTGTTTTCTAAAATCTTCATTTGTTAGGTATAAGTATAATGAACGATCTGCTAGTTTTTGGAAACTAAATTTACGTTTTACACATTCGATTTTAAAATTTTCAAATAAATCTGCTTTTACTTTTACACTTGTTAGTGTCATGTCTTTTGAACTTGCCATAATTTTTATTTTTATTTATATTTGTCTATACATATATGCAGATTATAAATTCTTACCAACTGCATCGCATAATTCCGTATTCTCTTTATAAGGACAAAACGTACAATTCCATTTACTTGGATTTGCTCGAAATATAGTATCCTTATATGACCCATCCAAGTTAAAAGCTTTACTTATAAATTCATTTAAATTATTTTTAGCTTTATTTAATTTTACTTTACCGGAAGCAGGATAAAATTGTTGTACTCGTTTTTGTGGGTAATCACCATCTACATATACTTTTCGTCTAACTATAAAAAATTCAATATCTATATTTTCAATAGGTATATTATATTGTTTACTGAAGAAATATTTATATAATATTAATTGAAATTGTTTACTTTCATCTTTTTTAGCCCATTTATTCCATCCTTTAGTACTGGTTTTAATATCTATAATCTTAAATGTATTTGTTGCTTCATGGTATAATACAACATCTAAATAACCCATGTATTTAACACGATTAAGACGTAAATTAGGCGCTACAACAATGGGTACTTCACAACCTACTAAATACGTTCCTTTCTTTTTAAAATAAAGATTTCTTTTTTTCTTAATAAACCTTAAAATTTCCTTACCATCTTCAAAAAATTCTCTTAATTCTGTAGGTGAACTAAAATGTTGATTATTATTTTTCTTATAATCTATAGCATAACATGATCTTAATGTATCTTCAAACAATTCTTCTAAATCAATTCTATCAGCAGCTGCTCCACTTACTTCATATATCTTATCTAAATAATGTTGGATTACTTCATGTAAAGCTGTACCAAATGTCATATGAATACTTTGTTCACTAATTTTATGGCCATCTCTATATTGTAGAGCCCATTTTTTAGGACACTGAGTAAACATTGACAGCTGAGAATAAGATATATTTTTTTCAACTGCAAAGTTAACTGGTGAAGGGGGATTATTTCTAATCTCCCTTACTATAATTGGTACTTTCTTTTTACCCAAACTATTTTTTCCATTTATCTCGGCCTACTAAAAGACCGATTATTCCATAATTGGCAATATCAATAAAAGTATCTTCCATACCTTCACCTTTAACATAATTTTTACCATTAACTAGTAAATTTTTCAATCTACTTATCTTATCTGTAAGTCTAATTGCTAATCCTGTTAATGAGAATTTTTTATCTTCTTTATTATTTAAAATATCACCACCTAAAGCAATATTATTTAAACCATAATCCATATGTTTAGCAGCAAACATTTCATACATCTCCATAGTAATCTGTTTAAATTCTTCAGATAATTCTGGATATTCTGTTTCAAATGCTTCTACTGTTGGAGTAGTTTTTACTGCTTCAACTGGTTTTTCCTGATTAAACTCCCATGCTTTTCTACTATCCATTTACTTGTTCTTTATTATTGAAATATTTTTCTAGTATTTCTAGTCTTTCATCTGCTGAAGCTAATAATCTTAATGCTTCATTACAGTTATCCCAATAATCTTTAGTTGAATGATCACCTATACCTGCTGGGTGGTTAGTTAATAGTTGAATGCTAGCTAATGCTTTAGCTTTATCAGCTTCTGCTTCTGCCTTTAAAAATTTGTACACTTGTAAGTTCATATTGTTTTTATTAATTTAGTTATTTCTTTTTTTTCGTAACCTAAATCACTTAATACCCCAGTGATTCCATCTTTTCCTAATATTGGAATATACGAACTAGCTTCATTACTTCCAATTGATAATTTACTAGCTATAATGTCAGATAGTTCCTTTGAATCTTTTTTATTTTGGTTCTTAATATATTTATTCCATACTTTTCTTTTAGGAATCATCTCCCTATAAATAGTATAAATTTCTTTTTTATTCTGAGGGTTTATATTTTGCACAAAATTAACTATGTCTATGTAATTTATATTCATAGATAAAAATCTATGTATCATATAAGAATTCCAATCATCCCAATCTTGTTGTGTAAAACTATTAGGAGATGATTTTTTAACTGTTACTTCGTTTAACCAGTCAAATATTGTCATATATTTTATCTTTTCCACCCTCTATAATAGAGATCTTTTGACATTTCATTTATTACCCAATACCCATTTATTAATTCTTTAAACATAGGTATACTTCTAAAATCCCCAGGAGTTCTATTTCTATAAAAATCTTTCCAACGATCCATTTCTTGTGTAAATGGCATTGCTACTGGGTGTGATCTTGAAGTACCATGTTCTTTTCTTCCTAAATATGCACAGGTCATCATAAATAATCCACCTGGTTTTAAATGTTCTATCATATTAGTAACTGTTAAATCAAAATAGGGATCATGTTCAAATACTTCAAAAGCACATACTGCATCAAATGGTTGGTTATTTTTATAAAGATGTCCTAAAGATACAACATCAACACCATCACCTTTTTCTATATCAACTCCAATCCATTCACAATCTTTGGAATGAGATTTAGCTTTTGGGAAACAATTCCCAGATCCTATTTCTAACCATCTTTTTCCAATAAATAACTCAGAGTAGAGGGTTTTAGTCTCATATATAAAATGCATGGGTTCATGATGCATATTTTTTAAATTAAGTCGTCTTTATATTCGTCTCTAATTTCTGGTGGTAAAGTTAATCCTACTAACTTTTTAGAATCAGGGCAGAAAAATACTGGAATTGGCATAACTGCATCTTCATCAGTTCCTGCTACAAATTTAGATACTTTACGTAATAATACTCCTTGTTGGAATATTTTATTTCCATCTGGTGTTTCAAATGAAGTTGTATCTTCTAACTTTACGTTTGGTTGTCCTACTGGATTGTTACTCATTTTTTTAAATTTAAATATTAATTAATTGTTTTATTAAGGCCATACAGTTTATCTCTTTATCAATTCTAAAATTAGATTGAAAACTATATTCATTTATATGTATTGCTACTGTGCCTTCTTTTCCAGGAGCAAAATCTGAAGCGTTATCAAATAAAAATCGATAAAATACTTCAAAGTCTTTAACATTAGCATTAGCTATTATTTGTCTTATTTCATTAAATTTAGGAGATGGTTTAGCTAATTCTTCTACTATTTTACTCATATAGTTATTAGAAACTAATGCATCTTTGTCTAATTTTAAGTGGTTACCTTGCGTAGATACTTGTATTGTATTAAGCATCTTACGAACGTCAGGGTAGTTATTATCAGTAATTGTTTCTAAGTCACTTACACTACATTTTATACCTTCTTTCTGTACAACTTTCATTAAATGATTCACTACATCTAATTTACTTGGTGGTATAATTTTTAATGTTTGACATCTTGACTGTAAAGGATCTATAATACGTTCAATAAAATTACAAGTTAAAATAAAACGTGTAGTTCTTGAAAACGTTTCAATTACATTCCTTAAAGATGCCTGTGCTTGTATAGTTAGAAAATCTGCTTCATCTAATATAACAACCTTGAGGGGTTTAAATGACATTACACTAGCAAACCCTGATACTTTATCTCTAATAGTTTCAATACCTCTTTCATCAGAAGCATTAATATAGATATGATCGCAATCTATATTTTTTACTATTAATTTAGCTAATGTTGTTTTACCAGTTCCTGCTGGTCCATAAAATATTAAATTTTGAATATCATTTTGACTAATATAATTTGATATTGATTTTTTAATACTTTCATTACCTACATAATTATCTATGTTTGTAGGACGATATTTTTCTACTAATAATCCGTGATCTTTCATAACCTAAATATACAAAATATTATTTAATTTTCCAAGCTTAAACTCCTTGCCTAAATTCACCATATAAAGAATACATTTTTTCTTCTTTTGGTTTTACTTCTTCTTCTGTTGTGTGAATAGCATACAATTTACTTCCTACAGGATCTAATCTATATTCACCTTTAAATCCAGTTTTGTGTAAAAATGCTTCTAAACATTCTGTTAAAGTAGGATGTACTTGTTTTTTTGGATCTTGAACGAGTTTCCACCTGTCTCCAGGTGGTACTCTTGTTGCTATTAGTTCGTTATGTTCGTTTATTACTGTTTCCATTACATTGGTGGCATTCCCATCATACCTTGCCCAGGGTTATTAATTGTTACATTTTTAGGATCTACAGGTTCATTTACTACTATACATTCTGTAAGTAATACTGTACCTGCTACTGCAGCTGCATTTTCTAACGCTACTCTAGTTACTTTAGTTGGGTCAATAATACCAGCTTCTTTCATATCAACTACTTCATCAGTTTTAATATTATATCCTGTCCATGAATTATTTCCAGATTCAACTAATTTATATCTACCTAACATTTGAGCTCCAACTGAGTCATGTCCTGCGTTTATAAGTATTTGTTCAAATGGTTTACCACATGCTTTATAAACTATTTCTGCACCAATACTATCATTTTTAGCACCAACTACACCAGATATAGATTGTCTAGCATATAATAGTGCTGCACCTCCTCCAGGAACAATTCCTTCTTCCTGTGCTGCTTTTGTTGCATGTAAAGCATCATCAACTCTATCTTTTTTCTCATTTAATTCTGTTTCATTTAATCCACCTACATGAATAATTGAAACACCCCCACACATTTTAGCTAATCTTCCTTGTAATTGCTCGCGTTCAAATTCACTACTTGATCCTTCAACTTGAGCTGCTAATTCCTCAATTCTAGATTCAATTGCACTTTCTTCACCTTTACCATCAATAATAGTAGTTTTATCTTTCCCTACTGTTACTGTTCTAGCTTCACCGAACCATTCCCAAGAAAATTTATCTAACTTCATTCCTTTAGATTTATCAAATACCTGACCGCCAGTCATAGTAGCAATATCTTCTAATATTAATTTTCTTCTATCTCCAAAATCAGGAGCTTTAACTGCACATACATTTAATGTACCTCTTTGTTTATTAACAATTAAAGTAGCTAATGCTTCATGATCTATATCTTCAGCTATAATTAATAATGATTTACCTTGTTTTGCTACACCTTCTAATATAGGTAATAATTCTTTTACATTTGTAAATTTATGATCAGCTATTAAAATACTAACATCACTTAAAGTACTAGTCATTGTATTATTATCTGTTACAAAATAAGGTGATTTATAACCTCTATCAAATTGTAAACCTTCAACTGTTTCTAAATAAGTATCTCCTGATTTAGATTCCTCAATATGAACAACTCCTTCAACTCCTACTTTTTCAATAGCTGTTGAAATTAACTTACCAATTTCTTTATCATTATTTGATGAAATTGTTGCTACTTGTTCTAATTGACCTTCAGATGAAATATCTTCTGATATATTATGTTTTAGACTTTTAACTACTTCCTTAACAGCAACATCAATACTTCTTTTTATATCTACAGCATTAGCACCATTATTTAAATGTTGTAATCCATCTTTAATCATTTCTCTAGCTAATAAAGTTGATGTTGTAGTACCATCACCAGCTTTATCTGCTGTTTTAATAGATGCATTTTGAATTAAATTTACACCTAATTGTTCAAAGGGATCCTTTAAACCAATATGTTTAGCTACAGTTACACCATCTTTTGTTGATTGAACTTGATTATGATCTTGTTGGATAGCAACATTTCTTCCATTAGGTCCTAATGTTGAAACTACAGCATCAGCTAATGTGTCGATACCTTTTACCATTTTTTCCCTTCCTTCAGGGCCAAACTTTATTAATTTACTCATTGTCTTCTATTTTTATATCATTAATTGCTTTTTCTTCTTCAGGAGTTACTTCAGTTTCAGCTAAAACATCTGCAACTGTTGATTTAACTCTTGCTAAAATTTGATTTTCAGGCCCTACATAAAATTCTTCTCCATTGTGTTCTAATTTTGTAAACCCTTGTGTAGGTAATACTACTTCTTCACCTACTTTTATAGTCGTTTCAACAAATGTTCCTGATATTGTATGTTGACCAGGTCCAACAGAAACTACTACTGCATGTTCATTCCTATCTTTACCAATATCTGGTACCACAATTGATCCATACATTTCTTCGTTTTGTTCAATCGGTTTAACGATAACCGCATTAAATAATG
>CAACVC010000072.1_pt1 | contig 22278 bp, 19 predicted proteins | sample 2381761 | NCBI WGS metagenome assembly CAACVC01 (sample SAMEA5211966, study PRJEB30684) | marine metagenome | biome: Marine; feature: Epipelagic; material: Water | collected 2015-10-15 | depth 45 m
AAGATTTACTTGCAGTAGCTAAATTAGGACAACCATCTGAACCTGAAGTTCCACTTGTTCCTTCTGTGCCGCTTGTGCCTGGGATACCTTGGGCTCCTGATGTACCTGAAGAACCTGAAGTACCTGGTTGGCCTTGATTTCCTGAGGTACCACTTGATCCTGAAGTACCATTTCCACTAGTTCCTGAGCTACCTGAAGTTCCACCACCTGAAGTACCGCTTGAACCTGTTGTACCTGAAGTTCCTGTTGTACCTGAAGTTCCTGTTGTACCTGAAGTTCCTGATGTATTAGATCCTCCGCCCCCTCCGTAAGAACCTGTATAATAAAATTGACCAGTATTAGTATCAACCATTAAAGTATTATATGCCCCTCCACTAGCATCAGTAGCTCCGGGGTTTGATAATGATCCACTAACTATAACATTAGATGATCCAGTTAGTACTAAGGAACCTGAAATTATAATATCGTATTCTTGTTGCCCTGTAAATGCGTCAACTGATTGTGTGACATGGTCAGCTCGTATAGTAAGTCCGGGGGAAATATTACTACTACCTACTGATCCTGATAAGGTTAATCTTTTTCCTGCCATTTTATTTTGAATATTTTGTTATAAATATATAATTTTTTATTGTCTGTCAATGTTTATTAAAATAGATGTATCTGTTGTTTGAGAAGTTGGTAAAGGTTGTCCTAATTTAGCTACTGCAAGTAAATCTTTTTGGTCATTATATAACCCAACGCTAGTAACATATGGGGAAAAATAATCTTGGGTTGCAAAATTTGATAAATTCCCATCTGCGTCTGCTATACTAGGATTTTGAGAAACATTAAATTCACTTTCTCCTATAGTACATGAATATTGAGTTTCATATATAGTATAAGAACTAGAAAAAGAACAAGTAATTTCACTCCCTGTTACAAAATTCATAACATCACTAGAGTTAAATAAACGCCCTTCATAATTATTATTTTCATATTGATCACCTTCATATCCCTCACTATCACCTAAACCATCAGTTCTATTACCTCCTGTTAAAATTATAATACCATGTTCATATATTACATTTCCAATAAAAACAGAATTACTTCCTACTTGTCTTTTTAATCTACCTTCTCCATCATCAAAATAACTTCCACTATCTGTAGTTATTTCTATAGAATTAGGTTGGATGTGATCCCCAAAAAGATATTGGGGTATTGATAAAATTCCTATAGTATCATTTGAACCTGTAGGTAAATATCTTTTGGCTAATAAATTAGAAGATAAATAATTTTGGTTATAAGTAGTTTCAAGTGAAGATGAAATTTCACCCCCAACATATAGTCTTTCTTCTAATAAACCTTGAGATGTGAAACTTGCAGTTGGTGCTAAAGAAATTTCCCCATCACTTCCTGATATATAATTACTATAATATAGTTGTTGGGTTTGGGTGTATACTAAAGATTCATATTGTTTAGAAATTTCACCTGTTTGGGTCTTATTAGATGCAAAACTTGAATTTTTTCCTAGATATCTTTCAATATTAACATTTGAAGAAGTTAATTCTAATGCTCCTTCAAATCTAAATCCTTTATTTAGGTTTAGAGGAGCAATTATAAAATCCTTCGAAGTAAGTGTTTTGAAAGCGCTCATTCATTTTAAAAATCTAGTTTAACTCTAATAAGAGCTTCTTTTGTAAAATCTTTTCTTAAAGGTCTAGATAATTTAGCTACGGCTAATAGTTCATTTGCATCATTATATAAACCTACTGTAGTAGGATATACTTGTGGGTTATTAATAAAATAATTATAAATAACTTCTCCATTAGTTCCTGATATAAAGCTTGGATTTTCAGAGTAATTAAATTCACTATTTCTTGCTCTAACAAATATATAATCTGAAGATATAGTTTCTTCAGAGTTTAATGAAAAGTCTCCACTCCCAGATATTACTCGATATAATCTTTGATTATTATTATCCGGAGAGTTAACATTTCTTAATGTGCCTAAGTTAATACCTTCAATATTATTTAAATCTAAAGCTGCAGCATTCAACATAATTACACCCGTATCTGGTAGGAATAATCCATATGAACCAGAATTTGAAGTATAACCCGTACCTAAATATGCTTTACCACTAGAACCACTTACAATTTGATATGCTCTTTGGGTCCCATAATAAGTTGGTAAAGTAACATCTAAAGAATTATCTGTTAATTTTAATTCTGGGTTTCCTGCTCCACTACCACTTAATGTTAAATTAAAAGAGCCTGGGAGTAATTTTTCTTTGTATCTTGCTCTAGATATATTTAATACATAAAAGGATTCTTGATCTACATTTCCAAAGCTAAAATCTGAATTTTCATCTTCAAGTATTAATGTTCTATATTGACCATAAATAGTTTTTGTACGTGATTTATTTTGGTCTACATCAGGGTTATATGCTGATGATCCTTTCCCATTTTTCTCCCCAAATGCAATATCAAATTGAACTTCAAAAGAGGATTCAGTTGAACTCGTATTAAAAACAGCTAAATAATATTCACCTGATTTATCATTTTCTTGAGCAGAAGATGTAAAAAATTCAGTTAAAGGATTTAAGTTTTGACTAAATAATGTTTGTGAAACAGAGTCTATACTTACTACAAAATCTTCGGGGTCTAATCTTTTAAAAGCCATATCTTATTATGTTGTAGTTTTATTAATAGTTACTGGAATGGTAATTCTTGCTCCACTATCTAATCCTACTAATGTCATAGTAGTATTTAATGAGGTTTGTGAACCAAATAATGTATTTACAGTTGTTGCTCTTAAATTAATTTGAGTACCAATTACTGTTTTAGATACATTGGTACCTAGAGTTGATTGTGTGTTTGCTGCTGTTGCTGCTTCTGTATTTATACCTAAACCTTCAAAACTAGACATTAAACGAACATCAGCAATAGTAACAGAATATCCACTAGTTTCAAATGTTTGTTCATTATCTAAATAATTTAAAGTTTGAGGAGTAATTGCTAACTGAGCTCCTTGTTTTAAGGTAATAGCAGCATACCCTACATTTAAAATAGGTAATTTAGCTGTACCTCTAGGTAAAGTTGTTAACTTATACTTCATTATTTGAGCTTCATCTGGGAATGCTTCTAATAAAGGCATTCCATCAATTCCTTCTCCATAAAATGCAGAACCTGAGGGATGTGAAGGGTTAAATAATGTATAATCGATTTCATCATCGGCTAATGCGAATTGGGTAATTCGGAATGAGCCATCATTACGTGCTAATGCTTCTCTACCTTTTTTAGTTAAAATAGCATCAACTGTTATTACTGAATTGTTTAAATATCCCATTTGTATTGTTTTATATAAATATTATTATATGGTTATAAATATGTTATTCTATTAGTTTTTGTTCAAGAAGGTTTCTTAATACTTCATCTGGATTAACACTTAATTCCCTTACTGGAAATTCTGGGAATATTAAGCCTGTTGCTGTATTAGGTTCTTCAGGAACATTATATGGTTTTCTATTATCAATAAGAATAGTTCCTTCATCCGTTACATATCTTCTAATTACGAAAAAATCTAAATCTATTGTTGAATTAATTGCTCTATCAAAATATACTCTTACTCCTTCTCCTGCTTGTGATGGGTCTCCATATAAGTCATTATTTTCTAAGGTAATTTTAGGATTAGTACCTTCAACACTCACATCTCCTATTGAAGCTGAGGGTATTGTAATTATATCACCTACTGCGTACCCCGAACCTGTTGTAGTAACAGTTATACCTGAGATATTATTAGGGGAATCAAGTGTAATAGTTGCAATAGCGGTATTTGCTCCTGAACCTGTATCTGCGTTTAAAGTTATACCTGTATAGGTTCCTGCTACTCCAGATAAAGGTGGGGTGGTAACGCTATTTAATAAAGCATCAGAATTTGATTTTAATTTTCCAGCAGCAATTGAATCCCCTGTATTTGTCATAGAAGGGGTTATTACATTAGCAACTGTATAAGTAAATCTTTCATCATTTTCAAATCTAAATTCATCCCCAGGTAATATATTCCAATCATGTTTTACTTGTGGGAAACGAACAAAATCTGGTTCTCTTCCTGATGGAAAATATGGAGTTATTGAAGATGATCGAGTTAAATTATCACTTGCTCCTGTTGAGGCAGTTGGATAGAATCCTTCTGGTCCACTATTATATGGGGTAAAAGCTTGTCTAAAACCTTCTCTACCATAAGTTATATTTCCATTTAGTGGTATTAATTCAATTACACTAAAATCACTAATTAAGCCATCTGAACCTGTTGGCCAAGCCCAATATGGGGCTGATAAAGCATCTGTTGGGGCAGATGATGCCGCCTGTGATGTAAACTTAATACTTTGCACAGGGGACATAGCTCCCTGATTTTGAGGGTAAAAATATGTTTGGTACTCACTGGGTTTTTTAGAAGTTGCAAAATTTCCATTATAATAAGCTTGAAATGAATCTCCTTGTTTAAAAGTTTCTGATGCATTATTTTGTCTTGCTTTATATTTAACTTTCCATCTTACTCTAAGTAAATTACCTCCAGTTCTATAATCGGATGTTCCAAAACCGTTTGCTTGAAAAGCAGATTGTACCCAATTTGATTGGATTTTAAGGTTTAAAACTTTACCCCCCTCTTGTAAAGTAACTGCTTGACTCATAAAAGCTTCAACGTCAAATGATTTTTCTACTACGCCACCAGCAGCTGATGGGTTTGAATATAAAGCAACACACATTATTGATACTATTTCAATTGGGACTTTTGTATTATTTTTTTCAATAAAATGTTTAATATCTCCTACGTTTGGAGTATCTTCCCCTGAAACACCAACTGGATGGCTATAAGACACTGGTTCTCCAACTTGGGTTATTACTTGCCTTGGATAACTAGTTTCTATTGCATTTTCAACTATAAATTCATATGCATCTGATAAGGGGCGGCCAGTACCTGCCCCATTAGGGCCTTTATCATCACCATCTATAGATGCACCATTTGGTGGAAAAAATCTTCTACCATTTGCTGAGTCATATGAAGCTGTAAAATTTATTGCAGATCCTGTAAAAATTGATTGGTTTGGAATCAATACAGAATCAGATATAGTTTGAGCTTCAGTTCCTGGTAGATCTAGTGAAGATGCTACTACAGTATAATCATTATAAGATGCTGGTTCATTTGAAACAGGTCTATCTCCTAATATAAATAAAGAACTTGTAAAAGTATTTGCTGATATTTGGCTATATAAAATTGGGACGGGTTTTTTCCCTGTTTTAAATATTCTTTTTTTTCCATTCAATTCATATAAAACTTCAGTACTCTTATCAGTAATTGCAATTTTACCTATTTCTTGATCTGATAGGGATCCTTCTAAATTAAAATAAGTAAAATCACTTACCCTAGGTTGGGTAGCATTACCATTTTCATCAATTACATATTTTACTTCAAAAGCTGTTTTATTATTTAATAAAGGATAAGTTTCATATATCCTATTAAAATAAGCAGAATATGCTTTATTTAAACTAATATTAGGAACTTTTCCATAACCCCCTACATCTCCAGCAGTATAATAATTTAAATATTCACTAGTAGATTTGCTCCCATAATATTTGGATGTAATTGATGATCTTTGAGAATAATTAGAAATTGGTATTTTAGCTTTTATAGCTGTATTATCTATAATTTGATCAAAATTAACTGGTATAGAACCACTACTATAATCAACCTGCATTATTACATTATTAGGATTACCATCTAAAGCATTTCCTACTATAGGGTTACAATCATCTGTTACTTGTAATATATTATCTAAATATGTAGGAACTAAATCACTACCCAATGGGGTTGAAGCTGATATAGACATACTATATTCACTTACTAATAATGAAGAATTAGGAGTTTGGGATTGGCTTGCTGAGTCTACTAGTAAAGATAATCTTAAAACTGTCCCAGGAAATATTAAGCTAGAGGTTAGTAATGTATTTAGTGTAATATTATTATCACTATTAATATCATTTATATATAAACTTTGAGACTGGAATATAGAACCAGTATTATAAAGACTTCCTAAATATAAATTTAATGAAGCAGTTTCCCAAGTAATAGCAGAAGGTGCGGGATCTGGGGTTTGGTTATATTCATCAAAGTTATCATATGAAGCTGTTTCATATCCTCCTACAGGATAAGGTCTAGATGAAGTTAAATTAACAGAGGCTGTTAATGCAACATTTTGTTCAACTAGTGTGGAGTTAAATATATAAGCACCATCCGTTGGTCTTTCACTAGATAAAGATGAGGAAAATGAAACAAACACCTTTTCAAAATGAGAAGGTAAATTATTAGACCCTGTAGTAGTTACCATATATATTTTATATGGTCTATGTAAATATCTATTATAGTTCCATGCATTATTATCACCAGTTCCTGATGGTTGGTATCCTCTATATACCCATAATTGATTTTCTTCTTTTATTACAAATTCATGGCCTTCTGTTGTTACATAAGTTTGTGGGTTACCCATATCTATTAAAGGAGAATTTCTTAAAGAATCTACAGTTAAAACATTAGATTTAGGATCAGTTAGTATATTGTTTGGGTCATTTATTAATATTTCATTAGTATCTTCTTTATATAAATAAGCGAGTTGACCTTGTGTATTATCACCATCATACTCTGCATCTTCATAAATTGATGTTTCATATGTAGCTGATGGAGTTGTATATGTAAATCTTGGACCTATAGAAACTATTCTGTTTTGGTTTGTATAATTGTCAAAGGATTCTGATAGTATTGAAAATGAAGATGATTGAGCATTCATAAACCAAGGTAATTGACTAACTACGTATGGGTTTAAATTATCATTATCTTTTTCAGAAGAACCAGTATTAAAATTATCTAAAAAGTCAAGTTCAACTCCTCCAATTTCAGTTAAATCATCTTGGTAATAATAACTGGCACTAGCCCATCCTCTAAAAAATTGTTCAGAACCAAAATCTTCTATATTAACCGGAAAATATCCTTGTGCTCTTGATTCAGTGTATCCAGAAGAAGAAATAGGTTCATCTGATCTTCCTGATGCCGTTGCATACCATATAAAATTACCACTTGCAGAAAAATTAAAGTTTTGAAACTGGCCATTTAGAGCATCTACTGCATAAGATGTAATAGGATCATCTTGGTCTATATTTAAAAGATTATAATTTTCAGGTTTTTCTGTACTATTACTTAATTGATAATCTTCTAAAGATTGTGAAGTTTCACCTACTAGGTAATTACCTGATGTATCTAAAGCTCCTATTAATAAAAATGATATAATATTAGTATTATTTATAAAGGGACCTATGTTTTCATTATTAGCGGACTCATGATTTATTTTTATATATTTAACTTTTACTCCATCATTCCATAAGTAGGCATACCCAGGGGAAGGATAGAAACTATCTGATAGAAAATCTATTTCACTTGTACCAACATTAAGGTTATAAGGTAATATTCCACTTTCAATTATTTCAAAACTATTACCTAATACATTAATTGTAAAATTAGTATAAGGTTCACTACTACCACTAGTATAAGCAAATTGTTTTAAATCTGCTGAATGGTTGGTAATTTTGTAATAACTTAAACTCATATTATATTTTTATTATAAATATTTATTTTTTAATAGATTAATATTAACTATGGGGTTTCATCTAAGATATCAAGTACGGATATGGGATTTAAGTTAGGATTTCCTGTAAATTCACATGAATAAACAATGGTTGTAATTGATTGGCCTTGTACTGATGATAAATTATACCTATATCCAGAATGGTTTGAATAAAAACCAGTGGGGGCAAAGTTTTGGGGTGATGCACTATTTGACTGGTACAATTTTGTAAAATTATTAAAACTTAGTGAATCAGCATAATATGTATCTTTTGGAGCTTGGCATGCTAAAGCTGCATTTGTTTGGTGAAATCCTAATTGAATTGCATATAAAGTTACTACAGGAACACAAATTTGAGTTGGAGTATCTTCAGCGGGAATGTCTGAAGAATTACTGGTTCCTATTATTGCCCAACATCCTGCTGTATTTTGTAAATTTATGTTCGTACCTACACTAAAATCAAATGTTGGTACAGATACATATTTAGTTTGTGATATATCAGCTAAATTTCTTACTTGAATTACTTGAGTTGTAGCTTTACAAAGTCTTTTCTCTAAAACCATTCCTGCTTCTGTCCCATCATTACTTCCAACTACAATACTAAATTGGTTAAGGTTGGACTGACCTGTTACATCTGAAGTTCTTATTCCATATATATAACTATTCCCTTCAAAAGGTATTGTTAAATTCTCATCAGCATATCCTATAGAACCTTCTACAATATTGTGTATTGAAGTTACATCAAAATATATACTGCCCGTTCCTCTATCATTACAAGCACTATTATACCCTACTATTCCCATTGATGCTGTATATTGGGTTCCAGATGAACCTGATGTGTTTGATGTGTAAAATAAAGATCCTGTTCTTGAAGGTGGAGGAGTATAGGGTTCTATGGTAAAATCTTGGTTAGAACCACTAAAGAATGATAACCTATATAATAATTCAGGAACATTTTCCCAGTTAGTAAATTCATAACAAGGATCATCATCTCCTATATTTAACCCTCTCTGTAATTTAACATGACTAGATTGGCTAAATTCACCATTATAAAATTCTCTTTGGTCATCTCTAATATATGCTACTGTTCCTGAGATCATTAAGATATTTTCATTCCAACTTTGGGTAATACCAAATATATTATTAGGACCATTGCCATCACTGCCACTAGGTGATGTTTTTAAATTATTAAATTTTTCAAATATCCCACCTGTTCCACCTTTAAATACTTCAATAGTTGACCCATTAATTGTTTCATAAGCTCCAGTATCACCAGATCCCGTACTGTAACCACGAGCAAATGATTTTATTGAGCCAGAGTATGTTTGATCTTCTACAGATAAAGGAATTGCAGAATATGCACTTCTTTCTAGTAAATGTTGTTTTACAACCACTCCCGAAGATAAATTAGTTCTAGCGGGTGTAAAATCTTTAATCATTTTAAACAATGAATTATCAAAGAATTTAATTAATCTTATAAAATCTTTAACTTCATATCCTTTTATATATTTTTTAAAATATCTATCTCTTAAATTATCTAAATCTGGGTAATTAGTTCTTGATTCTGAAATATGTCTTGGGTCTCCAATATAGTCTCCTATATTAAAGTTACCTAATTCCGCCGTTATATCATCATTAATTTGATTTGTAGGTGAGAATGATACTTCTAAGTAATCAGCATCTGGGGTTGTGCTTTGGGTTGTATAAGAATATTGTTGGATTGATCTTTTAGGGGATAAAGTATTTCCTTCAGGAATTATATTTTCAAAAATATTAATTCTATTACTTACCTTATTTTTAATACCTTGAAAAGATTGATTTTGGTATACATATTCTTTATTAGAAATGAATGTTGGGTTTTCTAAAATAAAATTACTATTTCCACTTGAAAAAGATGAAGTTACACCCCATGAACCTGTTACTTTGGGGTGGATTGATTCTCTACTAGAAGTAGAAGATAAACTCCCTAAATCCGCTCTAAATATTAATTGTTCAGAAGTTGTTAAACCGTTTCCTTTAAATGATAAAGGATTTAAAGTATAATTATAAAAAGCACTTTCACTAATGGTAGGAGAATAATATCTAATTTCTTGAATTGATCCAGAAAATGGTAAATAAGTATTTCCACCTAAAGATACACTTTCAGTATTAGGAAATAATATTTTAGTTCCATTATTATATGAATTAGGATTAAACCCTACTATATTAGCCGAACTTGTAAATCCTAATGTATTTTCTATACTATTAGCAACATATAAACTTGCTGTAGTATTATCATTTGTCGTCATAACTGACCACCACTCATTATCAAAAATAGGTAAATAAACACTAGCACTTAATGTTGGATTTGTACTATCAGGAATAAATTTAACAGTACCATATTTGTTATAAGGGTCTGCTATTGAACCTGAGTGAGAGCCACTTTCATAGCTTGAACCTGTATATTCTAGTACTAAAAGACTATTTCCACTTTCTTCAATACTAAATAAAGATTGAGATAAACTTGAAGTAGGAATACCGGGGGTTTTAAACCTAAATTGGATTGTGTTTGGGTTATTTGTAGAAAAATTATTATTTGGGGTAAATAAAGAACTAAAATAACTATCTTCATTTACTTCTAGAGCATAATTAAATATATTTTCTTTATAATCCCAACTTTGGTTTTCTATAGGGTTTTTACCTCCAAATTCATTAATTCTTAAAATTGTATCTGGGATACCGTATGAGGTTATTAATGCTCTTAAACCTGCTATTGTCCCTTTAGTTTTAAGTAAATATGGTATATTATGGTAAATACGTTTATATAAGCTTTTATTTACATCGTCTTGTGGGATTATATTATTTGTTAATGATATCTTATCATCTATATATTCATACCCAGTTGAAGCAGGGAGGTAATCAGTGTTAGGACCATATGGAAAAGTATTTCCTTCAGGGGTTATTCCTAAAAATGCTTCATATAAATCATTAGTATTAAAATTATTAGAATATAATTTAATACCAAAATCTTTAATAGCATCTGCAACTAAATCTTTAGAAATACCATAATTTAAACGATTATCATTATTAAATTTATTTGTAACATCTTTTACATATACCCAAATATTATCAAAATGTTGACCCACCATATCAATAAATAAATCATATTGAGAATTATTAGGATCATCTCTCAAGTATTCAGGGATATTCCAATGTAAATAATCTTGATTATCCTGATCATAATTTAAAGCTAAAGATAAAGAAGATGTTATCCAAGATTGTGCTTGGGAACTTCCTGTTGGATATAAATTATAGGGGGGTGTAGAGTTTTGTTTTGGATAACTAGATTCTGATCCTGAGTTGTAATAAAGGAAATATTCATAAGAATCAAAGTTTTTAATAATGGTGTTAATATTACTTTCAAATAATAACTTTGATGAACTAAATTCTGTTGTTGCCGTTGTAGGGCTAGTTATACTATTATTTAAAGCAATTATTTGATTATTATTGTGTTCAATTAATCCAACTTTATAATAAAAATTTTCTAATCTTGTTTTAGCGGATGAAAATTTAATAAAGTTATTAAAATCTTCATAATTAATATTTATTTTAATTCCTTTTTCTTCTAATAAACTTTGAATTTGAGAAGTTGAAGAAGTAATATTAGAATTAACTAAAGTTTCATAAGAATATTCTTTTGAAGAAACTCCACTTTCATCTTTTATATTTAAACTTAAATTAGGACCAGATATAAACTCAAAATCCTGGGGGTCAAATATGGGGATTGGGAATTTTACTTGGTAGGTTTGAGGAGTAGATATGCTTTCTACTACCCAACATTTAAATTTTAAATCTAGTTCTGATGGTAAAGGTTCATATAATTTAATTAAAACTGAGTATTCATTTTCATTAACTATATCAAGCTTAATATTATTAGCAATTACTAAATTATTTTCACCAAAATTAAGATAAAAATCTACAAAATAGGGTTGTGCAGAGCGATATTCAATAAAATTATTTGTAGATGATTCTATTGATTTATTATCAATTGTTGTTGAATTTAATCTTATTTCTGTTCTATCTGAACTTATTTCTTCTATATAATATTTGGAATTTAAAGAAGAGCTAAGGTGAGTTTTGTAAAAGTTATAATTTATATAATAATTTCCTTCATCAAAATTTAACCTTTGTAAATCTTGTTTTGGGTCTAGTAAAACATGACCTTCTTTAATATTATAAGTTAATAGTTCTTCTGTTGTTTGGGGGTATATTAAATTTTGATTTTCATCAAAAATATAATACTCTATATAATCATTAGATTGTGTAAAGCTAGTATCAATCTCAAATTGTTCAATCAGAGAAGAGTCCTTAGATGAATATTCTTCAACTTTTAAGGTTTGGTTATTTACAGGAAATACTAAAACTTTATCTTCCATTTATTTTATTTTTTTAATATCCACCACCTCCACCACCAGAAACTCCTCCTATTCCGGATAACCCACCAGCTCCAATAGTATTTAAAACGTCAGTTGTTGATTCCGATTTAGTTTGATCATCTATGTTAGTAGTAAGTGATATATTTTCTCCTGTTAAAAGTTTAACTTTTTCCATTTCAAGCTCTAAGTTTTGTTCTCTTAAAGCATTTATTTCTTCTTGAAGTGCTTGTATGATTTCACTATTTTCATCAAAATCTATATACTCACCACTAGTTTTTACTAAATATTCATGAGAATTAGTTTCACCTGTAGCAGGGATTTCATAGAAAATTTCATTATAATTTTCAAAAAATTTTTCTACAGTTAATGTAGATTCTATGTCCTCAGTAATATTAGTTACCCCTAATTCATTAAACCCAGTATCAATTGTTTTTTGATATTGGGCTTTATTAAATACTATCTTTTTTACATCTACTTTATTTTCCATTATCCATTAATTACTTTAAAGTAATAATCTTCATCTTTAATTATAGTACTATTATTAATAAAGGTTTTAATTAAAATTTTATAATATCTTTCAGGTTCTAAACCATTCATGTATATGTCAAAATAATTACTAGTATTATCACAACTAATTTTTGTAAAATTATCATCAAAATCTACTACAAATTCGTTAGTATCTAAATCTTTTATAGCATAGTAAGAAGATGTTGGTAAAACAAAATTTTCTGTGTATAAGGATGATGTTTGGAATGTACGAGTAGGAAATTCAGGGCGCACGTTTAATCTAAATCTATTTATACTTTCACTATAAAATACACCTGGGTTGGAGTCTAATCCTACAAATAAATCAGTTGTTGAAATTTCAGTTAATGTTGTACTATAAGATGAATCATCCCATTTGAATTCTAAAGTAGGAGGATAAATAGTGTTTGTATCAACTGAATAATATTTAAATGTAGGTTGAATTGATCTTGATGAGTTATATTCAATGCTACTTGTTAATTTTAAAAGGAAACCATTATTATCTATTTTATTAATAGGTGAGTCTTTAGAACCTGTATACCAAGCATCTATAATTTTAGTAACATTCATATTAAGATCTTTTTCAGATCTTAAACCAAAGGTTTGAGTAGAAACAATTTCACCATCAATATAACTTGAACCTGTATACCAGTTACCTCCTACTCCCATAACTAAACCATTACTAATACTTCCTGAATATGAACCTGTTACATAAGGAGTATATCCACCTGTTTTCCAAATATCTGAACCAGAATATTCTATATACTTCCAACTAGATCCATTTACAGTTTGAGGTGAATCTCCATATTCTCCAGTACCATTACCCCAATTTTCAGAAGCAGGATAAGCTTTAATAATAGTATCTAAATTAATTCCTTGAGCTTCTGCTATAAATAGTTTTAAACTACCTGACCAGCTAGACCCACTAATTTTATTATCAATAATATCTTCAATTTCTATTTGATTAAATTGTACTAATGACCTTGCTACTCTTGGAGATGGGGCTATTGAAGGTACTGTATTAGATACTTCTAAAATAGCATCTATTCCAGTATTTTGTGCTGGAAATGCTGAGTAGAGTGTAGTATCTTTTTCGGGAAATAATTTATATACTGCCATTTTTATATTGTTACTATTTTTCCTATAATATCTTGATTTAAATATTTTAATTCAAATATAGAAGGATCTAAAGAAGGATAAATTATTCCATTTTGGGTAGCTCCCTTAATATCATAAGCATATTTAGAATATCCAGAAGAAGTTCCTACTTTATTACTTATTTCTACATTTTTAACAGTTTGAACTCCTTCAACATTATCTAATAGTACTTGAATGTCTTTTAATATAATAGGTTGATTTATCTGCCAGTTATCTATGTTGAAATAATTTTGTAATGAGGTAATACAATTTAATAATATTTCATTGTTATTTACATTAGGTAAAGTAATAATTTCAAAATTACAACCTATATTAACTACAAAGGCATCTTTAATAGAAATAGTATCACCTATCATTCTATATTGATTTAAATAAGTTTTTAAATTTTGTTTTAAAGTTGACGATGCTTTTGATAGATTTTTTGTTTGGGTATAAGATAAAACATATATATCTAAAGAAGATAAATAATCTTCAGTATTAGGTTTTTGAGTATAAGCTTTTGAAATTATTCCATATTTAGGAGGCATACTTAAAGCCCTAACTAAATAATCATCTGCTGTAACATTTCTCAGTTGAGATGAATAATTAGATATAGAATTTTGTCTAATTTCTTCAATTGTATCACCATCTTTACCCCCACTTGCAGCACTATCATTATTTGAAGCTAAAGTATTAAATATGTAATTAGCCATATTAGATGTTAAATTGTTTTTTAAAAACTTTATAGTTGAAGTATTTAAGGATGTTAAATTATTTGAAGGAACATTTGAGCTAACTCCACCACCAGTTAAATATCTAACGGTTAGTGTTGTATTTGAGGGGGAAATTCCATAACTATTTGTGAATATAAAATTGGTAGGGCTATACGCAGTTGTTAATTTTGATTTTTCAAAAGGTAAACCCATTCCTACATTTGTAGGATTTGGAATTACATTTTCATCATTAATAGTTGGATCTCCTACTCCAAATTGAATTTGTAGTTGGTTTTCTGAGATAAATCGTGTTGTAAATCTTCTTTGGATTTTTTTAGTTTGTAAAATATAAGGAGTGTCTAAATTTTGATAATTATTAGGATCATTTACATTAGTATTTTTAATACCATCAAATACCATATCTTGTGCTAAATGATCTACTTCATACCAAGTATTACCATCTGAGTCTGTGATATCTACTATATTAGCTATATTTTCTGAGGAAAGTGTAATTGTAGAAAATTCACTAGGTGGGCCAAAAGTAAATTCTTGGGTTATAATTTTACCAGATACTGCTTTTCTAGATTTTTTCAATAAAAAATAAACAGGTTCTCCATCGGATACTTGAGAAATTTTTATTGTTGTTGGATCTGATGAGCTTGATATAGTAAAATCAATAGGATCTTCTATTGTAAATACATTAGATTGATTTGTATTCGATGTAACTTGGGTATTTTCTCCTATATATAAAGCATAATCATAATCTGGGGTAGTTTTACCATCTATTACTTTGGCAGGAAGTTCTTGGAAAAAATCTAAATCAACAATTGCTAAACCTGTTACTTTAGGTTTATAACCAAACATATAAGCTAAATCATATATGTTAGATGTTTGTCTTGAGTATTGTAAAAAGTTTTCTTGTATTTGGTTATTTAAATAATAAGTTAAAACATCACCTACATAAGAAGTCATTTCCATAAACATCACCCCAGGGGATGTAGGGGAAAAATCTGTGTAAGTATTAGGGAAATAGGTTTGGGCATAATCTATTAGATTAGCTCTATAACCACTAAAGTCTTGATTTAAATATTTTATTTCTCTATTTATAGCCATTATGTAAAGCTTAATTCTAGTCTATCATTTATACCAGTATTAATAATAGAATATGTTACTGTTATTTTTATTTCATTTTTATCCTGATTAGATGTTAATTCAACACTATCAACCTTAACATTAGAAAATTGGACTTTTAATTTTTCTTGTATATTTTCTTCTAAAAAGTCTAAATTATCTTCAGTAATTTGTTCAAATAAAAAATTTCTTAAACCACCTCCAAATGTAGGATTTCCCAATCTTTGATTAGGGTTGGTTAAAAAATAATTAATTAAGTTGTTTTTTATAGCATCTTTTGTTTGATAATTAGATTTAAATACTGCATTACCATTAAATGGTAAATCTACACCAATAGCAACCCTTGCTCTAGTATCATTAGGAAATATTTGTTTAGCTCCAAATGCCATTTTTATTTATTCATTAGCCCCATTATTTGATCCATAGAAACATTACCTTGAGGTAAAGCACCATTTGGGCTTGTAGTATCTATATTACCATTTACTTGAAGGGGGATAGTATTAGTATTAGCAGATATAGTTCCGTTTTTACCTGGCATCATACCACCTAAAACATTCATATAATTTTCTCTAATTTCTTCCCTTGTTTTTGTTGCTACTGGATTAGTAGGTGAAGGGGTACCTATAGTTGGATTTGTAGGTTTATGTTCAGAGACTATTTGTTTAGGAGCACGAACTGCTTCTAAAAGGATATCTTTTATTTCTTCTTGGATTGCTTCTTTAACAGCTTCCTTTATTATATTTTTTAATTGGTTAACTTTCATATGTATTATGATTTATTATAAATATTAAATTAATAGGCTTTTAAATCATTTGATTTAATATAAAATATAAGTTCATTTTTTAATACTGTGTCACTCGAACTAAATGATTCATCCCCTCTTACGAGTATTACCCCTTGAGAGTTTTTACCTACTGCTTGTTTTCTTTTATAATCTTCTATTTGATTTTTATCTAATTCTATTACTTCAATGGTAAAACCATTAATATTATTTGGTGTTACAATATTATCTTCTGTTTCTTTTGTTAAATCTTGTATAGCGGGATTTAATGTTTCTAAAGATACATTTTCATCATTAGCACATTCAAATATTAAAGAATCTACTGTTTTTAATATCATAGCTAATATTATCAAAGCTACTACAAAAAATATTAAAGCTATAATTAATTGTATATTTAATTGTTTATTATTTTCTGATAGTTCTTTAAGTAATTCTTTTATATTTTCTAAACTAGATATTAAAGAATAAGGAACACCGACTCCTGGAGGGACAGAGGTAGGAAAAGATAAAGAACTTATTTGGACTCTTATTCCTTTTAATTGGATTGCTATATAATTGAATATTATAGCTAATGCTATATTTACAGCTAACATACCATATATTTGGTTTAATTGTCTAGCTATAGAATTTCTAGTCTTAATTGCTCTAGCTAACTGTTCTGGGGTAGGGCATATTTTTTTCCCTCTATCTTTAATTTTAGTAATACCAAATATTAATAATAAACTAATAGCTAAAGGTAACAATTTAAATAATAAAGTATTTGTGAATCTTTCAATAGCTTTTCTTCTAACTAATAATATTTTTTCAGGGATTGATAAAGCTAGTTTTGATGCTTCTTCTATTTTTTTATATACTTGTCTTTGTAGATCATTAATAGCTTCTTCCGCTTCTAATTTTATATTAATTAAAGGTTTGGCTTTTAAATCAGTTTTAACTTGTCTTTGTTGGGTTAATAACTCTGAATAAGCGGGTACATATTTTTTTTTAGTAAAAACTAATTTAGCTTCTAGTAATGCTTTATTATTATAAGGTAATATAGGTAATTTAAAATCAATTTCAAATTCTCCATTTTTATCAGTAAATGTTTTTTTTCCTTTTGCTAATAAAGTTTCAACTTTAACTCCTTCAAGTGGTTGAGATGTTGTTTTATCATATAATCTACCTTTAACTTTTTTAAATTCCCTCATTTCGGGAATAAAGGATTTTAGTTTATCCTTAATTGCATCTCTTGTTTGGGGGTCTTTAGCGGATTGAGTAAGAGATTTAAATTGGTTAGCATCTAATTCTATACCTAAAGCTTTACTTCCAGCTTTGGTTTTCATGTAATCTAATGCCGCGGATAATAATTCTTTTTCTGACATTTTTAACTTAATTTAACTTTTTTAGAAGTAAAATTATCATAATTTTCATTAAATTTTTTTAATACTTCATTAAGATTATTTCCAGCGAATTGAGTTGCGGGTCCTACCTTTGGATCATTATTAATAGCATTAGCTAAAGCTTGAAGGGCAAATGTTAAATTTTTTAAATTTGCTAAAAAGGTTTGTCCAGCAATAGCAGGTTGTGTAGAATTAGTTCCCCCTAATGTAATTTCTTCTGCCTCTAAATTAATAGATTTTCTACTAGCCAACCCAATATCTCCTAAAGCAGCTAAATTTATTACTTTTTTAGAAGATAATAATATGCTATCACTAGTACTATTCAATAATAGTCTACCAGAATTCAATATTATTTGGGGAGAATCTAAATAGCTATTAGGATATGTTGGGGTTTGATTTGTAGATATAGCAGTAAAATTTAAACTAGAAGCTGAAATTGGGATATTTTGAGTTGTAGTCATATAAATTGAAGAAGGGTCTTCATTAATATTTTCTACTATTGGGAAAAACCCAATGTTATTTTTAGAAGTGGGTTGTCCATTTCTTATTATGGTTATTGGATCCCCATTTTTTCCAAAGTCAGACCAATTATTGCTAATTAAAGTGTTTGTTTTTTTGGTACTTCCTAATCTAAAAGAACTCCCATATCTACTTTCAATTATATTATCACCACTAAAGGGCATAATAGGAGAAATATTTGCTTTTTCAACAAACTTACCCCCAGTTGCATTATCACTATTTAAATTAATATCTTTAGAACTTGTATTATTTATGTTAGAATATTTATAAACATTTGGATAAGCATTATGGTGAGGATGGTTCCATATAGAAACAGAATTTAAATAATAATATATTTTAGAAGTATCATTTTTCCCCATATCTTTATCTGGGAGGTGGATTAATAATACTATTTCATTTACTAATGGAGGTGAGTTAAATTGAGGAAAAAGAGGTTTAGCTATAGGATAAATTTGATTTTTCTTATTTAATTGATTTATGGGTTCAAAATTAATAGTACCTATACCATTCCAATCCCCGTATTCAATAAATTTGGGATGGGTTTCATCTAAAACTATATCTATAACCCTCCCAGAAATTACTTTTGAATTTAATTCTTCAAGTAAATTTGAATTTGAAGAATCCTCTAAGGAAGGATTTATATTATTCGTTAAATATCCAATCCCACTAAGCATCCTTATCTTTATTTTCGTAGTTTTCGTTGAGTTTATCTAACTCAGCCATTAATTCTTCTTTTTCTTGTTCAGTTATCCCCATTGAATCCTCGCTAGAACTATTATTAAGCGCACGCTGTACTATAGTGGCCATTTTAATTAATTGTTCATCGTTACGAACGCCAATTTCCATATATTCTTTAATAAGTGGGACAATTAAAGTTGCATCACCTATATCATTTATAAGGGGTTTTAATTCTGAAATTAAACCTGTGATTTGTTTTTCTTTTTTCTTTTGGTTATCGTAGATTTCGTTAAGAATATCCGAAAATTTTTTCTTACCAAATACTACATTGTCTAATGCTCCCATAATATTTTTGGTTATAAATATTAATATAAAGAGGGGTTAGAATTTAGTATACCCGTTTTCTAAATAAAATATATACTGTGATTTAAATATATCATGAAGTTTATCGGCTATTTTAGTAATTTTTGGTGTTTTTACATCTACCATTTCACGAATATAAATGTATAATGCTTTTTTATTAAATACTTCTAAATCTTCTCTCTTACGAAATAATTCTAGAATTGCATCTGCTATTTGGGCATCATTTTTCTTTGGGAAAAGTTCATAAATATTTTCTGAGACATAATGAGTAAATATATCAACATATTTGTCTAAATCACTTTTTACTTTATCATCACCTATATTGTAAGTATAAGTTGAATTTTCTCCAGTTAAAATATCTACTTCAACTTTTTTTATTTTCTTTTTATAATTTTTAGTATTATATAGTATTAACCATCTCTTTACTATTGTTCCAAAATAAGAGTATGCCTTTGCCCCCCTGGTAGGGTCAAATAAATGCATTTTAGATAATAAAAAGGTAATAATCTCATGTTGTAGGTGTTCTAAATTTTCTACTTCTGTATGATAAAATTTAAAAGTATGAATAATATTTTGAGTAAGTTTAAAAAATGGATAATGAATATGGGCTTCATATATTTTACTTCTTTCTTCAGGGTCGAGTTGGTTATTATATTTTACAATATAGTCCTCTGTCTCTTGAGTAAAATAATTTTTACTCTTTTTTCTTCTTTTTTTGGGGGCCATTATTGGTTGGATTTAAACCTTAAAAGGTTATTTTGAATTTGTTTTATTTCTTTAAAAAACCAACCTATTTCATCATCACTCTGGAATATTCCTTTTTCGTCAATTTCATTTAAACGAGATTGAGATTGTTTAAGTTGTGTTGAAAAACCATTGATAAAATTAGATTGAGAAATAATAATATCTTCTGCTTTTTCATTTTTCCTTAAAAGGTTAAAAGTCGTATATCCTAAGATAACGACTAAAATACCTAAAATCCCAATTATTATTTCTAATATCATAAATTATCTAACATATCCTTTAATCCTGGACTTGATAAAGTATTAAGTGCTTTGGATTTTGAACTAGTTTTCGTTTTCAATGTATAATTATTTTTTGACTCATCCACGCTATTTTGAGAGAACTTTGGAAGCCATTCTTGTTCAAATTCAATACGTGCTGCCATTAAATCGGCTTGGTGTAAGATATATGGCAAAGATGTACGTGGTTTTTGCTCAGGCATAAATGTTTTTAAATATTTTTCATTAGCGACATCATATAAACCATCATGAGTTTGTATAGCTACCATTTCATTAAATGTATAAGAAATATCATGCTGTTGAAGTAAAAATAATCCACGATCCGGAACAGAACAAAATGCTAATTTTTTATTAAACATGTAATCTTCACCTAATTTATCTTTTCTCCATTGATCAGTCTGGGGGATGTAAGATTCATGTTCTTTATCTCCCATTTTACCTAAATCATGATTAATAGCAGAAAATACTAACTCTTCTTTAGTAAATGTAGTCATATCACAACCCATTTCTTCCCACATATCATATAATCTAAGGGATCCCTCAACTACTCTATTTACATGAGCAACATAACCTCCTGGGAATGCTCCATGGTATTCTTTTTTATGAGCAGCTGGCATTAGTATAACACGTTCTTCATAACGTTTATAAAAATTAAGTAATTGCTCACCTCTATTTCCTGGAATATGTTCTTCAATGTTAGTTAAAAAGATTTCCCAATTTGCTTGAATTATTTCTGCTGTTAATTTCATAACCTTAATTTATTTTAATATTGATTTAATTCTGATGGGGACATGGGTTGTGATTCTACCATATCCCTAATATCATTTACTAATCCTTGGGCTCTAATAATATTAGCTTTATAAGATTCAATAGGTTGTTGGGTATTGACAATTCTTTGTAAATTAATTAATGTTGATTCTAAATTATCTAGTTTTTTGTTGACTAAATTTCTATTTCTCATGACTTATTTATATTTAAAACAGGGTTTCCCTTAACCCCTATTATTACCTTTATTTCTAATTCCTTTTTATTCCCTATTTCCCAAAATCTGTACTACCAAGGTACATGGATAGTTTTATATATCCTAGTTATTTTTAAAGTCTTTTAACTATTTGTTGAATGTTCACTAAATGCGCGCATCTTTCGTATTGTTCACAATTTTCAAAATACATAATAGCATTTTGTAATGCTTTATTAAATATTTTTGGGTCAAAATTTAATATAGCTTCAATACAATCCGGACTATCAACATCAATATCTTTTATATAATGCCATGATCTATTAAATATAGTAAAATCCGCAGCTTCTCGAGTTGATTGTGAATTATAAGAAGGTTGTTCTTTATCTAAAAACTTTTTTAATTTTTCATGAAACACAAAATGATTTAAAATTAATTTAGTAAACATACCAATTTTAGCAAATGGTGATTTAATAAAATCATCAAGTGATTTCCTGGAAGAGATGGTTTCTTGTTGGGGGGAATCATCAAATAAATTAAAAAGTTTATTTTTATCAATCATACCTATAATTTAATATTACTTCCTTGAGTAAGTAAAGTTTCATATGCCTGTTCAGCTGCTAGATCCAATAGAATATCTTTTTCTTGGGCTATAGATGAAGTCATACTTTGCCATTCTTTAAAGAATCCATTACGGCTTGCCATAAATCCAAATTCTTCATATATTTTAGCATTAAAATCTTTCATCTATTATACATATGTACCTTGGGTGGGAATCGAACCCACACGAGCTTTCAGCCCACAGGATTTTAAGTCCGGCGTGTCTACCTATTCCACCACCAAGGCATTAAAATCTATTCAAGATTTTTAAGTTCTTCTTCAATATCCTTTTGAATATTTTTTAACATTTCATATTCTGAAATAACATCTTTTTTACTAGGATTATCTGGATGGTAATTCCATAATTCTTCTAATACTGTTGATGTTGCTAATAAATCATTGATTA
>CAACVC010000073.1_pt1 | contig 22094 bp, 20 predicted proteins | sample 2381761 | NCBI WGS metagenome assembly CAACVC01 (sample SAMEA5211966, study PRJEB30684) | marine metagenome | biome: Marine; feature: Epipelagic; material: Water | collected 2015-10-15 | depth 45 m
TTTTTTAGTTAGGATAGCATCTACGGTTACTACTGAGTTATTTAAATATCCCATTTTATTATATAATTATATGTTATAAATATGTTTATATTAAGTTTCTTTCGATGAGGTTAGTAATTACCTTATCTGGATTATTTTCTAATTCTTGGTTTTGGAATTGGGTTTGTAAAATTCCAGGTGAGCTTGATTCAGCTATAGGAACTCCATAGGGTTTTTGTTGATTTAATATTACAAAATTATTTGCAGGTTTAAATCTTCTTATTAAAAAGAAATCTAAATTAATACCTGAGGTTACATTTCTATCAAGAGTTAATATTAGTCTTTCACCCGATGAAGTATCAATTTGTCTAATAGAAATTATACTATAACTTTGTGTTTCGGAATTTTCAAATCTAATTTGATCCCCTATTTCTATTTCCCATGGATCCGAAGGTGTTGGTATATTGATAAAATCTGGTTCAAATCCAAAAGGGAAAAATGTACTAGGACCAGGTTTATATTCACTCGGAATTTGGAAATAATTAAACCCATATTGATTATTTAGCAAGTTATTTACTAAAATAATTTGGTTTCTTGAATTTTGATAAAACTCCCAATATGGAGCAAATGCTACACCTTTAGTTCCCTCTCTAGGTGTTTTTAATCCTCTTAAATCTATTTTTTCACGTACTACATTTGCACCATCAATTAAAGGAGGGTTAAATTGTCGGATTCTTTCAATCCCATTTTCTGTTACGAAAAGTAAGTCATCCCTAGAATTATTTGTATTAATATTGGATTCAAATGTAGCTTTAATTTTTGCAGGAGCAAATTCATTTATTACTTTTTTAATTTCAAGTTTCCATTCTAAATAACTACCTTTGCGATAATCAATATATGGAGGATTGGTTGGTGATGAATTATTGTTCCATTCATTTATAAGGTCTCTTCTAGTATCTTGATATAAATAAGAAGGTACATTTCCAAAACTATTATTAAATCTATTATAAATTTGAACACTATCAAAGTTAATTTCTAAAGCATTTTCGTTATTTTGACTAGTTGTTAGAATATCTACAAGTGGATCTACACTAGTACTTTGGCCGAGGTTGGAATTAACAATAGGCCTATTAATTTGGTTACCATCTATAATTACTGTTTGAGATAAACCTTCTCCAATACCTTTAGGTGTTTCATCCTCACTATACCAACGAGTTATAGTTAATTTTATATCACCTGGATCGAAGGGAAATTCATCACCTGTAATATCATCTTCAATTTTAAACTTAATAGAACCAAATTGGGTTTGGAAGCGTACACTTGGATTATCTTGGAGTGATACAATTACTGGAGGTAAATGGGTAGTATAAAAATTAAAGTTTAAAGTGTAAGTATACTCATCTGTTAAAGTTTCTGGGATGGTTGCATATCCATCTTCATATATTTTTTCATTGGGGGTAGCGATAAATTGTATATTTTCACTAGGTTTTATACGTCTGTCTCCAAGGGATAAAAGAGTTGGGTATAATTCACGATCGTAAGTTTGAGTTTCAGATGCTATAAAAGCTAAATTATCATAATTCTCATCATCAATATCAAATTCAACTAAATATTCTCCCGAAGAACCTGAAAGGGTTATTTCTCTAGCATAATCGTTACTGGAGGTTTGAGAAAATAAAATAGGAGTAGGATATGCAGCTGTTTTATATACAGTAGAAAAATTTTCTAAATCTTTTAACTCTCTAGCTTCATCAATGTTTTGAACGGAAGCTTTAACGGAAGTAGGTAAATTATTTACATCATTTAATTTAAATGTATTTTTTAAATTATTTAAACCTTGGACTGTTACTGATGGATCTAATACATCTTTATTTTCATCAATTAGATATTTAACAAAATAAGCCGTTTTACTATTTAATACTGGGTATGGGTCTAAAATCTTTTCAAAATATCCTATATAAGAATTTCTAGATTCAACATTAGGAAAAGATCCTAAATTATCCGTTGATATATAAAAAGGAGAAAGCTTTAAATCATCATCATTATTAGAAGGGTTTACTAATGTATCGTTAAAAGAAATAGGAGAAGATAAATTTACTCCTGTTCTATTTGTTTTGCTCCCATAATACTTAGGTATTATACTTGAATATTGTGTATAATTAGAATCGGGGACTGTTGCTTTAGTTGCTTTATTACTTAATATTAAAGGTAAATTTTGAGGAATTAAGCTACCTGATCCTTCGGAAGAGATAGAATAATCTACATCCTGTATAAATTCAGATTGTCTTGAAACTATACTATTATTTAATGTGGGTTGACAATCAAAATCTCTTTCTAATCCTATGTTATCATTAAATCCTAAAAAAGTATCAGGAATAACTACATCAGATTCTGTAGTAATAGACATTGTATATGAAGTAACTAAAAGTGAATCATCATGTGTACTAGGTTGATCTGCTACTGATATGCCCATTTTTAATTCGTCATTAGGTGCAATAGCAGATTGGGGGTAATCAACTAAAATAGTCATTCTTTGGGGCAAAGTAACAGTAGTTAAATCTAATTCCTTATCAGCTATTACTGAATTGTTAAAGTAAAGAGCAAGATTGGCTGTTTCCCATGTATTACCATTATATTTTTGATCTAATAATATAGAAGCTGTTATACCTATATCTTCAGGGGGTGTGGTAACAAAAGTATATACTCCACTTTTATCATCTTCTTCATCAGCCCTATATACAGTAAAGGTTTCTCTAACTTTTAAATCAAATATTTCATCACCCGTTGTAGTAGTTTCAGTATTATTATAGCTAACTATTAAGTATACTCTATAATTTTTATGAAAATTTTGATCGTAAAACCAACTGTCAAGATTATTATTAAAATCCTTATCTAAATTAAAATCACCTGTATAATTATGTGAAACATAAAGTTCTTCATTTTCTCTTAAAGTAATTACTTCACCATCAACTGTTGTATATTCTTGCCCATTTGGATTTTCTTCACGTTTTACTAAACGGGTAGTTCTACTTAACTGTTCATTATTTAAGTTTAATTCTTTAGAAATGGGTAAATTTTCTTGACCTTCTACAAATATACTTCCATTGCGATAATAATATATTAGATCATTATTACCATCAAATGTTTCTATATTTGTAAATTTTAATAATATGTTATCTGATTCTACCATAATATTTTATTAAGCTGGGGTAAATCCTAAAATTTCTACTTTAAATCTATCATTACCTGCAAACCCCGAATTACTTCCTCCTAATAAATTGTTTAATTGTTCTTGAGATACAATGCCACTTTCTAGAGTCAATTCTGCAATAGTTTGTGATCTAGGGGATGAATTTGGGGAGTATGGGCTAATTGGACTTCCATTATTATCTACACCAATAAATTCATATTCAAGGGTTTGATCTACTGAAACTATCCGCCCGTTTTCTGAATCTATTGTGTTGGTAAAATATTTTCTTGGGGAGTTTGTTTCTGGATAGAATTTGGGCATATCTGTGTCTGTTCTAATTTCATTGGGGCCAAATTCATGTGTATAAGTATCATTATACATTATTGTTGCCTCATCACTATCATTATAATATGTAATTTTAAATTCATAATCCCCTTTTAAAATGGTTTGCCTACTTCCTCCTACCATATATAATTTAAATTGTAATGTAATACCTTGACCAAATGATTCTATAATTCTTCTAGGTATAAATTGCATTAAATATAATTCCATTTCATATCGGAAATCATTATTCCTAAAAACTTCTCCCTGAACTGGAAGAACACCAAAACGTGTTGGGACTACAAGATCATTTATTTCTTCTTCTTGGGTTATTGTATCATTAATTACTTCTCCAAATTCTTCACCTTGACGGAAATAGACATTTGTCTCTTGGGTTTGGGTAATTTGATAATGGTAAGCTTCAACTTCAACATATCTACCTTGATCAGGTCGATCATTAGTGTTCCATCCAAGTTCACCTAATGCATTATAGTTTTGTATTTTTTCACTATATCTGTAAAAACCACCAGTTTGAACATCATCAGATCCATCCGTTGCTTCTACAAGTTTATAATATTTAATAAACCCAGCTCCTCCTCCCTGGGTTTTATATTGGGGAATATTTTCTGAATTAGGTGCAACATAAATTCCTTTTCTTCTTTTAAAGTAATCATTATTTATATCGGAATTCTCCGGGTACTTTGTATCTATATCATATTGAGCAAAATCTTCATCTCCAATTCTAATATACCACGTAGCAAATTCTTCCCCAACAGCTTCTTCTCCAGGGCACCACCTAATAAATTCAATCATGCCATTTTCCCCACTGGATTGAAGAATAGCTTTATCTTTATTTACTATTGAATTTTCATGAATTGCATAATCTCCCTCTGGGAGTTGGGTTGCCATTGTACCATTTTTAAATAAAGACTTATCAGCCCAAACATAAGGGTTACCATTAGGAAATGAAAATAATTTAGTTTTTCCTATTAGTATATCACTTCGAGGAGTATCATATTGATTAGGGTTAGGTGGACCTTCTTTTAAACGAAGTTTACCCCCATCAATAGAAAATGTATCTTTATTTTCATTATACAGTAGGGCAATAGTTTTACTTTCGCTATCAACTGTAGTATTATCTAAATTTTCACAACTACTATCATAGTCATTATTTGTACTTATAAGTCTAATTTGTATAGCTGCTAATTTAATTTGTCTTGGATCCGGATCATCTAAATCAATAAAATTGATTTGTTTTTTTATACCAGCAATTGCCTTCATAAACCAGGGGTGTTGTGATATACCTTGAAGTGTGTTTTGGTTAGCTAGGATTGAGGTAGAATTTTCAACAAATCCTTTATTAAACCCAACAGCGTTTGTTGGAACAATAGTACCTGTAGTATTTATAAGATCATTATAGTCATAAAAATATTTTGCATCAGCCCAACCTCTAAAAAATTGATTAATAGGGTAATTGCTATTCGCAGGTGGAAAATATCCTTGAGCATAAGAAGAAGTATATGAATCTGCAAGTATAGGTTCAACAGGGTCACCGGAAGCCGAAGCATGCCAAATCATATCCCCTGTTGCCTCAAATGTTATATTTCTTTTAGTACTATTATTAGCGTCTATAATATTTTCAGGGCGATATCCTATTACTTTATAGGATGTAAAATTAGATTTTTGAACTGCGTTTTCTAGAATCCAAGTATATACCCCATCAGGGGCAGCACTTCCATTTTCTTTTATAGGGTTTACAAGGTTTAGATTTAATTCAGTTAAATTTTTTAAGAAAGAAGTTATATCAATATTATTAAGACTTATATTTGATATTTTTACATATTGAACTCCAGTACCATCACTCCATAACCAAACTACTCCTTGTTCGGGGGATGCAGTATCTTTTACAAATTCTTCCTCAGTAAATTGAAATTGATTTAAAAATACAGGAACAATTATATATATATCAGAAAATTTAGGATTAGAAAATTCTGAACAATCTACTCCATATGAATCTTGTGTTCCTACTTGTATTAAAGAAGATCCACTACCAAATTGATTTGGAAATTCTCCTGTATAAAATTCACGTTCATCATTAATAATTTTAGTAGTAGGACCATTCAGGGTTTGAACAACTTCAGACCAACTTTGTGTTAATTGAAATTGAGAACCACTAGTTTGATATCTATCTAAAGAACCCCCAGTACCTCCTCCAAATCCATTTACTGCATCCGTTGAACCACTATAAGTTACATTCTCTCTAGTAGGAAGAATTCGTTTTCTTCTATTTCTTTCTAAAAGATGTTGTTTTATTACAACACCAGAGGATAGGGAAGTATTAGAAGGAACAAAATCTTTAACCATTTTAAATAAAGAATTATCATAAAATTTAATTAATCTAACAAAATCAACTAAATCATAAGACTTTATATATTTTTCAAAGTATGAATCCCTTAATCTATCTAAAGCTGGGTAATTTGTCCCATCTTTATCCATTTCTCTTACATCTCCTATATATTCTCCAATATTAAAATATCCAATTTGAGATATAATATCTTTATTAATTTGGTCCTGAGGTGATAGGGCAATTTCAACATACCTTACATCAGGGTCTTTAGTGGTTAAATTTTGTGCTTGTTGAACTGTTCTATATGGTGATAATGTGCTACCTGCCGCTATTTGTGAAGATACAACTTGTATCTTATCTGCAGTATTAGTTTTAATACCGGCTGCGACTTGGTTTTTAGATATAATTTCAACGTTGTTAACGTAAGTACCATTATATACTGTATAGCCACTTCCATTTTCAAATGATGAAGTTGTAGCTCCTGAACCTGATACCTTGGGGTGAATAGAAAATGAAGCAGTAAATAATTCTCCACCTAATGAAGCTCTAAAAGCTAATTCATTGGGGGAGGAATTTGTGCTATTTCCCTCAGTAGAGTTAGGATTTAAAACATAATCATTAAATATACTTTCTGATATTTTAACATTATAATACCTTATTTCTTGTAATGATCCAGAAAAATATTCACGTGTACCTATTTCACTTCCAAAATAAGCAGTGGAAGATCCACTCCAATAATTATATTCTGATTCAACACTACTATTTGAAGAAAATTTTACTTGTTGTGTTAATTGGTCATTTGAAGATTTATTAGAAGCAAATATATTAAACGTATCATATTTTACAGTATCATATTGGATCATTACTGACCACCATCCGCCATCAAAGAAGGGTAAACTAATTGAAGTACTTACACCATCACTTCCTGATGGGTAAAATCTTAAGTTACCATATTGATATTCTGGATCTACAATTGACCCACTATATGAACCTGAAGTCCCTGCTGTTCCTGTATATTCTAAGGATAAAAGGGCACCTGTATCTGTTCTAAATAAAGATTGAGAAGTAGCAACAGGAATATAAGTGGAGGGTACTTCTTGAGCTTTAAATCTAAAAATCATACTAGCCGGAACATCATTTCTAGAATCCCAATTACTATTTAATTGCCAATCTGTTTCTACATAAGTACTTGAACCATTTAAGTTTAAAGCATAATTAAATTCTTCTTCAGGTTTATCGTACACACCTTCTTGCTTTTTTCTTCCTCCAAATTCTTTAGGTTCTAATATAGTAGAAGGAACACCAAAAGTAGAAATTAAAGCTTTTAAACCTTTCATTGTACCTTTTGATTTTAAAAGAAATGGAAGGTTATGATAAATCTTTTTATATATTCTTTTATTTACATCATTTAAAGGAATAATTTCATCTGAACCACTTATATATGTTGTAACTATTTCTTGGCCTTCTTGTGGGGAAGAACCTGTAATATTAGAGATGGGGAATGTAGAGCCACTAGGGGTAATTCCTAAAAATGCAGCATATAAATCTTCTGTACTATAATTATTTTGGTATAATTTAACTCCAAATTCTTTAATAGCATCTGCTACTAAATCTTTAGATATACCATATTCTAAACGGTTGTCTGCATTAAATCTATTTGTTATGTCTTTAGTATATAACCAAATATTATCAAAATGTTGAGCTATCATATCAACAAATAGTTCATAATTTTGGTTTTGGGGGTCTTCTACTAAATACTCTGGTATAGTGTTATATAATCTATCAAGATTATTTTGATCATAATTTGAAGCAGAAAGTGCTGTACCTCCATATGTTGATAAAGATTCATTTGCACTTCCTAACCAATTTATAACTTCATCACTACCAGTAGGATATAAAGTATAAGGAGGAGTTGTATTAGATTTGGGCCAACTAAAATTAGAACCACTATTAAAATATAAAAAATACTCATATCCATCAAAACCTTCAATAGTGGAATCTATTGTTGTTTCTAATGAGGCTTTAGATGAAGAATATGATACTGAAGATGTTGTAGAACCTGATATAGGGTATATATAGGTGTCTAAATCATTTTGGGTATTTTCAATTACTTTGGCTTTGTAATAAAAGTTTTCTAACCTTGTTAATGCAGAAGAAAATTTAACAAATTCACTAAAATTTTCATAATTAACATTAATATTAATGCCTTTTTCTTCAAGTAATGACTTTAATTGTTGTAAAGAAGAAGTTTGTGGTGTTGAAAGTAAGGATGAAAACGATACTGTTTCTGTAGCTTCTCCTACTTGTTGAACTATATCAATATTATAGTTTGGGCCCTTAATATATTCAAAATCATTAACATCAATAATTTCTTCAGGGAATTCAATTCTGTAAGCTTGAGGATCACTTAATTCTTCTACTATCCATAATTGGGATTTCAAATCAAATTCGGATGGTAAGGGATCATATAATTTAACTAATATAGTAGAATCTTCATCTTCATCTTCTAATTCAATATTATTGGCTATAATAGTTTTATTTGAACCAAAGTTCAAAAGAAAATCTACAAAATATGGCTGTGCTTCACGATATGAAATAAAATCATTTACTGAACCGCTTATACTAGAAATTTCAAATTCAGAAGAATCTAATCTAAGTTCCGTTCTATCTGATGATATTTCTGATATGAAAAATTTATTTTGAAAATTAGAACCACATCTTTCTCTATAAAAAGAATATTGTGAAAAATATACTCCCTGATCTAGATCTATTTCTTGGAGACTAGCAACGGGATCAAATAAAATATCTCCCTCTTTTACATTATAATTAATAAAATTTGAGGGTGGTACTGTAGGGTATATTAAATTTTTATTAGCATCGTAAACATGATATTCAATATAATCTGATGAAGCAGTAAAAGCTGTGTCTAAATCACTTAAAGCAATTAGACCAATATCAGAAGATTGATACTCCTGATATTCAAATGTATTTGGGTTTACAAAAATTACTTGTGCTTCCATATATTAATATCCTCCTCCTCCTGTTGAACCTCCTGTTGAAGTTGATGTTGAACCTCCTGTTGAACCTCCTGTTGAACGTGTAGTTGAACCACCAGTAACTAAAGAACTATTTGTGTTTGTGTTATTAGTTGAATTCCGAGAAGAAGCTTCAGCATCATTGGTTTGAGCTTCGGCTTCTCTAACTAAAGCTCCTACATCAATTTCTTCACCAGTTTGGAATTTAGTAATTTCTACTTGTAATTCCAAATTTTCTTCTCTTAAACCTGTAATTTCTTCTCTTAATGCTTCAATTTCTTCTTGAACTTGATCATAATTAATATATTCACCACTAGTTTTAACTAAAAATTCATGTGAATTAGTTTCACCATTAGATGGTATTTCATAAAACAAATCATTATATAATTGAAAAAACTGAGTAGTATCTATTTGGGATGCTAAATCTTCTTGTAAAGTAGTAACACCCAATTCACTAAATTGAGTATCAATAGTTTTAGTATATTGACTTTTAGAAAATACCTTTTTTTTAAGATCTATTTTTGTTTCTGCCATAACTACCCATTTACCACTTTAAAATATAATTCATCTTTATATACTAAAACAGAATTATTAATTTCAGTTTTTATTAAAACTTGATAATTTCTTTCTGGTTCTAAACCATTCATATAAATTGTAAAATAGTTAGAAACATCATCAGCTGAAATTTTAGTGTAATTTTCATTAAAATCTATTACATACTCATTTGTATCTAAATCTTTTACAGCATAATACGAAGCAGTAGGGAGTAAGAAATTTTGGGTATATAAACTTCCAGTTTGGTATGTCCTTTCTGGGAATTTAGGCCTTACATTCAATCTGAATCTATTAATTGAATCTTCATAAAATATACCTGGGTTTTCATCTAATGAAATAAATATATCTTCCGTTTGGATTTCATCTAAAGAAGAACTATAAATTGTATCATCCCATCTAAATTCAAGTTGTGGGGGGTAAATAGTATAAGTATCTGTTGAATAGAACTTCATGTCAGGGGTATAGGTATGAGAATTATTAAATTCAATTGAATCTTCCCATTTAACTAAAAACCCATAATTATTTAAACCAAAATCTTCAAAGTAAGAACCACTTACATATTCAGGTAAGACATATCGATTTAAACCTTTGGACGTTAAATACCATTGTTTTACTATTTCCGTTACATTGGCATTTAAATCTTTTTCTGTTCTTACGTCAAAAGATTGAGTAATAGGTAAAACTAAGTTAGTATCAGAAAATGAATTCCACCATACGCCTCCTCCGGGAGTTGATGGAGTAAAAGAAGCGGTAATATATTTTTCAAAAGAAGATGTAGGCCATTTATCATCACTATTTCTATAAGCCCAACTTACTCCATCTGTTGTTTGGGGGGAGTTTAAGTAATACCCTGTTCCATTTATCCAAGAAGCAGCCAAAGGAAATATTTCAACTTTTGATTCTTGATTTATACTTTCTGCTGTAGCAACAAAATTTCTTAAATTAACTTGGTAATCTTTTTCTTTTATTAATTCATCAAAAATATAATCTATTTCATTTTGGTCATATTGTGACACATATCTTGAAACTGAGGTGTTATTTGAAAGAGAAGTTTCAATATTCCTAATTTCAGTCATCTCATCTAACCCAGTATTCATTAAAGGATATTCTGAGTATAATGTAGCGTCTTTGGTAGGAAATATTTTATATATTGCCATTGTTTACTTGATTAGAATTTAACTACTCTTCCGGTAATATCTTGATTAGGATATTTTACTTCAAATACCATAGGGTCAATTGAAGGATATATTACATTATCTAATGTTGCTCCTTCTACACTATAAGCATATTGTGAATATCCTAATGTTGTACCAGTTTTATTGGTTATTGTTACTTTTTTAACTGTTTGAACCCCATCTATTTCATCTAATAATACATTTATATTTCGTAAAATAATAGGTTGATTTATTTGCCATTCATCTATATTAAAATAGTTAATTAAGGCAACTAAACATTTTCTTAATACTTCATTATTATTGTAATTAGGTAAAGTAATTATTTCAAAATCTACACCAATATTAATAACAAAAGCATCTTTAATAGTTAAAGAATCACCTATCATTTTATATTCATTAAGATAGGTTTTTAGATTTTCTTTTAAAGCATTTGAGGGTGTTCTAAGGTTCTTATTTAAATCATAAGATAGTACATAAATATCTAATGTACTATTAGAATTATCCTCAATATTAGGTTTTTGTACATGCGCCTTTGCAATTGCTCCATATCTTGAAGGTAAAGATAATGCACGTACTAAATAATCGTCCGCAGTTACATTTCGTAACTGGGTAGATATATTTGAAATAGTGTTTTGTCTTAATTCTTCTATCGAATCACCATCTTGTCCCCCAGTTGCAGCCTCGGGATTTTGAATTTCTACGGAATCAAAAATATATTGAGCTGTTGTAGCATCTAAATTATTATTTTGGAATTGTATATTAGATAAAGGAGTAATTTGGGTTAAGCTATTGGCATCAATATTTGATTCAACTCCTCCTCCTGTCAAATATCTTATGGTTAACGTAGTATTACTAGGGGCAATACCATAGGTATTTGTAAATATAAAATTAGTAGGTGAATAAGCAGTTTTTAATCTATCTATTTCAAATGGTAATCCTAAACCTACATTAGTTGGATTTGGAACTATGGTTTCATCTGTATCATTAACATTACCATTCCCAAATTGAAGTTGTAATGTTGTATCATCTAAAAATCTTGTAGCAAATCTGCGTTGTACTTTTTTTAGTTGTAGAATATAGGGTGTATCACTACTATCAGAAGAATTATTGGGATCATTTATATTAGTATTTTTAATATTATCATAAACTGATTCTTCTCCTAAATAGTCCACTTCATAATATTCATTACCATCAGAATCCGTTACATCTAAAATATAAGCTATATTTTCTCCTGTTATTTCAATAGTAGGAAATTCTTCATAATCTCCAAAGCTAAAAGTTGTTGTTTGTATTTCTCCTGAAATTGCTTTTCTGGTTTTCTTTAAAAGATAATATGTTGGGGTATTATTTGAGATTTGAGCTACACTTACATTAGTTGGGTCTAATGATGATGATACTTTAAAATCAACAAGATCTTCTACAATAAATTTAAATGGTGTTCTAGCAATTGAAGATAATTGGGTATTTTCTAATACTTGAACTGCATAATCATAATCTGGGACTGTTTGGGAACCATTAAATTTAGCAGGTAATAATTGAAAAAAATCTACATCAACAGTTGATAAACCTGTTGTTTTAGGTTTATACCCAAACATATAAGATAAATCAAATAAATTATTAGTCTGGCGAGCATATTGTAAAAATGTTTCTTGGACTTGATTATCTAAATAAAAAGAAAGAACATCTCCTACATATGAGGCTTGTTCCATAAACATCATCCCAGGAGATGCAGTAGAAAAGTCAGTATAAGTAGTTGGAAAATAGGTTTTTGAGAAATTTATTAATTGATCCCTAAAATCACTAAAATCTTTACCTAAATAATTTATATTTCTTTTAATTTGAGTCATTATGAAAAGGTTACTTCAATTTTATCCTCTATATTAGTACTTGGTAAAGCATAAGATAAAGATATATTTACTTGGTTTTGATCAGGATTACCTGTAATATCTAAGGATACTATGTTTATATCCGGGATATAGTCTTGTATCTGTGATTGGATATTTTCTTGTAAACCTGACAAATTTTCAGTTGAGATTTGTTCAAAAATAAAATCTCTTAATCCTAACCCAAACCCAGGATTTGCTATACGTTCTCCCCTATTAGTTAAAAATATATTTAATAAATTAGCTTTTATAGCATCTTTTGTTTGATAATTAGATCTAAACACACCAGGAGCATTAAATGGTATATCTACACCAATTGCTACTCTTGGTTTTAAATCATTAGGAAATATTTGTTTAGATCCAAATGCCATAATTATTTACTATTCATTAATCCCATTATTTGATCCATTGATACGTTGCCTTGTGGTAAAGCACCATTTGGGCTGGTAGTATCTGTATTTGTTACTTGTAAAGGTACATTATTAGTATTAGCACTTATAGTACCATTTGCACCTGGCATCATACCACCTAAAACTTTCATATAATTTTCTCTAATCTCTTCTTTTGATTTTTTTGCTACTGGATTAGTAGGGGAAGGTATTGGAGGTGCTACATCTGTTGTAGGGGTACCCATTCTATTTTCATAAATAGTTTGCTTGGGTGATTTAACTGCTTCTAAGAGAATATCCTTGATTTCCTCTTGAATCGCTTCTTTTACTGCTTCTTTTACTATTGTTTTTAATTGACTAACTTTCATACATGTATGATTTATTATAAATATTGGTTTAATCAGCTTTTAAATTATTTACTTGTATATAAAAAGATAATTCGTTTAATAAAATTTGATCTGAGGAGCTAAATGATGGTTCTCCTTTTAATAAAGTAACTTCATCTCTATTTTTAGCTATAGCTTGTCTACGTTGTAAACTACCTACATTAGCATTAGGTACTGTAATTACATCTAAAATAAAACCATTTATTTCAGTAATTACGGGTTCTCCATCACCTTCAGCTTCTTGAACGGCAGCTAATAAATCGGCAGATAGTTGAACTCCACCAGTTCCATCACCTATACCAGTACCAGTACCAGTACCAGTACCAGTACCATCTCCTGTATCCCCTCGTCCTGCACATTGAGCTATTACACTATCTAATCCCCCTAAAAGTTGAATACATAAAGCTAATATAGATTGTAACATAGCTAATGCTGCTAAAATGGGAAGGGAATACCCCGAAAATTTAGCTAATAGACGATCAAATTTTTTAATTGCTTCTTGTATTCTATTAATAGTAGAAGCGGGTATTGAAAATATAACACCACCCGCAGGTCCTGGAGGGAGACCAATTGTTGTTGGAATTGGGATATTAATTAATACCCTAGCCAATATTCTAAAAATAGAAATTAATCTTACAGTGGCATTAACTGCTTTTGTAGCGGAATCTATTGTTTTATATATATTATTTAATTGTCTTACAATTTTGTTTTTTTTATTAACAGACTCATTGATTTTATTTTGGGGTGGACAATCAATTTCACTACGATCTCCATTTAAAAAATCTCTTAATCTTGAAATACCATAAGTAGCTAATAAAGATAATATTATAGGAATTAAACTATCTTTAATCCTTTTATATTGGGCTATAATAATATTTTTTAAAGCTTGTCCTGGATCTTTAGGAACTAAATTTTTAATCCTTTGAACATTTTCTTCTATATTGGCTTGGAGTTGGGATTTTTCTTGTTCTAATCTAGATGTTTTTATTTCTAATCCTACATTATTTAATGTAGTTAAAATTGTACCATCTGCACCTATAATAGGTTGTCTTTCAAGTGCATATCCTTTCTTTTGATATCTTAAATTATAATCTATATAATAAGATTGACCCGTTTCTTCATCTATTTGTAATTGAATGTCAAATTTAAACTTACCTTGATTATCAGTGCGAGTTGATCTTAAACCTAAAGCTGCTTCTCCTAATCCTACAGATATTTTAGCTTTTTCTAAAAATTCCCCAGTTTCAATATCATTAACTCTTCCAGCTACTGTAAATTTTTTAAATACAGGGGCTACAGATTGATTAATATTTGAGTTAATTACAGCCATTATATTGTTTTACTTACTTGCGATAATAAAGAAGGAAGTTCATTTTTAATATCTCTTAAATTATCTCTAACAATGGGAGCTACTACTGAAATAGTAGGGTGGGGTCCTATTTCCATTTGACCTGTTACTCCTATTTTTGCAAAAGTTGCTTGATCTAAAGTATCACATAATGATATAAGATTTGAAAGTAAAACATCAAACCTAGCTATAAAATCCTCTCCTTTTACTAAAGATTGGTTAGCACTATTACTACCTAATCTTACAAAATTACCTACTAGGGAAACATCTTTATTTGCTGTTAAACCTATATTCATTTGTGAAGATAAAGATATATCTTTTTGGCTACTCATTAATATACTGTCAGTAGAGGCATTAAACACTAATCTCCCACTGCTTAAAAGTATTTGATTTGATGTATATAATCTTGGTCTTTGGGGTGGGGTTCTAAAAGCAGAATAGTTTTCTGAAGATGTAACTATAGGTATTTTTTGATTTGAGGTAAGATAAATAGAAGATTTATCATTGTTTATATTTTCTGTTGTGGGTAACCATCCTTCTTCCCCTATATCATCAGGTTGACCATTTTTTATAATAGTAATAGGATTTCCATCTTCCCCTATTTCACTCCAATTATTTTTATATGTTGAAGTAGTTTTTGAAGTATTACCTAATCTAATAGAATTTCCAAATCTTCCCTCTACAATTACATCTCCTGCAAATGGTAAAATTGATTTTATATTAGTTTGTTCTACAAATGTACCTCCACTTTCTCCATTTAAACTAATATCCGTATCACCATCAGTTACTCGCCTTACTAAACCTCCTTCTATTTGCTGGTAATCATGGTTTTCAGATGGTTTTTGGTCTCCTTGATTTGGATTTGGATAAGCATTATGATGAGGATGATTCCAAAGAGCAACAGTATTTACATAATATAAACGTTCAGCATTATCGTTTTCACCTATTCTAGTACTAGGTAGGTCTATAATGTATACTATCTCATTTTCTAAGGGGTATTGTTTTTGATTTGAGAGTAAAGGATAAGCAATTTTAAAACTTTGTTTTTGTCTATTAACGGCTGTTTCAATATATTCAAACTTTATAGCTCCCAAAGAATTCCATCCTTGTAAATTTTGAAATAATTCTGAAGTTTCATCTAATACTATATCTAAAACTCTAGCAGGTTTTAAACTTTTTGTATAAGAGCGTATTAGATTTAAAACCTGTTCTTCGGTTAAACCTTGATTAGCAGCTATATTTACTGCACTATCCCATCCATATTGATTATCATATGGCATTATTCTTTATCTTCTTTGGGAGGGGTTAGTTTATCCAATTCTTCTAATAGTTGTTCTTTTTCTTCATCAGTAAGCATTACACTATCATCTGAAGTAGATGCGTTTAAAGCACGTTGAGCTATAGTAGCCATTTTTACTAATACTTCATCATTTTTTACTCCAATTTCTAAATAATCCTTAATTAAGGGAACAATCAAAGTGGCATCCCCTATATCGGCAATTAAAGGTTTTAATTCTGCAATTAAACCTGAGATTTGAGTTTCTTTTTTCTTCTGATTATCGTATATTTCTTTTAAAATATCAGAAAACTTTTTCTTTCCAAATATATTTGAATCTAGAGTACTCATAATATAATTTTGGTTATAAATATAAAGATTTAGAATCTTACATATCCAGTTTCTAAATAATAGATATAACTGGATTTAAATATTTTATGTAATTGGTCAGCAATTTTGGTAATTTTGGGAGTCTTTACATCTATCATTTCACGAATATAAATGTAAAGGGCTTTTTTATTGAAAATATCTAAACTTTCCCTTTTTCTAAATAATTCAAGTATGGCATCGGCCACAGCTGCGTCATTACCCTTAGGAAACAACTCAAATAAATTTTCAGATACATAATCCACAAATATATCCATATATTTATCTAAATCGCTTTTAACGTTTTCTTCACCCATACTATAGGTATGAGTTGAATTATCACTATTTAAAACATCAACCTCTACTTTTTTAATCTTTTTATTATAATTTTTAGTATTATATAAAATCAACCAACGTTTAACTATAGTACCAAAATATGAATATGCCTTTGCTCCTCTAGTGGGATCAAACAAATGCATTTTGGATAACAAAAAAGTAATTATTTCATGTTGCAGATGTTCTAAATTTGTTACCTCTGTATGGTAAAATTTAAATGTATGAATAATATTTTGGGTGAGTTTAAAGAAAGGATAATGGATGTGGTCTTCATATATCTTACTTCTTATTTCTGGGTTAGGTTCATTGTTATATTTTACAATGTTATCCTCTGTTTCTTGAGTAAAATAGTTTTTACTCTTTTTTCTTCGTTTTCTTGGGGCCATTATTATTGGTCGATTTTAAATCGTGAAAGTTCATTTTGTATTATTTTTACTTCGTTAAAAAACCAACCTATTTCATCATCACCTTGAAATGTTCCCTTTTCATCTATCTCTTCTAAATGTTTTTGGGATTTATCTATTTGGGAAGATATACTTTCAATAAAAGTATTTTGGGAAATAATTATATCCTCTGCTTTTTCATTCTTTCTCAAAAGGTTAAAAGTCGTATATCCAAAGATAACGACTAACAACCCTAATACTCCTATTATAATTTCTAATATCATAAACTGTCTAACATGTTCTTTAATCCTGGGCTTGTTATAGTATTTAATGCCTTAGATTTAGAACTAGTTTTTGATTTCAATGTATAATTTTTCTTTTGGGGCTCCACGCTATCTTCTCCTTTTAGTTTGGGCAACCATTCTCTTTCGAATTCTATACGAGCAGACATTAGATCTGCCTGATGTAGAATAAATGGAAGGCATGTACGTGGTTTTTGTTCTGGCATAAAGGCAAATAGATATTTTTTATTTCCTTCATCATATAAACCATCATGTGTCTGGATGGCTAACATTTCATTAAAACTATAAGATACACTATGGGATTGAAGTAAAAATAGACTTCTATCAGGAACAGAAGCAAAAGGTACCTTTTTATTAAACATATAATCTTCACCTAATTTATCCTTTCTCCACTGGTCAGTCTGAGGGATGTAAGATTCATTTTCTTCATCCCCCATCTTACCCAAGTCATGATTAATAGCGGAGAAAATAAGTTCCTCCAAAGTAAAAGTAGACATATCTGCCCCTTCTTCTTTCCACAATTCGTATTGTTTTAAAGCACAACGAACTACTCTGTTTACGTGTTCTACATATCCTCCTGGAAATGCATTATGGTATTCTTTTTTATGAGCCGCTGGCATTAATATAATACGCTCCTCATATTTTTTATAAAATTCAATTAATTTATCTTTTCTATCCCCAGTAATATAACTTTCAATATTATCAATGAATGTACCCCAATTTGCCTGGATTTGTTCTGCCGTTAATTTCATACCCTTAATTTAGTTAAATTTTATTCATTTCGGTAGGAGCCATAGGTTCGGCCTCTACCATATCTCTTAAATCACTAACTAATCCTTGTGCTTTAATAATGTTAGTTTTATATGATTCAATTGGTGATTGTCTATTGACAATTTGCTGTAATGTAATTAGTGTAGTTTCTAGATTATCTAGTTTACGGTTGATTAAATTTCTATTTCTCATGACTTATTTATATAACTTATATTTGTAATGTTTACCCCCCGGGTTCCAACCCCTATTTCTATCCCCTTTTTTTCCTAAACCCCGTGGTATAAATATACACGAGGTAAATGGTTATTCCAAATTATTTTCAAAAGCTTCTTCAAGAAACTTTAAAATTTTTAAAAGATGGGCACACTTTTCATATTCTTCTTTTCCCTCAAAATATTTTAATGTAAGTTGTAAACAATAAGATAATTCATATGGATCCTGGACTAATAATTCGTATATATAATATTTATCATTTAGATCTACATCTTTAATATAAAACCATCCTCTATTATATACAACAAAATTAGCATGATCCTTTCCTAACTCATCATCCCAATCTTTATTTTTATCTTTAAAAAAAGTAGTGATTTTTCTTTGAAAATTAATATGATTAGCTATTATTTTTCTAAACATATTTACCTTCCAGCTAGGGGATTCCTTTACTTCTTTAGAAATTTCATTATGTTTTACTTGAGTTTCTTCAGGTGTTTCACCATCATCAAAAAGTCCAAATAATCTGTTTGCATCAATCATGGTTATAAATATGTGCCTTGAGCCGGAGTCGAACCGGCACGAGCTTTCAGCTCACAGGATTTTAAGTCCGGCGTGTCTACCAATTTCACCACCAAGGCATTTGATTACTCAAGTTCTTCAAGTTCCCTTTCAATATCTTCTTTTATTTTTAAAAGTTGGTTGTATTCTTCAATAACATTTTTTTTATTAGGGTTATCTGGGTGGTAATTCCAAGTTTCTTCTAATACTGTGGATACAGCAACTAAATCATCAAGCAAAGATGCTTTTTGTTGGTTTAATTGTTCCTGTTCATTTAATTCTAAATTATTCATTTTATTTAAATTTATTTCCTATTAAGTTAATTACTTCCTTTGCCTCTTCCAAATTAATCCAAAAGAATTCTTTACTATTATTTGCACGTTTGGGTTTTAATTTGTGGTGTACTTCCCTTTCAATTCTTTCCCCATTAAAACACTTATATGCCCATTCTACCTTATATGGTAAAGCAACCCCAGTTGCTGTGGATATTTGTTTAGCCCTTTCTTCTGGGGTTTGTTTAGTATATCCTATTTTAAGTAAACTTGGCATAGTTGGGTTTGATAAAACATATACCCATTGATCTCCCTCTCCTTTATCTGAATATAAGCCTAATTTTTTACCTGTATAATAGGTTACACTTTCCCATTCATCTCCACGTTTACTAGGAGTTAAGGTAAAATATTCTGCATTTTCTAAATCAGTATTACCATAATTTTCCTTTAATGGAATATAGTATTTTGCTTCTTCAGGTGTAATTCTAGTTAAACTCATTCGAATATAATATTAAATTTTGCATCTTCAATTTCAATATCCCCTCCTATATTATAAGGATTTCCTTCAGTATTCCAAGTTACCCTAACGTATACTTGAGCTGTATCTCCAACCATTTGGGAATCAAAAAATATTTGTTGTTGGGGCTCATACGTGTACTTGCTATAAGTTCCTAATAATGATTTAGCCCCTGGGCAATCCAAACATTGGTCAGGATTTATTTGGTACCCCACTATATTCAATGGAGGGTGTATACTAGCCATATCTTTTATTGTATAAGCTAAATTATCAACAGGAATTGGAGATTGATAATTGTTATTCGAAAAGAAACCTAACACATTATATAAAGGAGTAGTAAAAGTTAACCCATCTATCCATACCCAGTAATCAGAGTCAAAAACAGTTTCAATTAAAGGTACACCATTGATAACATAATCAGGATACATTTCTCCCAAATAACCTTTTATGGTAAAATAATTAGGACCCGAGTGGGGAACATGCCAATACCCATTTTCATCTTGATAAACCCCAGGAGTAACTTCAGGATCTATATAAAAATACCCAAAACAATCCTCATCAATACAAGGATAAAGTAGATTTTCCTCCTTCTCACATGAAAGGAGGAAACCTACTAAAATAAAGGTAATGAACTTTTTCATTATGCTACGTATTCTAATGCTTTAGAAAACATTTTTTTATTTAAATCTTGATCCTGCTTGAAATTTTTAATAATTCGAGCTTGTCTAATTTGACCCTTTGGGGAAATGTATTCGAAATTACCTTCAATGATATTTTCTTGAACACGATTAAATACTTCCCATAACCCATTACCCATATCTTCTGAACGTTGAGGATCTAAAACATCATTGATGGCATTTTCCATATATTTGTTATTAGTACCTTCAATTCTTAGATCAAGAAATGATTTTGCTAAATTAAACATTTGCTCTTCATTAAGCTCTGTTTCTTTCATTTTATTCATTGATTCAACAGTTAAATCAAGATTACCAATAATCTCTTTAATTGTATCTTGAAGTGTTTCAAAATCATAACCCATATGCTTAACTTTAAAATCTTCAAACTTAGTATCGGCAACAACCAAACCATTTTCACAGATCATTCTAAACAAACCTGCAGTAAAGGTAAATGAATTTTTACCATCATGAGAATTAGTAAGTAATACTTGTGGATAAACAGTATCATTATCATCTCCATTAATAACAACATCAGGATTTCTAAATACAACTAAATGTTTTTGAAAACCAACATTTTCACGAGCTTTAACTTCTTTAGCATCAACAACTTTCCAACCAAGTAACTCCATATCTTGGATAACTCTATCAGTAGGAATGTGTGTGTACTTATCTGAAGTACTTTCTGCACCTTTTGTAGTAAAAATACTAGGAGCGATTTCTTTTAACTCTTCTAAACTTTTGAAATTTGAACTTGTGTAATCTAACATAACTTTTATTTTAAATAATTAATTTTAATAGCTCGAAACATTCGAACACGTAAATATACGAAGGATATCCCGGGTAGCCAAATCTCAGGTGCATTACTTTTAAAAAAACAACTCTTTCTCCTTCACATACCCACATCCTCATATCCGTATATACTAAATAAATATAAAAAAATTTATAAAATTAGTTGGATTACATAAGTAATGTTATTATATTCCGTCAAAATAAAGCATGGTCCCCCCTAAGTTTAGGTGTTAATTGGAGTTTGGGACTTAGGGGTTAAGGCCATGTGAAAAAATAATATAAATGGAATTACTATATTTTATAAGTGGAATTTTATCCGTAGGGGTTGTATATGGGGTTAAGTTACTTCGTACGGTAAAATCTTCACATACGGATTTACTGGCGCGATATCAATCACAATCTAATATCTCCTCTATTAGGTTTAAGGAATACACAGATGAATTAGAGGATCTGAAATTATTACTAGGGGATATTCAGGATAAGATGGAAAAAGACCAATATGAATCAGTTTCTGAAATAAATAAACGGATTGAGAGACTGGATGTATTATTAAAAAATACGATTAGTAAAGTGGAATTTGCGAGTCAGTCTAATGACAAAAACTTTACAACATCGTTTAGTGAGATACAACAGTTAAAGAAAAATTTGAAAGCATTAAGTCAAGATAATTTTATTAGATGAAGTTTGCGTTAATAGCACATGATAATAAAAAAGCCGATATGGTGGCTTTTGTCTCTAAACGTTTACCATTCTTTAACCGCAAAGATGTTAATATTATAACAACAGGTACTACGGGGAAGAAAGTAAAGCATGCGGGTATTGATGATGTAGAGATGGTAAATTCAGGTCCATTAGGTGGGGACGCAGAAATAGCTGCTATGGTTGTAAGAGGTGAGATAACTGGAGTTATATTCATGAGAGATCCACTAGATAAACATCCACATGATGTAGATATTAATATGTTAATGCGTTTATGTGATGTACATGATATACCACTGGCAACTAACTATAGGACTGCCTCTATAT
>CAACVC010000074.1_pt1 | contig 22001 bp, 12 predicted proteins | sample 2381761 | NCBI WGS metagenome assembly CAACVC01 (sample SAMEA5211966, study PRJEB30684) | marine metagenome | biome: Marine; feature: Epipelagic; material: Water | collected 2015-10-15 | depth 45 m
AAGACCCAAGTATCGTTCAAGCCGCTGCTAGTGAAATCGCTCAAGAAGCACAAAACGAAAGAAACTAATATATAATGGCTATACAACCTACTAATAACGGATCAATAACTGAAAATTCTCAACAGTATTATCAAGGAACACAAGACTTTAGAGCTGGATCATTAGCACCTAATCAAAAATTTACAACAGACTTTGATACAGACTTAATATTAGGAAGCTCTACTAGTTGGAATCCTAGTGATCCCGATTATGGTCTAAACAATTTTAAAGTTTACACAAGTCAAAGCGGTTTAGCTGGCACTTGGAGTCAATGGGTTACAGAGATAGTAGTTACTAATGGTAAAACTATATCTTTAACAGCGTCTCCTTTAGCTAATGCTTTTATAGTTGTTCAGTTAACAACACTAAGTGGTGGTAAGTATGCTAACACAGAGGCTGAAAAAGCATATGGACAAACAGTAGAAGATAATTATGGAGGGTATCAATACATTAAACTAAATGATATTGTTAGTAATTTTTTAGTAGGGTACATAGGGCAAGGTAAATTAATACCAAACGCTAAAAGAACAGATGTAATATTCCACACTAAAAGAGCAATGCAGGAGTTTAGTTATGATACTTTAAAAAGTATAAAAAAAGCTGAACTAACTATACCAAATGAACTTACATTAATATTACCTCAAGATTATGTTAATTACGTAAGCATGTCTTGGATAGATGAGTTAGGTGTTAAAAGGCCTATATACCCAGCTAACAACTTAACAACTAGTCCTTATTACACTCAAGCTCAAGACTCAGCAGGTATACCAACTCAGGATCAATGGGGTAATGACATAGAGGGAACATCTATAACACAAGAAAGATGGCACAATGCTAACACTGATTTTATTGATGGTAATTTCACTAATGAGTTTACAAACGATATGTGGGCTTACAATTGGGGTGACTTAGGTAGTAATATTGGATCTGGTTACGGAAGAATGTACGGGATGGATCCTCAATATTCTCAAATGAACGGGTGGTTTAACATGAATGAAAGAGAAGGTAAAATTTCTTTTTCAAGCAATTTAGTTGGTAAAATAATAGTGCTAGAGTATATCTCAGATGGACTAGCTTTTGATTTAGATAGTAGAATACCTAAAATGGCTGAAGACGCAATGTATGCTTATATACTACATGCTCTTATATCCACTAGAATAAACCAACCTGAATACATAGTTCAAAGATTAAGAAGAGAAAAAAGTTCTAAATTAAGAAATGCTAAAATAAGATTATCTAATATAAAACTTGACGAGATAGTTCAAGTGATGCGAGGTAAATCTAAATGGATAAAATCATAATACATGGCAGAAGCTAAGAATAGTTTCATTAGGTCTAAAATGAATAAAGATTTAGACGAGAGACTTATCCCAAATAACGAATACAGAGACGCTTTAAATATAGCTGTTTCTAGATCAGAAGCAAGCGATGTAGGTGCTTTAGAGTCTATATTAGGTAATATCAAAGTTACATCTGAAGAACATGATGATGCTGGTGAAATAATAGGTTATTTTGTAGATGATGCTAACTCTCTTGTGTACTATTTTAAAACAGACTGGAGTGGTGTTGGATTAGCGCCAAGTACAGCCCTGTGTCAGATATTAGTATACAATTCTATACTTAGTACTACAAACGTAAAAGTTGAAGGATATTGGTTAAACTTTTCAACATTAAACCCAGTGCTTGGTGTTAATTTAGTTGAAAACTTATTGTTTTGGACAGACAATAGAAATCAACCTAGAAAAATAAATATAGAGCAACCTTCTACTTACTACTTTAATGAAGATCAAATTTCTGTAGCTAAGTTTGCACCAATATTTCCGCCTGAGTATTTAAACTTAAGAGCACCTCTTATAAATAATTATACACCAGAAACAGATACCTATCCTTCTACAATGACAAACGCTGCTGACCCAGACACTGTACCGGTAGGTATTTTTGAGGTTAGCGACTCTAACCTAGCTGTGACTAGATATAGAAACGGAGATCCAATAGTTGAAGCACAGACTTTAGCTTCATGGCAAGATGCTGACACTGGAGAGTACGGTGCTTTTTGTTATTATGATGAGTATATAGGAAATGAAGTAACATATGGTGTTTTATACAACAAATACGCTGTAATGGATTCTAGAGGTCTAGCGCCTATAGGGTTTACAATACCAACAACTGCACAATGGAATGGTATTATAGCCGCTGGTGGAGCTACTTCTAATCTTTTCAAAAGCACAACGCTTTGGGACAATCCACCTCAAGCAAACACAAATGCTAACGGAATGAACGTCAAGCCTGGTGGCTGGAGACAAGGTGCATCTATTAGTAATGACTTTAGAGAGTTAACCACAAGAGCTAGATATTGGACAAGTGATGCTATTACTACAAATAATCTTTACGTTAATTGGAGCAACACTAATGCTCTGCCAGTAACAAACTTAACAAGTCCAGCTTCTTATGGAATGTCTGTAAGAGTTATAAAACAAGCAGGTTACAACGGTTGGAATGGAGATCCGGAATTGTTAAAAGACAAATTTGTTAGATTTAGCTACAGGTTCAAGTTTGATGACAACGAATACTCAGTAGTAGCTCCTTTTAGTCAAGATGTTTTTATTCCTGAACATCAAGGTAAATTTATTAATGATGATGAAACACAAGCTTTTATTACTACTGTAGTTGAGTTTATGCAAAACAGTATCAACAATGCTGTGTTAAATATTCAACTTCCCTGTATAGACATAATAAATAACTATAAGGTAAAAGCTATAGAGATAATATATAAAGAGTCAGATAAGCAGGCTTATCAAATATTAGAGAAAGTAGATGTTGATGCTGCTTTTATAAGTAATTTAAATTACACTAATATATATCAATATAACTACCAGTCAAAGCAACCTATAAAAACAATGCCGCAGTCTGAAACCACTAGAGTTTTTGACAAAGTGCCTGTTAGAGCTTTAGCGCAAGAGTCTAGTGGTAATAGAATACTATATTCTAATTATGTAGAAAGCTATACTGCACCGTTAGGTTTAGACTATTATGCTTCTGTTGCTGATAAATCTACTCAACAATTTATAGAGTATCCACAGCATTCGTTAAAGCAAAATAGAAATTATCAAGTTGGTATAGTTTTAGCGGATAAGTTTGGTAGACAAACAGATATTGTTTTGTCTAACTATGATGGACTACTTGATGTCAACGGCGATCCTCAACCAGGCTCTAACGTTTTCTCTGATTATAACACTTTGCAGTTTAATGGTAACATCATAAACTGGCCTGGTGATACGCTTTCGGTAAATTATCTTCAACCAATACCAGAAAATTCTTTAACATCAGGTTATCCAGGATCATATGCTCAAGGAGAGTATTACGCTGTAAACATTGAAGATGGAACAAGCGGTACAGGTACAGGTGCTTTATATCCTTTTTTTCAAAGTGAAAGTTACCAATACTTTACCGCAAACACAACAACTCTAACAACAACGTTTTTTGCTTATTCTATTAAAGCTGTTGACTTTCAAAATAATGCTAATACTCTTAACGTATATGTTAATGAAGGTAATGGCTGGATACTAAAAACACTTAATTCTGATTATACTGCAAGTGTCAGTTTAGCTCACGTAAATGTAGTTTTTGCTAGTGCTATAACCCCTGGGTTTAACGTTAAAGTGGAGTTGTTATTTGGTCCTAAAAAATACTACCAATATAAGTTAGGTTCTGCTGGGGTACGTTCTGATGGTACCGGGCTTTTGTTTGAAAATTTTTCTACAAACTATAGTAGATGTTTTTCAGTTGGTAAAAAAATGTCAGGTCAATACATAGACTATACTGATATAGTAACGGTAACACCTTCTAGTTCAACGCCTATATATGATATAACAATACAGACTGAGGAAGAAATAGATATTAAGTACTTGTTTTCTAATACACCGGATCTTCAACAACCAGAACCTACTTTGTCGTCAAATATGACTCGTGCTACTTACGATATAAACGTAAATGGTTTTTATACTTACAAGTTTGGAGTAAAACAACAACAGCAAGATTATTACAATGTTTATTTACCTGGTATAGTAAACGGTTATCCAATTAAAGCCTCTACATTAGAAGAGGGAGAGACTGGTTTTATAACATTAATATCTGACAACATAAACAAAGTACCTAGAAACTTGCAGGATGTTGGTCCACTACAAGATCAATTTACATCTGATGAAACAATGTTTCCTAGAGTAACAAACATAGTTCCAGTAGTTGTAAATAATTTTTCAACTCAAACAAAACAATTTGATCCCGCGTTCTCACCTGACTCAGTTGATTTAGTTGGGACAATAAAAGATGTATTTCCTCTTTTAACTGGAGATGAAACAACACCTATCCCATCAGATCCAGGTGAGGTTAACCCGTATTCTATATACAACTTCAACACTAAGCCTTATGTAGCTAAAATATCTACTAGAAAACCAGTAGGTTTAGATGAGCAACTGTACACCATACCTACAGGTAGTAATCCTTATCCGGCTAATTTAGGTTTAGCTGTTTATGAAACATCTCCTTTTGTATCACAGTTAGAGTTATTTTACGAAACCTCTTCAGCACAACTTATATCTGATTTAAATGTTGATATACAAAATGAAAGTGGTGATATAAATGGATCTACTTTTTCAAGCGTAACAGTTTCTTTTTCTGAAAATGATGCCGTAGGTAGTACTATAACTGGTAACTTTTTTCCAACAAGTGGAGGTCAAATAGTTACATCTGCTTCATGTTCTATTGTAAATATTTTTTCTTACAACCCGTCAACACAAGCTATAGACACTAATATAGATTATATAAGTAGATTTGGTTTAGTAGCTGTTGGTGATGGTAGTTTTAACATAACTACAGCTCAAGGGCCTAATGATCCTAACGGGTTTTTTGCTGGTGGTAGTAACTCAAACTTATATGATGTTACATGGAGAGGTAAATTTGAAGTTAATCTTAAATGGACTTTAGGTAGTGTTGAAACTTTTGAAACTGTAACTTTACAATTGCAAAACGATCCACCTGTTATAATTAATACTTTACCTCCTTTTACAATACCTTATACCGGAGGGCTAATAGTTGGCATGTATCCAAATTCAGGTGCAAGTAGTCTTAGTCCATTAGGTTTAAACGGTAGCGCTATAACATCAGGAATTGGATATCCAACTAATGGTGATTCTGCAACTTTTAGTGGTAACAACGGTTGGGATATTGTAGGCGCTAGATATGTAGATAATTCTGGAACTACAACATATTGGGGCGTTTACCCTGGCAACTCTGGTACTTCTGGAAATATAAGTGATTTTGCAAGCATTGTGTATCAAGCTAACCAAACAGCTTCACCGGGCTCAAGCCCTATTAAGTATAGACAATTTGTATGTTCAGGTAACAGTACTACTGGTAACTACCATCAAGTAGGTTCTTATTCTTTATATTTTAGTCTTACAGACGATGTTGGAGCTGTTACGTATACCTATATGAGCTACACTGTTGGGGCAGCTAACTATACTGGTCAAGTAGTATATGCTTCTTACACACAAGGAAATCCAAGTCCAGCATATGAAGGGACTCAGTCAGATATATCACTAAACACTATTACAAGCTCAACCAATTTACCTATATGGCAAGGTCAAGTTCAAAACTGGACAGCAAACGATATAAGTATATGGGTTGCCTCTAGTAAACAAAACCCTGGTTTTTGTAATGTTAGAGCCATCACTGAAAACGGAGGTACATACCCTGATGGCACATTAGGTAGCGGTACTACCACTGTAGGTGGATATGGTGTTTTTGACCAAACGAGTACTGGTTTAAACCAAAATACAGGTTTTACTGGTTCCTTTCAAAGAGTCGCTACTTTACAAGGTCTTTCTAGAACTTCAACTCAAATAACAGAGGGAGTTAGCCCAGGTGAAAAAAATCCTACACCAACAACTAATACAGGCACATACAATTTTCAACCTAGTGCAGCGGTTAACTTAAAAATAGAAATGACACGAAATGAAAACTGGCCAGGTGTTACTCCAACTGGTTATGCTGGTGCTATAGTTACGTACCTTCCTTCTAGCCAAACACCAACTATACAAAACCCAGGAACAAATTTAACTCAAGTTCCAATGGCAGACCCACCGTTTTATCTAAGAGGAGGTACTGGTACATCAGATCCAACTGTATTTCCAACAGTGGTTCCATCAGGTGGATTTGTAGGACCATAACCTAAATAATTTAAAAAACAAGTAATAATAAAAATATGGCTACAGCTATACCAGTAAAATATTATAACACATACGTTTTAAAAAAAATAAACAGACAGACTGGGCCTTCTAGAACTGAGTATGATTGGTATATTGAAGAAGCTAGAATTAGAGGTGGCTATAACAACGTACAAACCGGGTTAGCTCCTAGAGCTTTTTTAGCTTCAGATGAAAACACCCAACAACTTTTAGCTAACTCTATTATATATTCTGGCGTTGTAAACTCTAGAACAGGTGTAAATCAAACAAATGTTTTTCCATCTGGTCAAGATATAACTAGAACTGTAGACCCATCAAAAGGTAGTATACAAAAACTATACGCTGAAGATACTAATTTAACTATATTTCAAGAAAGAAAAGTTAATAGAGCTTTAATAGATAAAGACGCTATATACACTCAAGAAGGTTTACCAGTTCAAACTACATCTAATGTAGTTATTGGAGCTATACAACCATATGCAGGTGAATTTGGAATTGCAAAAAATCCAGAGTCTTTTGCTGTTTATGGTTACAGAAAATATTTCACTGACGCGTCTCAAGGATCTGTTCTTAGACTGTCTAGAGATGGTATAACTGAAATATCTAACTATGGTATGTATGACTTTTTTAGAGATCAGTTTGGTATATTAGAAGCTGGAAAAGCTGTAGGTGGTTACGATATATATAACAAAGCTTATGTTTTGTCTTTACAAACCTCTACGTCAGGCTTACCGGTAACTGTAACTTTTGACGAGCAAGTAAAAGGCTGGACAAGTACGTTAAGCTATATACCTAGACAAATGTTTAGCATACAAAACAGTTTCTTTTCTACTAAAAGTGGTTCTTTATACAAGCATTATGTTGATAGAGATAATAATGGTGGTGTTTTACCTAGAGCTAATTTTTACGGAGTTCAGTATGACTCAACTGTTACTAGTATATTAAACACAAATCCTTCTTTAATAAAAACATTCAAAACAGTTAATTACGAAGGTAATTTTAATTGGTCTATGGAAAGCTTTGTTACAAATGAAGATTCAGCAAATCCAATAGCGGTATACACTTTACCGACAACGCTAGCTAACATGGAAAGTAGTTTATTTAGAAATGAATTTAAAAGAAAAGAAGATAAGTATTTTGCAAACTTAATAAATACATCGGCTGCTACTGGAGGTGAGGTTATATACGGTAGATCAATATCCGGAGTTAAAGGATTCTTTGCAACAGTAAAATTAAGAGCTACAAACACAACTAGCTCTGGAACAAATGAGTTATTTGCGCTATCATCAAACTACTCTGAATCATCTTATTAAATGAAATTAAATGGAATTAACAGCAAGAAGATTAATTGAAAAAGACTATAACACTATCGTAGAATGGTGGAAGTCTTGGCCTGAGTGGGAACCTTTGTCACAAGAAATGTTACCTGAAAATGGCACAGGTGGAATAATAATAGAAAAAGAAGGTGAACCTATAGTAGCGGGTTTTCTATATGCAACAAATTCAAAAATAGCTTGGATGGAGTGGATAATATCAAATCCAAAATATAGAATTAAAAAAGACAGAGAGCAAGCTATACTACTGTTAATAGATTCATTAGAGCAATGGGCTTATGATGGAGGTTTTAAATTAATACTTAGTATAGGTAGAAGCAAAAGTCTAATAGATAAACACAAAAAATTAGGGTACACGGTGGACGAAAATCCATCACATGAAATAATTAAAAAAATAAAATAATATGGCAGCAATAGCAGCAATTGGAGCTGGAGTTTCTCTTATAGGTGGAGCTGTGTCAGCGAATCAAGCGGACAAGGCCGCTAAAAGAGCCGGTAGAGCAGCATCAAGAGCTCAACGAGAAATAGACAGAATAAAAGCTGAAAGAGTTCCTATAACAAATCCTTATGCAGGTAATAGTAATCTATCTAGTTTAGCTTCTAATTTAAGTGATATGGTATCTAATCCTTTCGCTAGTATGTCTGTTGCCACTCAAGCCTCTGAAATACAAATGGAACAAGCTGATATGGCTTTAGCTAATTCTTTAGATACACTAGCAACTACAGGTGCAAGCGCTGGTGGTGCAACTGCTTTAGCACAAGCAGCTTTAGCTAGTAAAAAAGGAGTATCAGCTAGTATAGAACAACAAGAAGTTGCTAATGAAAAATTAAGAGCGCAAGGTCAACAAAAAATGGAAATGCTTCAAATGAGTGAAGCACAAAGAATACAAGGTATACAAATATCAGAAGGACAGAGAATGCAAACTCAAATGGCGGCTGGAGAACAATTTGTAATGCAAACAGAGGAAAACAGAAGTAACGCAGATTTAGCTAGAGCAGCTGGACAACAACAGCAAGCCATGGCGAATCAAGCTTCCGCTAACCAAGCAAAAGCTCAAGCATGGGGTAGTGCTGTATCAGGAGTAGTTGGTATGGCGTCGGCTGTTGGTGGTGCTCAGCAAGGAACCTGGTTTAACCCATAAAAAGTACAAAACATGAGTGCATATACTAATCCAACAATAATACAAGATTTATACGGTGCAAAAGCTTGGGCCGATGCGTCTAGCCAAGTTTCAGCAGCTTTAGTGTCTGGCTTTAACCAAGTGGTAGAGGCTAGAAATAAACAAGCTGACATAGTACAAAAGAAAAAAGAAATATATCAAAAATCATATATATCTGCAGAGCAAAAAGCTCTAGAAGCATCAGAAGCTAACTTTATAAAATTAGAAGATGAGGGCGCTGATAAAGGCTTTATAGAACAAGCAAGAGAGCAAGTTGAGTTTGAGATGTATGGAGGTGTTTATGAGTACAAGGGTTTTAAAAAAGACTATGGAATAGGTACTATAAAGATGGCTGCAGAGGTTAACTCAAATCTAGACTTAGATTCAGAGACAAGAAAAAAATACCAAAAGGCTATAGCAAGCCAACAAAGAACTTTTAGTAACTTTTCTAAAGAAGCTGCAATACCATTAGCTGACAAAGAAGATTTTGAAAAAGTAATTAGTGGTGCAAAAGGTTACTATTTATCTGGTACAGGGGCTGGACAATATACTAACTATTTAGTTGGTTCTAGTATATACAACAAGCCTCTGCCTAGTAATGTAGAAGTTACAAATAGAGCTTTTGAAAGAGTACAAAACTCAAAAGGAGATCTTGAATCAATAATGAAACTTTCGTTTAAGATAAAAGCAGGAACCCCAGAAGCGGCTTCTTATAGTGATGAAAGTAAATACCCTGTAGTTGACGGTTATATAAATGTTGATTGGAGCAGAAACTTATCTGACGGTAGTTGGGATGGTAATATTGCTAGACAAAACATAATACCTGAAATAGATTATAATGCGCAGGCTAAAGAGTTTAATGTAGTAAAAAACGGGCAATTAAACAAGCAATATAAACATAAATTAGCAGGAACAAAAACAAAAGGAGATACCTTAGACCAAGTTAAGTCTATGGAGTTTGTTAATATAGAAGGAGCATTAAGCTCTATGAAAAATTTATTTAACGCTAAAGCAGGTACAATAACAAGAATGCTGCAAGGAAATCCTACAGATCAGCAAGATGCTTATAACTACTTAGAATCTTTAGGTAGAGCTGGTATAGATTATGCTGATCAAATCAAATCTGGAAAATTCTCAGAAGAGGATGTTCAGCAAGAAATACTTGGATATATTAACGATGATTTTTTAACTCATTTTAACTTAGGTCAAGAAAGAGATGCTGCAACTGGAAAGTTTGTTAATCAAAAAGTTAATGGATTAGAACTTCAAAAGAGAATGATAACGCAAGAGCAGATAGATGAACTTAAAGAAGCTGGAGTTGATGTAAGCAATGTTAAACCAGGCACGGAGCAATATTTTTACATAGAAGAAAGTGATGTTTCTAAACCTTCAAAGAATAACAGCAACAATTCAAAAGAATTTACTGGAGATGCTAACGAAAGAAGACTTAAATTATATAAAGACGTGTTTGCAGAAGGTGAAGATGCAGCAAAAGAGTTTTTTGAAGTAGCAAGAACTTTAGGCGATGGAACAGGTGGTAGAAAACTTATTTACAAGCCATCAACGGACTTGTTCATGATAGAAAATAAAGATGGAGACCCAACTGGTGAAGGTAAGACTTTTGAACAAGCTAAGAAACTTTATCGTTAATTAAATATAATAAAAAAAATGGCAATAGATCCTATTTACATACACCCAGTCTTAGGTGAATTAACACTTGCTGAGGTACAAGACAATGCTAATTACGAAGAAATGTCTTTAGAAGAATACGTAAGTGCTTTTAATTTAAAGATAAAGGAAAAAGAACCAGTAGGAACAGGTACAGTGTTAAGACCTGAAGAGGGAAAGCCAGTAGTTGTTGCAGGAGAGAATGTACCTGTAGCAACGGAGATAGACGAGACATTCGCTTTGGAATCTCAGTTGGAAGATATTTTATCGGAATACGAAAAAGTTGAACCGGGAGGTATATTTGGTGACAAGTACAATGGTACTAGAGCAGGTAAGATGCGTCTTGATGAAAGATATTCTAATGTAAGAAGTAAGTTAAAGAAAGCATATCAAGGTTCTAATATGGACATAAGCAAGCCTATGTCTATTATAGATAAAACAGAGGAAGAGGTGCAGGAGTTTTTAATGGATGCTTATCCAGGTGTTTTTATAGAGCAAACAGGTGTTAGAAATGCTTTAAACATAATACTACCAGGAACAGACAAACCAATAGAATTAGATTTACAGCCTTTTACTTTAGACGGTAGAGATGAAGCTGTAGATGTTTTAAAAAAATTAGATCAAGTTTACAACAGCCAAACAGACGAAGAGCTTATTGTTAACACTGTTGGTCAACTAGCTGATGTGCTAGATGAAACAAAAGACGATAGAGCTATAAATAAAGCTTTAGAATCTACAGGTTATAGCGTGTCTATAAATCAATCAAGTGGTTCTAGAAAAGATGGAACATACCAACCTTATTCTTATAATGTTTTAAAAGATGGAGTTGTTGTTCAAGAAAAAATAAATGTCGATAAGTTAAGATCTTTTATGAAAGAAGATCTAGGAGATGAAGGTTATGAATCTATAAAGAAAAGTAGTTACGAAGCAACTAGTAATTACTTAGAGACAAAAGCTAGAGAAGTTGAAGCTGAAGAAAAAGTAATAAAATCTAATAAATCTTTAGATTTAAAGTATTTTAAAAACACGTATGCAGAAGATATAATAGCAAACGTAAATCAGGTTTTACCAGAAGGTTTTAGCGAGGAAGAGCAAGACCAAATAAGAGAGTACATGGAAAGCAATGCTATAGGCGAAATGGTTTATAATGCTAAGCTGGATAAAATGGTTAAAGTACCAGGTAAAATAGATGACGATATTATCAGAATGAGAAACTGGCGTGGTTTACCTGAAAACATTGTAGATAAAATAGAGGAAGCTGGAGGTGAGGATTTTATTAAAAAAATGTATATTGCTGGTATTAAGGAAGTAAAAAACCAAGAATTACTTGACAGATCTTCTACTATAGCAGAAAAAATAATGGCTAACTCTGGTGATCAAAACTTAATTAGATTAGGTCAAGGTGTTGCTAAAATTGAGAAAAAAAAGTTTGACGAAAGAATAAAAGCTCAAGTTAAAGAACTTCCTAATATACAAAAAAAGTTTGTTGATATATTAAGTGCAAAAGCTAAAGAAATTTCAAATAACTCACCAGAAGGAACTGAGATTAGTATAGAGTACACTCCAAGCGGTGAGGCTATATTTTCAGTTTCTAACGATAGAAATCTTAGTTCTGAAGAAGGTAAAAAACTTAAACAGGCTCAGTCAGAAATGTACAAACTACAAAATGACTTTGCTAATCTTCAAATAGACTATTCAGCTACTTTAGAAAACATGCAGAGAGAAGTTGCGGAATTTTACGCAGCTAATCCCGCTGATGCTGATGTTTTTAGAAACTCAATGAAAGAGTACGGTATAGGTGGTTTGTTAGCTAAAGATGTTAATGATGCTTTTGCTGGAATACTGTTAGCAGCACCCACCTTAGTTAACGCTGAATGGGCTGTAGAAGCGCAGCAAAGATTAAACGCTAAAAATGACTATTTTGAAAAGATGGGTAGTTATGATGACGGTAACTTTGGTACTTACTTTTTTAGAACACTAGGTCAGCAGTCTGCTAATATTACCTTAGCTATAGCTACAGGTGGTGTTGGTTCAGCGGCTGGTTTATCTTCTGCTATGACAGCTAATGCTATTGGTGGTTTATTTGGTTTGTCTTCAGGAGCTCAAACTTATCGTGATCTAAAAACACAACAACAGATAGTTGGAACAGCTGACAAGCAAGCTAAAATAGCTTTAAACGCTTATGAGAGTGGCATAATAGATTTATATACTTATACTAAAACTATGAGAGATATAAACAAAACAAAAGCAATGAGTGAGATAAGCGATGCTCAAATTGTAAACTCTTCATTAGCTAATGGTATAATCGAGGGTACTGTAACTAGGTTTTTAGGTACAGCTCCTAACACTATAAAACTTTTAAAAGATTTTAAATCACCAACATCTTTAACAAGTATAGCTCAAAATTTATACGCAGGTAATTATCAAAAAGTAGCAAGTTTGATAGGTAAGCCGTTGTTGCTGAGAGGTGCTGGAGAGCTTGCTGAAGAAGAATTAATATATGGTGGTCAGCAGTTTATAACAGAATATGGTATACTTGATAGAGAACTAGATCTTAGTGCATGGGACGATACCGCTATGTCTACTATAATAACATTAGGTGTTTCACAAAGCCCAGGTGTTGCTTATTCTGGTATGGTAAACTACAATGCCACTAAAAAGTTTGAGCAAAAAATAAACAAGCTTAGAATAAATAATAACGAGCTTAGTACGTTAATACAAGATTCTAAATTAGATGATAAACAGAAAAAGCTATTATTGTCTGACATGGCTTCAAACCTTCAAGAGCAAGGATTAGAACTTGATAGATTAGGTGTGGATATTCTTGGTCGTGATGTTGGTGACATAAAAAGGTTAATAGGTAGTGAGTTGATAAAATCACAACTTTTATCACAAGCAGGTGTTATGCCTGGTATGTCTGACGTTGATAAAGCTGAAGTTGTAAACTCATATAAAGAGTCTTTAAGCAAAGAGCAAGCTAAAGTATTTGAAACTCAGCTAAATGTATTAGACAGTCAAATTAAAGATATAAAAGAAAAACCAACCAGTACTAAAAAAGCTAAAGAAAGCTTAGGTGATCTATGGACTAATAACAATAAGTATTTAAAAAAAGTAAATAAAGATAACTATAAATCCAAATCTACTGAAGACCAAATAGTAGCTGTTATAAACCACGTAAGAGAGAGCGTTAGCAGAGAAAGTAAAAGAGCAGCAAAAGCAAATCCTGAGATTGTAGAAATCGTAGAAAACGAAACTATAAACGATAAGCCTTTAAACAATAAACAAAAAGAAGTTAGATATAGAGAGCTTGGAGATCAAATGGCTTTAGATAGATCAAGAGCTATTTCTGTGGCAGAAGGCGTAAGCGCTAAAGCTAGTGATATATTTGCAGATATAAATAGTGTAAAAATTGTAGAATATACTACAGAAGAAGAACTAAAAGAAGCACTTGAAAATCAAGGTGTAGATGTTAATTCTGAAGAGTACAAAAACGCTGTTTCTAAATTCAATAATGGTGAAACTTATGGTGCTGTAATGGGTAACACTATAATAACACAAGATAAAGATCAGGCAAAAAGAGATTTAGATAAAGGCCAAATTAAAGCTGGAACAGTTATACTACATGAATTTTCTCACATAGTTGATGATGCTCGTATAAAACCAGAGAACAGAAAGCTATATGCTGAAAACTTAGCCGCAGCAGCCGCTAAAACAAATAATAAAGCTATAGAAGCTGTAGATAAAAGCGTTAGAAGCATGCTTGACAATCTATATGCTGACGAAAACTTAACTTTTGAGAATAGTGAAAAGTACAGAGATGAATATACTAAGTATATGCAAGAGTATCTGTATGCTTATGAAGATGAAGTACAGATAGAACAAGAAGATAGTTTTATGACTAGAGTGTTTAACAACACTAACCCTAATAAACTTAACACTCCAGAAAAAGCTTTAAGCTATCTAGCTGCTAATAACGCGGCATTTAGAGCTGGTAAGGTAAGTAAAAAAACCAAAAAAGCTTTACAAGAATTTGAAGGTAAAGATACTAAGTTTTCAGATAAATCTACAGTAAACAAATTAGCTGTTGAATATAAAAATGATCCTAGCTCATTTAACACAGGTGATAAATATTTTGACTTCTTTACTCAATATCAATCAGTAGCTTTAGATGCCATGGGTTACAATGTTGCTAAAGGTGATATACTAGCTGATGAAGCATCTCAGTTTGTAGCTACAGAATTTGAAAGCGTTATAAAAAATTATAAACCTGTAGATAAAGATGGTAATAAACAAGCTTTTACTACATACGTATTTAACGTATTTAAAGCAGGTCGAGCAAACAAGTTTTACAAACAAGAGTTTGCACCTAAAGATTTCAAACAAACTAGAATAGGTGTAGGCTTTGATATAGCTGCACAAGATTCTAACGAGACGCTAGAAGAAAGAGAAGCTAGAGAAGCTAAAGAAACAGTATCTAAAATAGATCCTAGGAAGTTTAAAATTGTAAGTCCAGATATTAAAAAACTTGAAAACCTAGTTAATATATCTCAAAGTGATATAGCTCCTTTTAACGCTGACTTTAAATCTATAAGTAGTAAATTTGGAACTAAGATTGCTTCGTCTATTTATAACATATCAGAAGGTAAGCTTGATAAAAACGCAAACTTAACTTACGCTAAAAAAATAATAAACGGTATACCTGAAAATTCTGAAGCAGGTAGAATACAAGACGACTTTAGAAACGATCAAGAGGTTAGAAAGTTTATAAAGCTATTACCTCCTACAAATGTAACTTCAAAAGAATCTGAGGTTGGGACTAAAGGAGAAAAAATTCCTGTATCTAAAGACGTTCAAGGTAGATCTATAGGTTTAAAAGGTAGAGTATTAAATTATTTTTACGCTGACAAAACAGGTGAAAGATCATCTGGATTAAGCAGTCAACCTTTTGTGAGAAGATTAAAACCTGAATTTACTGGAACTATATCTAACGAAACTGTAAAGAAGTTGCAAGAAGATATGGGTATAACACCTATGGGTCAACTAAATAGGTATGATAGAAACATAGGTACTTTTTTAAGTGGTATAGCTAAGCTTAAAGGTTCTATAGTAGCTAACACTATAGCTAGAGATAAAGCCTCTAAGTTAAATCAAAGATCCTCTAGATCACCTAAACAAATACAAGCAGACATAGGCGCTGGTAGATCTGATATTCAGTTTAGTGAAAAAGTAAAAGGCATACTAGCTAACCCAGTATTTAAGTTAGAAACAAGAGGTGTTGATGGATTGCTTAAAGCGTATGGTATAGATGGTACTTTTAAATTTAAAACAAGAGAAGACGTAGATAAATATGTAGCTGAAGTTAAAAAGAATTTACTGCCTTTGATGCCTAAAGATTTTTGGTTTGGAAAACCAAATAAAAAAGGTAATTATGGAACTGTATTTACACCAACGTCGAAAGTTTTGGGTACAACTGATATTGCTAAATCTCTTTACAAAGAGTACTACGTAGATCAAATGAAAAAACTTGCTACAGACACTAATCAAAAATACGGTGCACCTGTAAGAGGTGTTAGTGATTTTTCAATATCTGGTTACGACACACTTTTTAAGACAAAAGAAATTATAAAAGCAAAAGTTAAATCAGGTGATATAGCTGCTTTTAATAGAAAGGTAGGGAAAATCCATCAAGCTATGTGGTATAGATTTAATAAAGCTATACAGTCAAACAAGGAAAATGCTAAAGTAATAGGTAATTATCTAAAAATAACAGGTAGTGACACTGGACACTGGCATAAACTTGGAGCTCAATTCGTGGGTTACTCTAATAAAATTACAGGTAGCAGATTTGAATACGAGCATGCTATGCCTGCTACATCCGCTTATTTGTATTTATTAGATGTGTCTTTATCTAAAAGTGCTTTTGAAAGCGCTTATGATTTTGTTATAGACAATTACAAGCTTATATCGCTAGACAAGGCTATGGACAAAAAACTAATAGCTGTTGGACTTCGTAGTGAAATGCCAATAGGTTGGAACTTGTTAAACAATAAGTGGTACGATAGATATTTTAGCGAGCTAGTAGCTACTGTAGATGGAGGTATAGATCCAAAAGGATTAATAAGCATTGATGGTGTTAACTTCCAAAATAAATACAATATAAACGCAGATGGTAGTCCTTATATTAGAGGTACATTTAAACCAGAAGCTAAATCGCAAGTTAAAAAAGACAACATAGCTGACAAAGCTATGAGAAACGCTAGAAGCCCTAAGTACTCTGAGAAAATTAAAAAAGCTAGAGTATTTGATTTTGACGATACATTAGCTCAAACTAAAAGCAATGTCTTATACACTATGCCTGATGGTACAAAAGGTAAAATAGATGCTGGTACGTTTGCTAAAGACGCTGGTAGAATGGAAGCAGAAGGAGCTGTATGGGATTTTTCTGAGTTCAGTAAAGTTATGAATGGTAAGAAAGGGCCATTGTTCGATGTAGCAAAAAAGATACAAGACGCTAGAGGTTCTGAAGATATATTTGTACTAACAGCTAGACCACAAGACGCAGCTGGCCCTATTAAAGAATTTTTAGGAAGCTTAGGTTTAAACATACCTTTAAAAAATATAACTGGATTAGCCGATGGTAGACCTCAAGCTAAAGCAGATTGGATGTTAGGTAAATTTGCTGAAGGATATAATGATTTTTATTTTACAGACGATCACTTAGGTAATGTCAAAGCGGTTAAAGACGTGTTAAGTGTTTTAGATGTTAAGTCTAAAGTACAGCAAGCTAGAATAAAGTTTAGCGAAAAGCTTAGTGACGAGTTTAACTCTATGATAGAAAGAAACAAAGGTGTTGATGCTAAAGCTACTTTTTCAGACGCACTAGCTAGAAGAAGAGGTCAAAAACAAAAACGTTTTTCTTTCTTTATACCACCGTCAGCTGATGACTTTAGAGGTTTAACAATGTATACGTTTGCTGGAAAAGGTAAACAAGGTGAAGCTGATCAAGAATTTTTTGATAAAGCATTAATAAAACCTTACATGAGAGGCGTTGGAGCTGTAGAGCAAGCAAAGCAAAGGATAACAAATGATTATAGAGCTTTAATAAAAAAGTATCCAAAAATAAAAAAGAAACTAAGAAAAAAATTTGAAGGCACCAAGTATACGACAGATGAAGCTGTAAGAATATTTTTATGGGACAGAGCTGGGTTTACTATACCAGGTTTAAGTAAAACAGATCAAGCAAAGATTGTAAACTTAGTGTCTAAAAATGAATCCATGGTGCAGTTTGCCGATGGAGTTGAGCTAGTAACTAGATTAGATACTTTTGTAGAGCCAAATGAATTTTGGGACGCTAGCACTATAATAGGTGATTTAAGTAGAGTTGGTAGAGATGTTAATAGAAAAGAATACTTAAGCGAATTTATAGAAAATGTAGATATAATATTTTCACCAAAAAACTTAAATAAAGTACAAGCGGTATATGGATTTAGAGTAAGAGAGGCTTTAGAAGATTCTATACGTAGAATGAAAAGTGGTAATAACAAAACAAGTGGCGGTGGTAGGTTAGTAGAATCTTGGAATAATTGGGTTAACAATTCTGTCGGCGCGATCATGTTCTTCAACAGAAGATCCGCGTTATTACAGCTAATGTCTTCAGCTAACTTTATTAACTGGTCAGACAACAACCCAGCACAAGCTGCTTTAGCTTTAGCAAATCAACCTCAGTATTGGAAAGATGTTATAAAGTTATTTAACTCAGATAAACTAAAACAAAGAAGATCTGGATTAGAAGGTGATATACAAGAAGCTGAAATTGCTCAAGCATCTAGAAAAGGTGGAATGACAGGTGTTATATCTTACTTACTTAAAATAGGTTTTACACCAACACAAATAGCAGATAGTATAGCTATATCTACAGGTGGTGCAACTTTTTATAGAAATAGAATTAATACTTATAAAAAGCAAGGTTTTGAAACAGATGAAGCAGAAGCAAAAGCTTTTGAAGACTTTAGTGCTATATCAGATGAGACACAACAGTCTGCAGATCCAATGCTTATATCAGGTCAACAGTCCAGTGTTTTAGGTAGATTAGTTTTAGCTTTTCAAAATACACCTATGCAGTATACTAGGTTAATTAAAAAAGCTGGTCAAGATCTTATAAATGGAAGAGGTAGTAAAAAACAAAACATATCTAAAATATTATATTACGGTGCTATACAAAACTTTATATTTAACGCACTTCAAAATGCATTGTTTGCTTTAGTACCAGGATTTGATGACGAAGACGAGGATTTTGAAACAGATAAAGAAAAAGAAAAGTACGACGAAAAGAAAATTAGAGGCGAAGAAAATAAAATAGCTAGAATATCTAACGGTATGGTTGATTCAATTGTTCGTGGATCTGGTTTAGCAGGAGCTGTAGCTGTTACTATTAAAAACACCATAAGGGAATTTATTGAGTACCAAGAAAAACCTCAATTCTCTAGGGAAAATGCAGACATAATATTAGCTGCTCTTCAAATATCACCACCTATAGGTTCTAAGGCTAGAAAAATAAATGCAGCATTACAGACTTTACAATATGAGAAAGATGTTATAAATGAAAGAGGTTTTGATGTTATGATAGATGGTAAATTTCAGTTAAGCCCTGCGTACAACATGATAGGTTCTTTATCCGCCGCAACATTAAACTTACCCTTAGATAGAGCTGTTGACGAAGTAAATTCTATAACAGAAGCTTTAGATACTAGGAATACACAGTGGCAAAGACTAGCTCTTGCTTTAGGTTGGAGATCATGGGATACAGGTGTTAAAATTGAAGAACACGATTTAATAAAAACAAAAGCTAAAGCTGCTAGAAAATTAGCTGGTAAGGAAAAAGCTAAAGAAACTAGAAAAATAAACAAGCAGAAATCAAAAGAATACAAGGCTTATAGAAGAAAAATCTTATACATGATACCTGATGAAGTAAGACAGGAGCTTTATGAAAAAGAAAAAGAATCTGGTATAAAAACACCTGCGTTCAAGTTGCAAAAACTAGAAGAAAAATACAACGATTTAAAATGAGAATAATAAATAAAATAATAGTACATTGCTCTGCCACGCAGGAAGGTAGAGATTTAGATGCTGCTGAAATAAATAGATGGCACTTAAAAAGAGGATGGAGTGGAATAGGTTACCATTACGTAGTTTTACTAGATGGAACTATAGAATATGGTCGCTCTATATATAAACAAGGTGCTCATGTTAAGAATGAAAATAAAGGTTCTATAGGTATTTGTTATATTGGAGGTGTTGAATCAGAACGTGGTTCTAATGGCAAATGGATAGCTAAAGATACTAGAACACCTGAACAAAAAGAAAGCTTACTATTGCTTCTTAAAACATTAAAAAAAATGCATGCTAACGCTACTATACACGGCCACAATGAGTTTGCCGCGAAAAGTTGCCCGTGCTTTGACGCTTATAAAGAATATTGTAACATATAAAACTAAAAAAATGATAGATAGAATAATAGGAGGACCTGCTAAAAAGAAAACAACCTGTTGGAAAGGTTACAGCAACATTGTTAACGGAAAACCACAGTTTAAAAAGAAAGGTGGTAAAATGGTTCCTGATTGCAAACCTACTAAAAAGAAAAAATAATGGCTACAGATAAAAAAACGCTATCTTGTAATAAACCAAGAAGAACACCAAGCCACAAAACCAAGTCACACATAGTTAAAGCATGTGAAAATGGTAGAGAAAAAATAATCAGGTTTGGTCAGCAAGGAGTAAGTACAGCTGGTAAGAAAACAGATTCTAAATCAAAAGCTAGAAGAGCTAGTTTTAAAGCTCGTCATGGAAAAAATATAGCTAAAGGTAAAATGAGCGCAGCTTACTGGGCTAATAAAGTTAAATGGTAATGAGAGATAAACTAAGAAATATAAAACCTTTTCATTTTGGACCAGCACAAAAGCCTCAAGATAATTATAAGTTTGCTACAGAAGATCCAAAAAATCCACCTGCTACTATAAGTATGCCTACCCCAGATGACGGTTATTTTAAGCAAATAGGAACTTTACTTAGTAATCCATTTGATGGAGTAAGAGCTTTGGTTAACCAAACAAGAGGAGGGATACGTGAATCACTTGGTATGAGAGATCAAGGGGATAGAGATGGAGTTTACGGTAGTCTTTCTAATTTAAGAAGAGCACAAGAATCTGAAAGAGAAGATGTCAAAAAAGAGTTAACAAGGAGCTCAGCTTTTAATACAGCGTCTCAAATAGGTGCATTGGCAAGTGGAGCAGTATTAACGGCATCAACAGTAAACGATTTAATACAAGGAGATCCTAAAGCAGCACTTTTAAAGAAAGCTAAAGTAGTCAAACCTATTTACAACGCGGTTAAAAAAGTTAGTAATAACCCAACTAAATCTTTATTAGGTTTATATTATGGATACAAAGGGATTAAAACAGCTAAAAATATAAAAGATCAAAATCAATAAAACAATGAAAAAACTAATAGACAAATTACAGCACTTCTGGAATAAATTATTATATAAATTAATGTTTAAAAAATATAGATAATGGATGCAGGCCAGGTAAAATTATACATTATAAACGCCTCTACTCTTGGGGTAACTACATTTACAACATTAGAGATGGGTTTAAAAATATTACTATTAGTAGTCACTATAGGTTACACCATAGACAAATGGTTAAAGCTTAGAAAAGAAAGGAACAAAAAAAAATAGGCGTACCATACCTAAAGTTCCTGTAACCAGAAAGGGCCCTCATTACGAGAGCCCTTTTTTGATATGTATAGATTATTGAATTTTTTATACCTATTAGTTATTGTATGTATAAAAAAGTCATAACTTTTAGCCTTTAGCCATCACAAGCCAAACAATCTTCACTCATTGCTTGTTGTGCTATATCACCTCGTAACACAGATTCAGTTCTAGTGTAATATAGTGTTTTAACTCCTTTTTTCCAAGCCTCAAAGTGTACTTTGTTAAGCCATTTAGGTGTTGCAACACTTGGAAAAGCTAAGTTTAAGCTAACTGATTGATCTACGTACTGTTGCCTTAATCCGGCTTGGGTAACGAGCTCCAGCTGATTGATCTCTTTAAATGTTTTAAAAACTTCTTTAGATGGTATGTCATGCCCCATTGTAATATCGTCAAGCTCAGATAAACCTTGAACGCTACCACCGTCAGCCAATATTTTATTCCATATCTCTTCATTGTTTAGTTTATGTTTTCTTAATAACTTTATTAATGTTGGGTTTTTCCTAATGAAAGTCCCCTTCGAACTCTGCTCTGTAAAAACATTTGCAGCCCACGGTTCAATACCCGGACTAACGTTGCCACTAAGCTTACTATTAGAAACAGTAGGAGCAATAGCACGGAGATGAGTATTACGCATACCGGTACCAACACACCATAAAGGCTCTCCATAAATTTCCGCCAGATTTCTCGAGGCTCTTTCACTTTCGATTTTAATTTGTGAAAATATTTTCCTAGTTTCAAACTGAGCAAGTAAACCTTCAAAAGGTATACCCTTTTCTTGGAG
>CAACVC010000076.1_pt1 | contig 21947 bp, 21 predicted proteins | sample 2381761 | NCBI WGS metagenome assembly CAACVC01 (sample SAMEA5211966, study PRJEB30684) | marine metagenome | biome: Marine; feature: Epipelagic; material: Water | collected 2015-10-15 | depth 45 m
TTCAATTGATCTTTGTATAGTGTTATCACACCTTCCACTTGTTTTTGTGTCATACCTAGATTCTTGAACATACTTTCAGCTTCTTTCACTGTGTCTTGATCTGTGTTAACTTGCAGGTCCATACTGTCTACAAAATCCCATTTGTAGTTGTCTGGTGCTTTGGGTACATCAGCAAACTTCTTTTCAAGTTCACCGTAACTCTTTGCTAGGTCTTCACCCGTTTTGAATTTTTCTGGTAACCATGACGGTCTGTTTTCATCAACAGGTTCAGCTGGTTTTTCAGCTGGCGTTTCTGTTGTGCCTAACAGGTTGTTTGGTTGTTCCATATTATCTGCTACTGCTTGTTCTGGTTGGTTTGTATTGTTTTCAGTTTCCATTTTATTTGCCTCCGAGTTTTGCTTTTGGAGTTTCTTTCTCCATCATATTGTTGATACGCTGTATCAGTTGTTGCTGTGCCACTTTGAAAATAGCACTATATGGATTGGGTGCGTCAGCAGTCACTCTGGTGCTGTTGATTATCCTTTCCAAATCTTTGATCACAAGCTGTCCACGTGGTGTGCCAAACACGCTCAGATATGCTTGTTTTATTTCAGTTACATCTTTCATTTCAGTTTCCTTTTGTATGTATATCCACTGGGTTTGAAGCCCAATCTATCAAACAGTTTTTCATATGCTTTCCTGTGGCTCCAACTGAACAGGTACACATTTTCAGCGCCTCTGTTGTCAGCCCACTTGTACAGTTTGTCCAACAGCATATGTAAGTATTTTGTGTCACTTGGTCTGTTTGTGAGTATGCAGATTATGTTACAGTCAGCTTGGTTGATCCACATATTTTCTATTATCTCAGCACATATCAAACAATGTAGATGTCCATCATCATCTTCCACACCTTCAGCAAAACCGAAACCTGGCTTCTGTAAGTCCAAGCTCATCAGGTAGTCCAAATATCTTGTGCTGAATGTTTTACCATCCATGATATGTTTTTGATTGTTACACCATTGTTCTGCCATTTGTTTTAGCAGTATTCTTTTCTCAGGTGTGCGATAGTCCTTCGCTGTTACGAATTTCATTGTGATTGTTCCTTTGCATTTTGTTCAGTTTCTATTCTAAGTTTGGTTGTGGGCTTGACGGTTGTACGCTCATTCTTGGGTCTTGACCTTGTAATGTTTGTGCCGCTTGTGCCAACATAGCTTGTTGCTGTTCTGCTTGTAGTTTTTCTTGTACCATTTCTGGATCTAACAACACCTCTGGTGACATATCACCATCACGCAATATTTTTCTTGCGAGTGCTTGTATGTCAACCTGTGCTACTGCTTCTGGTCCTAGCTGTGATACAATTTGTAGGAGTTGGATGTCTCTCTGTATTTCACTCATTCCAATTCCTTTTTTGACAGCTGAGTTTACAACAATCTCATATTCTTTGTTGTCATTGATGAAGTCTGGTAGTTCACCTCTCAACTGCAATCTTTTGATTAAGTTTTTGATTATTGGTCTTAAGAATTCAATTTCTAAACGCAGACCATATGGGCCTATTCTTCTAAAGAATTCACTCTGTCTAACTTGTACTTCAAACGCTGTCATCTGTTGTGACTCTTGTGGTGGTATGATAGCATCGTTAAACAACATAGTTCTAACTTTGGCTCTTTGATCTTCTACAGTTTGAAATGTAATTTGGAAGTTACCTGGAAAAGGTATTGGCTGTAGCATACTGTCTACAGTAATAACATCACCCGGCTCTATTTTCATATTAGCAAAATTAACTGTTGATTCAGAACCATCAGTCTGCCAAGCGCCTAGACCAGCCCACGCACTTTGTGTCATGATAAGTTGTGTTGCTTCATTGGCTACTCTTATGTGTGGTAGTGCTTGTCTTACAGGTGACTCTCCCCATATGCTTCCTAATGTTTTGCCAAATCTAAACACGATAAACATTTGAGCGGGAGAAACTTTTTCTTCTAGCAACACCATCTTGTCTTCCAAGTACACACGATACATCATTGCTTTATCGCCTGGTCCTTGCATACAGCTTTCTAAAATTTTTACTTTGCCGTGTGGATTGGTTTTTGCTAGTTGTTCAACAGCATCACCCACTTTTGCACCATACTTGTCAATCAAGTATTGTGCTGTTAAATGATGTTGTCTAAAAACTGTGTCTACTTCACCTTTGTAGTTTTCTAAAAAATATAACTGGTGTGTTGGTATTGCTAAAAAGTCAATGCCATCATCAGTTTCTACCATAGTGATAGCACCTGTGCCTGAAATAACACAGTCAGTTAGTGCTTCAGAGGCCGCAACATAAAAGCTACTGTCTCTGATTGCTTTAAAAACGACCTTGTTGGCCATATCAAGCATTCTTCTTACATCTGGTGCTACTTGTGGTTTGATCTCATCTCTTACATCTACATAAGCCCACTGTTGGTTTTGTGGGATCAAAAGTGTAAGGATTGTACTTACTAAATTTTGTGTACCATCAGCCGCTGTAGAGTCAAACAATTTAGTTCTATCTGTTTCGCCTTCTTGTACTCTCCAAATGTCTCTATTTGGAAATGTAAATTTGTAAGCTTCTGATATTTCATCTTCGTGTGTTTCACGTGCCTGTTTGGCTTGTTGAAATATTTTCTTGATTAATGTTTTGTCCATATACCTTTATCCTAAAAGAGTTCTACTGTATGTTGGAGCTAACGGATCATCAGTCAAACCTATATAGCTTGATCCACCTCTTTTTGTTACCAGCGTGCCTCTACCTTTTTTCTTTTCAAACCTGATCTTAAGTTTGCGGCCGCTTCTTGCCTTTTGATATCACTGTCAATTTTGATTTGCTCTGCTTCTCTATCTCGAGCAATCTTGTCTTGCATTTCAGCGATCTCTTTGGGGCTTGGTGCAGGTGGAATTTTTGGTTTCATGAATCCCATTATTGTACTCCTAGTTTATCACCCATATATTTGATGATGCCTAATAGGGACTTCTGACTTCCAGTTGCTTCAGTTTCAACACCTAATGGTGTTCCTCTTTTAGAAATAAGTGCCCCTCTACCTCTGCCTCGTCTAGTTACAGCACTTTTACCTAATGCTTTTGCTCTAGTCTGTCCAACTTCTCTTTGGATTGTTGGTGGTGGTGGAGGTGGTGGTGGTGGTGGGGGTGGAGGTGGTGGTGGACTTCCGCCGCAAAGTGCTAAAGGCCCTTCATAATCGTAAGAATCTTCTTCGATTACATTACCATCTTTATCCCACACTATTTTGTTGTATATTTTCATTTACGAATTCCTCTTTATGCGTGTGCGTTACTATATATATATAATATAAGCGGAGCGTGTTACTGACGCTCTTTGCTTACAAGTTTATTTACCTATCGAGGTCTACTGATTTTTACAGATTGTGCGTTGTTGCTAACAACACTTTGCACAGCAGGTATTCTACTAATATCAACACTAGGTTCTGGTAAGTGTGATATTGCTTCTGACACAGCATCAATGCAGTCATCATGATGATTGTTTGGAAACTCATCAAGCTCAGCCCAAAAATAACTGTTTGTTCTAACTCTTTTGTGTACATACATTCTGTTGATCTTGATAATTGGCTCTAGTGTTTGTGCAATAAACACATATTTGTTTTTGCTTCTAAACTTGTTAACAAAGTTTATTTTCTTTTTCATTTCTCCACATATTCTACGTGCTTCATTAATCAACGATGCACTAAAGTTTTCTTCAATGTACACAGTTGCTATGCCATATTTTGTGCAAGTGTTTACTATTGTTCTAATTTGATTTGTAAAATCTTTTGTGTCCTTATCAACTGCACCTAAAACAACAACATCGTGTACATAAACATTACCTTTGTCATCACGCATAGTCACAGCCAAAACAGATCTATCTCTAGCGTGTACACCAGTTGCTGGATCCCACGCCGCACACATTCTTCTGATGTTAGGTGCATCTTGTTTGTCACCCAGTTTCACTACAGGCAAATAACCGCCAAAAGGTTGGGCCAAATGGTGTACTGCAATATCACTTTCATATTCTTGTATCTGGTCTATTGCCATCATTGGCTCATAAGTTTTACTAGGTATAAGCATATACTGTGATTTGAAGTCACCCTCTGTAGATTCTTGTCTGGATCTTTCTAACCATTCCCAACTGAAGTCACCCTCTGGATGATCTGGCCAAGCAAGTTCTTCTGTTTCTGGATTGTAAACAGGTATCTTTTCTATTTTGTAGCCAACATTTACTAGGTGGTCATACAGCGTGTCATTGCTGTGCGGTGTTCCAAGTAACACAATTTTTTTTGCAATCTTACCAAACTCTTGCACACGCTCTTTGATTCTATCTCTGCTTTCTTGTGTCAAACTGTTGTCAGATGTTTCCAAATCATCACCAATAATCAAGTCTGCGTGTAGTCCTGACAACTGTGATCCCAAACTGGATATTGCAACTGACGGGTTTAGAGATACTACTTCTCTATCAACTGTAAAGTTTTGTGCTTGCCATTGATACAGTTCATTTTTTAAATGTTTTGTAAGTGGATTTGTTTCTATGATCGATCTGATCATCAAACTGTTTCTAAGTGCTATGTTTCTTTTTGCAGAAATTAATATGCATTGAAAGTTTGGATCAATCAACAAACGCCAAACAATATACAAACAAGTCAAGTGAGACTTACCTGCGTGTCTAAACACTTGCAAAATACGTCTAGGTTCTTCTTGTGTGTGTTCTAACCAGTCGCAAATTTTTATGTGTAGTTCAGGTGTCTCTCTACCATCGATGATGTTTTGTACATCTACAAACTCTTTGAATGAAATATATGCCATTACTCATTTTTTGCTTTAGGATCTAAATTGATTACTTTTGACTCTTCGTCTTTTTTAATCTTGTTTGCTATCCTTGTTTTTGCTTGTTGCATTAAATTGTCCGCTTGTTTTTTTTCTAGCATACTGTTTTCACCTTGCGGATGTACTGCACCACTTATGTGCTGTGCTAAAGTTTTTAACAATCTTAAATGTGCAACTCTGGCGTTGATTACAAAAGTTGTTTTCTTTATGTAGTGTGGATCATCTTGTTGTGGCCATGCGGCTTCGCCAAACAGCTCATGAGCGTGTTCAACTTCTTTATCAAAATATCCTTCTGCTAATTTTTTTAGAATTTCTGTGTATTCTTGTTCTACTTTGTTTTTGTTCATTTGCGTTTCCTTGTTGATGAGGCTAGTTCAGTCTCCCTCCCTAGCCTCTATACTTGTAAACTTGCAATATGGCTGGATTGAAAGGAGTCAGTAATTGCAAGTCATAAGTATTTATATGCAGGAAAGAGTCAGTCAATCGTACAATGTTACGGAGTTTGTAAAAACATATCCTTTGTTTAGCAAAAATCAATGTGATCAGATGATTGAAATGTATGATAAAGATTTACTAGAAGCCACTAGTGCAACACCAGTGGGTAACAGAGTCATGAAAAAACATCGTGACTGTGGTGTTAAAATAATAAAACAAAATAAACTGTTGGAAGATCTATTGCAGGACGCAATCAACATCTATAGAAATAGATTTTCATTTGTGCCACCTGTGAAAAGGATAGACAGCCAATTTCTAAAATATAATGTAGAGGGTAGATTCAATACACACGTGGATCATTATGAGGGTGCCGCTAGGACTTTGAGCATCAGCGTTATGTTAAACGACGAGTATATGGGCGGTCAATTTCAATTTTGGAATGACATTGGTGACACTATCATAAAAGAAATACAACCAGTTACAGGAGATGTTTTGATATTTCCTAGCAATTTTTTGTTTCCACATTCAGTGGCTCCAATTACATTTGGTACTAGATACGCAATAGTTAATTGGTATAACTAATCTTTTTTCAACTGTTCAATTATATTGACTAACAGAGCTCTGACCTCTGTGTCACTTTCTTGTACCACCCAATTTTCAACTGTGTCATAACCAGCCAGTGAAAACTTTACATTTCCCTCTAGCTCAAATTCAACAGGTTCATCATTTGTTTTTTTAACTGTCATCACCACCCAGTCTATCTAAAATATCATTCATCGCCAACGCCACATAATTGTATATGAATGCATCGTTGTAATTACCTTTCAACTTTCCAAACTCCCAAATGTCCTTTTCCCATTTTACTAGATCTTGTTCTGCTTCTAGCAGATCCTCTTTTTTGATTTCTCCGTTTTCAACCTGTTCAACTATCTTGTCAACAAATTCGTCTCTGTGGTCAGCTAATGACCAGCGATAATCTTGTATAATTTTGACCATCAACTCGTTTTTTATTTTGTCCATTGATCTTGTTATAATAATTTTTTAGTATATTGTCACTGCAAAATAAATGCCGCTTTAGCTCATTTGGTAGAGCAACTGATTTGTAATCAGTAGGTGGTAAGTTCGAATCTTACAAGCGGCACCACTCTTTACACAATCTTTACACAACAAAATTTTACACAAAATAAACAAGCAACCATGGAACAATCTGACTGCACTAGGACATTTGTAAAAAAGTAGTTCAGCAAAAAAACCTAGCAATAACAACAAAAAACAGCTATTTTACTGTGTTTTTTTATGGTTGACCTTGTTGTACAATCATATATGTTTTACACAATTTTTACACAATGATAAAATTAAGAGATGGTGCAATAACACTACACAAAAGAGATGGTAGCAACGCTTATCAGATCTACATCAATCTAAAAGGTTTTAGACCAATAAGAAAAAGCAGTGGTACTGCAAACTTAGATGAAGCAAAAACTATTGCTACAGATCTATATGACCAGAGCAAGTACAAAATCAAACAAGGTGTTTCCATACACAATGTAGAGTTTAGTAAAATGGCTGACAGTTATTTAGAAACACTAGACACAAAAACAAACAGGACAGCAATAAGAAAACACAAAGGTGCAAAAGGCACAATTGATAGATACTTGAATCCTTTTTTCAAAGGTAAGAACTTGAATGAAATATCTATCAGACATATTACAAATTATAAGAAATGGCGTAACACAAATTTTTTAAAGTGGGAGCCCAGTGACAACACAATAAGACTTGAACTCAATGTGTTAAGAATGATTTACAAAACTGCAATCAAAGATGGTGAGATTAGCAAAACAGATATGCCTGACATAGAACTAGGTAGCGTTGACACAAACAGACGACCACACTTTACATCAAGTGAGGTACCTAAACTAGACAGCAAGTTGAGAGAGTTTATAGATAGGTCACCGGATAATCGTATACTAACAAGCAGAATGGACTTACGTGATTACAGTTTATTGATGTTAGGTACAGGTTGTAGACCAGAAGAACTTATGCAAATAGGCACAAACAAAATAGAGTCATACAAAACTAAAAGTGGTGAAAGCTGTTATCTCCTCAGCATAAAAGGTAAGACAAACAAACAAAATGCTAGGCAAGTTTTGGCTGATCCTGTATGCAAAAGGATCATAGATGAAAGAGTAAAAAGGTACAAAAAGCTAGATATATCGCTAAAAAAGAGCCTTTGGCCTAACCATAAAGACTTCAGCAACATATGGGGTAACTTTATAAAATGGTCAGGTATGGAGTACAACTCACAAAATGAAAAAAGAGTGCAATACAGTTTGAGGCACACTTACGCAACAGAAAGATTACAACACACTAACGACTGGGGTGCAGTTGCATTACAAATGGGTACAAGTATTAAGATGCTAGAAAAACATTACAGCCATGTCAAAGTAACACAAAAAGCAGATCAGTTAATTGACAAAAACAGAGATCACCTTGTTACTAATCCAATGTTTTCAAAGTTATTTGATTATCAGCAGTAAAGGTCATTTCTTTTACAATAAAAACTTCTTTGCCCAATTGCATATTGTATCTATCGGCTTGAAGTATAGCACTTCCTTTTTGCAAATAATAACAAGCAATATATTTTCTACTCTGTGCTCCAACTATGTTATTAAAATTATATCTGCATTTCAAAAACAAATTGTAATCTTTATGACAAACAATATATGCTTTATCTAGTGCTTGTACTTGTATTTCTTTGCTGGGATTTTTGTTAGAAAAAAATGTTTCTAAAATATTAAAAGTTTTTTTAGCCATCTTTTTTACCTTGTAACATCAAACTTGATTGTCCTTTGAACTCATACGTACCATGGTGATGCAACATAAGTTTGGGATCGTACCATATTTTTATTCCGCAACTCTGTGCAAGTCTGCAAAAATAATAATCTTCAGATAAGAATCTTTTTGTTGTAGATTTTTTTAACAAGCCCTGTCCTTCTACACCAGTGTTAAAGATTGCATAAAAGTTTTTCATATTTTCCCAACCTTTAAAATCTGGTTTGTACTCAAGTTGTTTTTTATATTTTTTTATTATCTTGTCTAACGCAGTTCTTTGTATCATCATGAATCCAGTGCCTGCATCTTTCAGTTCAATCAAACCTTTTTCTAGTTTGAATTCTTCTGATGCAAAATTTATTACATAGTTTGCATTGTAGTTTTCAATTGTTTTTGCATCTGCTTGATCATTTTTTATTGCGTTGATTATGCTGTCCCAATTAAAACCTTTCATTGGGTATGCTCCTGTTACGATCTCAACATCATCTCTCAATGTGTCCCATAACATTTTTAAAATGTAATCACCGTTAAAACTTATGTCACTGTCTATAAACATCAAGTGTGTGCAATCACTTTCTAAAAACATTTGCACCAATGTGTTTCTGCCTCTTGTTACTAGACTTTCATTTGTGATGGTTGCAATTTGGAAAGGCACTTTGTGCAAGTAAAATTTTTGCAATGAATACATCATACTTCTGTGATAGCCTTCATTGACCATACCGCCATAACACGGTGTCGCAAACATCACTTTGTATTTGTTTTCTACTACTGCTTCTAAATTAATTTGTACTGGTTGTTCTATAAATTTCTTAAATTTGTCTGTTGTCATAATTTTCTCCTACAAAATATTTAGCTAAATAAAAGCATAGCTTTTAAAAAAAGGAGAATGTTATGGCAAAAATAACTTATTACACTTCAGCAGTACAAAGAGATGACAGTTGTTCATCGGGCTTTAGTGGTAGAATGACAACTAAAACAGTTTGTGGAATTGATGGAACATCATCAGAAAACAAAAACAACATAGATCCAGTTACAACAGATCTACCAACAACAGATATAAAAACAGCAGAACTGGTTGCTGTCCAAACAGCATTGGAACACGCAGTAGAAATGGGTGCAACAATTGGCACAAAACTTTCAGTGTGGGCTGACAACAAGCAAGTGGTTGATTGGATACACGGTGATATGTACGATCAGGAATATGACTTTGATAATGTGCAAACAGAAATAGTACAAACAATCAGATCATTGTTAAAAAGATTAGGTCGTAAAAAGAACTGGGCTATCGTGCAACATAGAACCAACGACAACAGTTTGAGTAAAGCAATTAAAGAAGCTTTAGGCATTGATGAAAAACCAGCACCAGTAAATGCACTTGATGTGTTAGCAAAAGCAAAAGAAAAATACGGCTCAAAATAACGGTGGTACTTACACCCCAGGTAGTGGCTTTGACCCCACTGTACAGGCGTCTATGTGCGTTTTCTTTTGTGCAAATAGCGTATATCACCCTCATCTAAATATTTCATTGCAGAAGCAATATAATTTTTTAAATGTTTTTCTTCTTGCAGAGGGTGTGTGTAAGTTGAAAACTTTTTGTTGTTTACAGCAAAATTACCAATCAGATCTAAACCAAAATGATTGTTTTCATTACAGCCTAAAACTATAGGTCTTTGTTTTAAAGTTTTTTCAAACTTTTTGAATTGTTCATTTATCTGGTCCATCATAATCAAACTTTTAAAACCAACGCTGTTGTATTTTTCAGCTATGTCATCTGCAGATTGATTTGTGTTTTCACCTGTTATGATCACGTACTTGTCAAATCTTTCAAACCAAATAGCTATGTTCTGTAGGTGTTGTAAGATCATGTCATCATAACCTTGTGCGGCTATGATTATGTGTCCTGATCTGTGTATAAAGTTTGTGCCAATTTTGTAAACAGTATCATATCTGTGTTGTTTTTTGTTGTATCTGTGTAATTGGAAATTTATTGTTGGGTACCAAGTTGAAACTTGATTGCGTAGATAATGTAAAGGGTTGGACAAATAGTGGTGAGGGAAACCGGTGTTATTGATTGTAAAAACATTCATCATTAATTAAACCAAGTTGCCAAAACATTTGATGCCGCAAGTGCAACTATCATAAACAAAATGGCCCAAAGTCTAGTGTCAATTTTTGAAACATCTTTTTCAATGTGTTTCAAGTGATTGTCTTTGATAATTGTAATATCGTGCTTGATAATTTTTACATCTGTTTCGACTTGGCCTAATCTTTTTTGTGTTTCTAATTGTTGCTTGTCCATATCGTCTCTCATTGTATTAATTTGTAATGGCCTTGATCTCATCATCATCTAGACCAAGTTCCTTTAATTTTGCTTTAGCTGACGCTTTTTTGTTAATTCTTGCTTGTTCTTCTTGTGCTATTTCTGTTTCAACTGTTGTAATTTTTTCTTTAATATCACTAATTAAAATAGGTGTTGTGCCATCAAACCATTCTATTTCACAAGTATCAATGTCTGCACCTGTAACTGAAAATTTTGCTGATGGATTAATTTTTAAAATGCTTTTAAATATTATTTGATTGTTCATATTACGCTCCTATTTCCATTAATATCATTGAGCTTGTCATTGCGTATTTGCCTGATGCTGATTGATTGAAATAAACACTATTACCATCTGCACCATCATCTATTACACGAAAATCATAAGTTTGTGCTGATGTAGAGTTAGGTGAGTCTAAATAATTAATCACACTTGTTCCAGTTGGCGTGTTTGAGTTACCTCCGTAACTGCCATTATCATAATGTCCACCAACAGTTATGTTCACTGTACCACCTGTACCTGTAAACAAATTTGATCCACCTCTTCTTAAATATCCTTCGGCGTGATCTGCTGTAGAGTAAAAATTAGCCATTACCATGACTAAAATTTTACTTGATGTTGATGATGGTGTTATTGATGTAGAAAGTTTATTTAGACCACTTGTTGATGATGCTTGTGTGTTATCTGTTGTTTGTACAACTTGTAAAACTTTACCACCACCGCTTAAAGCGTTCCAACTTCCGCCAGTTCTTGCAACAACTTTGTCTAGCGTTTCATCATATGCTATTTCACCACTGCTACCACCTCTGGTGTTTAAATCACTTGTAGTGTTGCTGTCCAATCTAATTGGAACATACATTCTCATCTGATCTGGGTGTGACGCACTTGTTATTGTACTTGAAGTACTTGATCTGTTTTGAAATCTTATTAAATCTTGCGTTGTTTCAGAACCACCATACTGTTGTTTTTTGTGCCTGATACGCATTGTGCTTTCATCTTGTGGCATATAAAATTCGTACTTGCTGTTGTAGCCACCGTTGCCATCTGTTCTGCCGGCCGCACTTGAGAATGGTTCATCAGTTTCACCATACTCTATACCAGTCTGTATAGAAAAAGTTCTACCTTCTGGTCCTTCATAACCAGCTCTGTTTTGAAGTTCAAATTTTGTAGCACTATTATCACCTGCAACAACTGTGTTAACCACGTGTGAATCATATGAAAGTGTTGCACTGACGCCCGTGCCGTTACTTGCACTTTCTTCAAGTGTTATACCAGTTGTACCTGATCTGCCTGTTACATAAATTTTGTCTGAGTTGTTTGAGTCTGTGTAGAAAACACCAAGCTCATTGTCAATTGCGTGTTGCCAGAATGCATCTAGTGTTCCTACTGTAAGTGTGACTGATGTGCCTGATACTGTTGCCGTCAATGCACTTAATGTTGCAATGCCAGTTCTGTATTTTCTAAACTGAAAATCATCCCTAGCACGAAGGTCGAGGTCATCTTTTGGATCTAAAATTATGTCGCCTTTTGATCTAATTCTAACTTTTCCATTTGATCTGTTTGATCTAATTTCTACATTACCACCTGATGAGTAAATGTTTGCTTCACCACTTGCATTTACTTTAAATTGATCACCAACTGTTGCCACCATGTCATCTGCACAATCCATCCAGATGTCTCCACCTGATCCACCGCCTAATGCATCTAAATAGATGTAACCACCAGCGTCTAGCGTGATGTTTGTACCAGTTAATTTGTTTCCGTTGACATCTAAGTCACCGCCTAATTGTGGTGTTGTGTCTTCAACTACATTTGATATGCCTGAACTACCGCCAGTATCATCTGCTATTTCAAAATTGCTTGTTGAACTGTTGTATTTTAATATCTTACCATTTGCTACACCTGTGGTGTCTACATCTGATAAACTGCTTAAAGATAATCCTGTTACTGTGCCACTGACATTTATGTTTGCACTAAAAACATCAAATCTTTTTGTTGTTGAACCTAGATCTATACCTGTAGAAGTTGGTAGTATATCACCTGCCGCTTCTATTTTACCTGTCTGTATGTAATCTACACCTGTGCCAAATGTTGATCCTGATGTTTGGAATGTTATGCCTGCTGTTGAATCTGGTGTCAATAAACTGACACCGTTGGTCATTACTAAACTGCTTGTGCCATCAAATAATGCTGTGTCACCTGCAAGTGCTGTTGTAGAACTTGTACCTAATGCTAACGCATCTGTGATTCCGTAACCAGCTATTGTAGTTGGCTTACCTGTTAGTGAAGCAAATGACTGTGCTGGTACTGAAGTCAAATAACCGCTGTCGTTTGTAAACATACTGATAGCACCTGATTTGTTAGTCAATGTTTCGGTGCTTGAAGCTGTTATAAATGTTGATAGGTCTGCTGGTGCAAAACTAAATTGACCATTTGTATTATCATATGAAAGTGTGCCGCCACCACTTGCTGAACTTGTTGCAACTGATAGGTCAGTTAATGCTATACCGCCGCCTGAACCACTTGCATCAGTGCCCCATTCAACTTTACCGCTTACTGAGTCATATTTTAATATCTGTCCGTGTGTGGGTGATGTTGTTGCGTCAATTGTAAATCTATCTGTTCCACTTGCGTCTTGCACTTTGATGTTGTCAGTTTTTAAAACTACACCAGCTGAACCTGTACCTGTGGCCGCCAAATAAACACCAGCGTTAGTACCACCGTCAGATGTGATTCTAACACCCATGTTAGTGCCAGTAGCACCGCCGGCTATGTTTATGTGACTAGCTGAATGTGATATCCAACCATTTGTGCTATTTGCATTTATATATATATTTGAATTTAGAGCAGACAAAAGTAAATTTTCATTACCTGCATTTACAGCCCCGCTCATGCCCGCACCAGCTTTGATTTCAATATCTTCGCCGGTTGAACCAATTGTTATTTTACCAGCATTGGCTGAACCATCATCACCAGCTTGGATGTTAACTTGTTTTGTTTTTACTTCAAAATCTTCAGGACCCATATTTAAATAAGTGTCATCATTTGTATCACCAACAGTGATGTGTGGTCTGTAACTGTAATTTGGAAGTGCACTCAAGCCATTGTTGTTTACAGCAACCAATTTAATCTGTGAGTCAATATATGGATTTCCACCTGCACTATATGCCTGGAAAGTTGTAGTGTTTGTGTCTATGTTTGTGCCTAAGTAAGTTGTTTGATGCTGGAAGTGATCTATAGATGTACCTGCGCCGCCTGGCTCGTAAACAAGTAAAGGAGATGAACTGCCAGGTCTGCTGTGAGTAGATGTTATTTTTAAAATTTTACCTCTTAATTCATCTGATGTTGATATAAAACCGCCGCTTGTTGTAATATTTCCTGATGCTAAAATATTTCCGCTTGTTGTTTGAATATTGTTATTGCCTATAATTATACCATTTCCTGTAATATTATAACCATTCAAATCAAGTGAATTACCCAGTTGTGGTGAGGTGTCATTTACTATGTCAGTCAAACCAGTAGGTAAATTTGTTAACAGTGAACCATCAACAGCAGGAATTTTTCCATTGCTGTCTAATTTTAAAATATCATTTGCACTTGTTCCTGTGGCCGCTTGTACACGTGCATCAGCTCTTGCATTTGTGTAATATAAGTTGCCACTTTCTGATAAGTCTGCTGTTGTTTTTGCGTTAAACAATGTGTTCCATCTTGCACTAGTAAAGTATAAATTTGTTGATCCTTCTGCTAGGTCATCTGTTGTAGAACTTGCAAGTCCTTGTGTTGAAATAACACCAGTTGAACTGTTGTAAGATAGATCACCACTTACGCTGATTGCTGATCTGGCTCTTCCATCTGTGTAATATAGATTTGCACCTTCTGTAAGATCACTTGTGGTTTTTGATGCTAGTCTTGTGTCAAAATCTGCGTTGCTAAAAATTATATCATCAGCAGGTTCAAATTTTGATGTTGAACTGTTGTATTTTAATATCTGATTGTTAGTAACACCTGTTGTGTCAACATCAGATAAAGAACTTAAATTGGCTGGTTGAGTAACACTGATGTCACCATTTGAGTCAAATGCAATATATTTGTTTGCTCTATCAATTTCATTTGGAAGCAACAGATTTGCTTTTACATCACCATTTGCATGAAAGTCATCTTTGTTACCTGGATCTAATCTTATAGATTGTTCTCTCAAACTTTTGTTGTCTCTGACTGCAATATTAAGGTTGTCAAACTCTCTGTTTAATACTGCGGCGCTCAATGCGGCGCCATTTGCAAAATCACTTGTTCTTTCTGGTTGTCTGTTTGAAACTATTGCTATCTCTGTGCTTGAAGCTGGTGCCGTTCTAAATTCAACAGTCCCAGTAGATGCTGTGCCATCTGTGGTATCATTGATTTCATAGGCAGAGCCGCCCCCACTAAAGGACACGGTCGGACTTGTTGTGTATCCGCTTCCGCCTGCTGTTACAGTGATTGATGTTACTGCACCACTGGAGATTGTTGCTGTGGCCGTTGCTCCACTACCGCCGCCGCCTGACAGCGTAACTGTTGGCGCTACGGTGTATTGTGTACCGCCCACACCTACAGTCAAACTTGTTACAGCACCTGATCCAATAGTTGCTGTTGCAGTTGCTTTTGTACCTAGTGTTTGTTTTACACTATTAACATAAACTTCAATATCTGCTGTGTTTAATATTTCAAAATTAAATGAAAAGTCCGTGACTGTGTTGTCACCTGTGTAAAATATTCTAGATTCGTTACTGCTTACTGCCATGATAATTCCTTTTTATGTAGGTATTTATTCAAAAATACTCTGTAGTTTTTCATATACGACATTGTGATAACCATTTCTTCTCTCATCATATGCGTACTTTTCTTTCCTTGCTTTGCTGTTGTAATATTTGTCTGGATCTAATGCTTCTTCCATTGCGTCAGTTAAGAAAAATTTAAACAAGTTTAGACCAATTATGCTTGGACCAAACAACGCAACTAAATCATCTGTTATGTTTGAAACTGTCTTACCTGGTTTATCAATTGGATTTGATCCTAATACTGTTGTTGTTAAATCTGCTAGTCCACTTAACACTGGACCTAAAAATTGTCTCATAAGGTCATTACTAAAATCTCTTTCAGTAAATGTTCGAGATGATACAGGAGCACCTAGTTCACTAGCTATGTCAAAACCATTTGCTATTGTATTTTGCAACACCATTTCTGTTAAAGGTATAACTGCTAGATTACCTAAAATAGGTAGCCTTGTTAGTGCTCTTTCATATAATTTTGAATCTAGAAAACTGTACATATTGTTTCCATTTACAATTTCTTTTGCTTGTGTGTATGCTATTGCACCAACAAATGTGTATGCCAACACACTTGCAATCGCACTAAACATTCCAGCCGTGCCACCATCTTGTAATTCTTTTCCGTGCATTCTTCTTCCAACTGCAAATGAAAATGATTTGAACTGTGTGATTGTTTTTAACAAACCACTTACTGTTGCAGATGACCAATTAGTGTCATCGGTAAAAAAACTTAAACGCATTTTTTCCATGTCACCTGGTCTGATCCTTGACAGTCCATCTACATTACTGTTGAAAAATTTATGCCACTTGTCATACAAAGTGCTAGTTCGTAGTCCACCTCTAGCCGCTTCAGTTCTGTCCATATAGTCTGCAAGTTTAAAAATATCAAAACCACCATCGTTCTTGTCCATAATTACACTCTTACCGTGCTGATCTTTTGTGTTCCAAAGTCTTACTGTTTGATCGTAGTCTTGTTCTGTAAAGCCGTGTCTTTTAAGTTCTCTTATCCAATCAGGATTTGTTTCACTTAATTTTTTCCATTTTGCACCTGATTTTAATGCTGTACCAACATTAGTCCTTAACACAGCTAGTCCACCAGCCGCTTGTCCATCTGATAAGAAAGTTGAACCAGTGTATCTCATAAATCCATTTGCAATTTTTTCTGACCATCTTTGCCAATCACCTTCTGCTAAACTGCTAGCCATTGTGTTGTACAAACGCATTTGAGTCATTCCAATTACGTGTTCAGTTGCTATGCCCCAGTGTTGTGCAACAGCTCTATTTTGTCCACTTGTTAACAATGGATGATGTCCTGAAATAGTTTTCATATTTCTAAACCATTTTTTGTTTGTTTTGTTCATTCTTGAAATAGCAAAAAAAGGTTCAACAAGCGTTTGATCCATAGGTATGAAACCCAAGTGTCCAACATTTATATTTCTCATTGTTGTAAAAAATCTACCTGTCTGTGTCTTGTTGATCATTGATGGTCTTTCAGTAGCCATCAAGTGATTAGTAAAAATGCTCCAACCATTTGTATCAATGTGTTTTCTTAAGTCAGGATCGCTATCCATAGTTTTTCTTAATTCATTGATGTAACCTTTTAGGTTAGTGCCATACAATCTCACTTTTGCATTTTCTTCACTGAATCTTGAAAACTGGCTAAAGATTGCATTTACAGGATCTTGACTTGTGTATTTGTTTCTAATTGCAAGTTCACTTGCACCATCTTTAAACAACAGGTACGGTGACACTCTACCTTCTTTGTTTAAGTCATCAGCCGCATATTTTGTTGTGCTTTCATACATTTGATTGCCAATGTATTTTAATTCTTTTCTAATTATATCTTGTGGTAATTTTGCTATCTCATCGTAACTTAAATTTTCATATGCTTTCAATTGTTTTAGAGATCCTGGATCTAAAGCATCAGCCAATTCATTTGCAAATGTTTCTTGATCAACAATAATTTTTTGCACACCTCTTGACTCTGTAATTAATTTTAAAGGATTAAACATCACACGATCTGCAAAATGTAAAAAGTTCATATCACCACCAGCTATGTTGTTGTCAGCTTGTATTTGTTTAAAATGTTTTTTCATTGCACTTACGGCTGTCCAATGTAATCCATCATCACTTAAACTTTTGTTAGCGGCTCCATTAGTTCTTGCAATATTTTGTTTGTCTTCATAAAATTTGATCATTGTCTCTTTGTTATTTTTCATGATCTCTGACCATTTGGGATTGATTGCATTTAATTCTTTTTCAACTCCATTCCAAAAATATTTGGCCATATTTGATGATCTTAAATCTTCAAACCCAGTGCCTTTTTGAAAGTTGTTGTTTGCTAACAGTCCTAAAAATATTTGTTCCATCAGTGCTGTGTCATCACCGTCTTTGGCTAATCTGATTGCATTCTTGTATAGACCAAACATACTTTTATATTGTGCGGACTTGGCCGCTTTCTCAAAGTCAGCACTCATAAACCAATCTCTTGTTTCTTTGATCTGGTTTGATGTTTTTATGCTGTTAACTATTGCAGGTAATTTTTTGTTAAAATTTTTATTGTTTAGCGTTTGTATAGATTCAACTGCTTCATTCAAAATGTATTCATATGCTGTTGGAGCCTCTGGATATTTTTCATCAACAATGCTACGCCATTCTAGCAATTCACTTGCTTGTGTATTTTTTAGTTCACTAATTATTTGTTGATTTGATGTGGTTGCATCAAGTTGCCTTACTTGGACAAATTGTTTTATCAGTGCATCAACATTTTTATCAAATGTTTCAGTAAGACCAAGTGACTCCATTTGAGCCAATGTCTGACCTGAAAATACATTTTTACATTTTAACGCCATTAGTATAATTTGAGTATTTCAGAAATTGCACATTTCAAATACTCTTCTCCATCTTTGTCTAATAAACTTTTGTATGTTTTTGCTTTGTCAATTGTGTAGAAATGCATATCTAACAATTCAGCAATACCGTTCATATTTGTTGAGTACTTGGCTGACTTGTCCCAAGCACCAGTTAATTTTTTCTTGCTAGTTTTAAACAACTTGCCATCTTTGATGTAAAACAAAGTCCTAACACCAGTTCTTTGTTCACCTGTTTCAAATGTCCATTCTTTGTTGTCTTTGTTTTTTAAGTATTCAAACACACCATCAACATCTCTGTTTCTTATCTGTCTTTGTTCTTTGACCCATTGCATTTGTTTATTGATGTTCCATTCACTGTCTACTTTTTGTGCTTCTAAATCTTTTAACAACACTTCAATATCTTTTACTGCTTGTAATTTTATATTGTTATCAACACTTTGCAGTTCATCTATTTTTGCAACCAACGGACCAGTGTCTTTTTCTTTCTTTAATATTTTTGCTTTGGCTTTTGCAACATCTTCAGGTGCCATAGCCGCAACTTCATCTTTGATCTGTTGTACTGTTTCATCATGAGTCAATGCTTTGTTGTTGTAAATTTTTTCTATAGCCGTATCTTCAAAATCTAATTTTTCCATTTTATCTTTCATCAGTGTGTTTATTTCAACATTCTCACCACGCTTTAGTGCGTCTAGTTTTTTTTCAGTTGTTTCTCGTCTTACTTTTTTTGCAATCTTTGTTAATGGTTTTGCTTTAGGACCTAAAAATCTTTTTAGTCCAATTTCCATCATGAAAGTTAATTTTGCATATTGATCAGGATTTTTTATATTTGGATTTGCTTGTTCAATAGGTACAAAAATATCTTTGTTAGTTGCCTTGCCCTCTAGTGTTTTTTCTTTTACAAAAAGTTTTGGATTACCAAAATCATCAAATACTATTTTTTGTCTTTCACCATCATATGCTGTAAATTCAAATTCATCTTTTCTAGTTTGCAACATCTGATCTTGATCTTTCTTAAAAAATATTTTTCTTAAAATATTTCTTGGGATAATATCTTTTGGATCTTTTATTTTTTTCTTTGGCGTGTCTATTGTTTCAGCGCCAATTTTAATCTGTTCGTAAACATAGTTTCCATTCTTATCTACAACAAATTCATAGTCACCTTCTCTTACAGGAAATTTTGTGTCTGACATTTGATCAGCAATTTGGAATTCTTCTTCTAGTATATTTTTTTTAAATATTTCTAGCTCTCTAGTTCTTAAACTTTTTGTTCTTACTAATACTGCACCTTCTGGTGTTATTTCATATATTACTTTTGCATTGTCTAGCAAACTGGTTCTTCTACCATTTGCATCGTACATAATTTTACCGCCAGCGTTTTGTATGTCTCTTGCAGTAAATTGTTGTTGTGCAAATTCAGTATCAACAAGTGTTTGTTTAGATCCATTTTCTTCCATTGCTTTCGCAACAGCACTTCTTTCTGCTTGTGCTTTTTCAATTACTGGTTCTATTTCATCTGGTGTTACGTCAAGTGATCTTCTGATTGCTTCATTGTCTCTGGCTCTGTTTATTCTATAATTTCTTACACCAGCACTGATACCTGATATTGCACCAAGTGTAGCACCACCAAACAGTACTGCGGCACTGGCCTGACCAGCAAGTTCCCAACCTGATAATTTTTCTTGTCCTCTGGCTGTCCTTGCAGGATTAGTCAACACAGCTTCAGCGCCACCATATGCGGCACCCCATTTAGCACCTGTCCACATAGCTTTTCTTACATTGTTTAACACGCTACCTGCTTTGACTAGCTGTCCACCAATAGGTATCAAATTTACTTCATCTAACAAAAACATTGATAGATATTTTGATGTAGTACCAGCAACTTTACCAAAAGCACTAGCCCTGTTCCAATCTTGTTCGTATCTTTTTTCTATGTCGTATGTTTTGGCTCTATGGAAACTTGTGGCTTCTGTTAAGTCATTTGTCCATTCAATACCTGGTCTATAATTTTTGTGCGTTGGCCAATCTTGTTCTGCAATAGGAGTTTCATCATACCAACCAACACCTTGTCCAGCTAATGTACTGTCTAATAGAGGCACTAGGTTATAACTTCTACCTGAAGCTATACCTGTTAAAGATAATCTTCCTGCACCAGCTTGTTCTTTGGGTTTGTCGGCTGAGTTATAACTAACCCAGCTTGTCTTGTATCGTGCCGCCATTATAGAGACCTTTCAGCTTCTTTCACTAACAAATACAAACTTGCACCTGGTGCCAATTTAGCACCCGTACCTTTACCAGCGTAACCACCTTGTGCTTGTAATGTTTTCCAATTGTTCATCACGTATTTCTGTACTGCTGGATTTTCTAAACCTTCTAGATCATCAAATTTTGAAAGATAGTTTAGTTCCCATTCAGTCCATTTTGATCCTGCTTGTGCATTTTTTAACAGTATGCCATTTACAACATCTTCCTGACCAAACTCATTGGCCGCTATGTTAAATGCACCACTGTCTACGAAGCCTGCTTTTTGTGTTATGCTTGAGTAAAATTTTCTAGTGTCTTCTTCTTTTTGCTCATAAGCCAACATTTCATCTCTCTTGTTTTTAAATGCATCAGGACTATCAACTAATTCTGAAATACTTTTCTGTATATCTTTTATGTCAACATCATTTACATCTCTTTGTTTTTCAAAGTCTGGGATCTCTTTTATAATGTTTTCATTTGCAAATTCTTTTTTCCATGACCCGCCACCAACTGGTGCACCAGCGTCAATGTTTATGTTCCAACCTTTTGCAAACTTTTTACTTGTTTGCACTGGTACTTGTTTGTTTGCATCTATCTCAACAATCATAGGCATAACAGCAAATTCACCATTTACATTTTGCTCACCAGCCATACTAAATGTTTGTCCTGATGTACCTAAATCAGCATCAGTGACACTTGATTTCAATATCAACTGTGAGCCTTCTCTGTCTAGTTCTAATGCGTTTGCAAATGCACTTTCACATTGTTCAAATGTCTGTGACTCATCACATAAGAAATTGTATTCAACTGGATTGCTTTTCATCAAGTTTACTTTTTCTATGCTTTTGTTAACATTATTACCTTCGTACAAACTGTGTGGTACAATAATTGTTTTGCCTTCTGCGTATTCAATTGGTCTGAAAGATCTGTTGTACAGTTCATCTGCTTTTTTCATAGCGTTGTCAAAGTCTAGACCTTCAACCATTTGATAGTTTGTTATTATTTCATAGAACTCAATTGCTTTTGCTTTGTCGCCAATTGAGTTGATGTTCATTTTTTCAATATGGTCTGATAATTTTTTTGCGTTGTTTTGATCTTTGCTACCTTTACTGCCATCTTTTCTACTGTCTAAAATAGTTTTAATTTCATCTTTTCTAATAATAGCTTCAAGCATCATTGATCTTTCAGCGTTGTCAGGTAGCTCTAATGCAATTTCAATTGCTGTGGCTCTTGTAGAAACGCCTTCTGCTTCAAGTATTTCTTGTACTATGTCAATGTTGTTATCAAGTTTTAGCGTTGTAAGTAGATTGATTGTGTCATTTACTTGGTTGATGTCATTACTTGCTAATGCACTAGTCAACGCTGATATTTCATTCTGATCAACAATAGGTATCATCTCTACAGGCACACCTAATTTGTTTGCGGCGTTGATTCTTCTTTTCTTTAATTCATCACCGTCAGTAAGTTCACTTATGTTATTGAAATCAATTATGCCATCTGTGCCTAACACTTTGTAAGGATTTGCATTTCCAACAACTGCTTTTAATTTTTCATTTCTATCTTCCAATGTTTCAAGTAGAGCTTACGCAGGAATGATTAGAGCAAAGAATCAAAGAGAT
>CAACVC010000077.1_pt1 | contig 21934 bp, 32 predicted proteins | sample 2381761 | NCBI WGS metagenome assembly CAACVC01 (sample SAMEA5211966, study PRJEB30684) | marine metagenome | biome: Marine; feature: Epipelagic; material: Water | collected 2015-10-15 | depth 45 m
ATTAATAAAAATGGGAAGATTAAAAAAACCAATAGCATTAAAAAAACAGGAAGGAACTTTTAGATCTGATAGGGATGGAAATAAATTAGAGCTTCCTTCTTCTATGCCTATTCTTCCTGATTATATAAGCGAATCAGCTCAGAGCTACTATTTAGCTACAGCATCTAAATTAGTAAAGATGAATCTTATCAATGATGTAGATGAGACTGCTTTAGTTCTTTTGGCTGAGGCTTATGATGACTACAGGAAAGCTAAAGATTATATAGATAAGCATGGAGACACTTATTCAGTAACTAATCAAGCTGGAGAGATTCTTTGGAAGATGCATCCGAAAGCTAGGATAATGGCAGAGTCATGGTTAAGAGTTAAGAAGATGCTTTCAGAATTTGGATTAACTCCTTCAGCTAGAGCTAAGTTAAATGCTGTGGAGGATCAAGTAATAACTTTAGATGATTTATTAAATGATTGATAAGAGTAAAGCTCAAAGAGTTATAAATTTTATAGAGAGAGTGTGTACTCATGTTTCAGGGACTAAAGCTGGAAAGCCTTTTATTTTAGAAGAATGGCAAAAAGATGATATTATATATCCTATCTATGGGAATGTAGATGCTGAAGGAAACAGAATAAAAAAAGAAATCTATTTAGAGATTCCTAGAAAAAATGGGAAGTCTGCTCTTATGTCCTGTTTAGCTTTGTGGCATCTGTTCGATCCTGAAGTAATAGGAGGACAGGTTATAGGAGCTGCTGCTGATAGGAATCAGGCTTCTATTATTTTTAAGTCTGCTAAAGAGATGGTTTTAAATTCTTCTGTACTTATGCAACAGACTAAAGTAATGAGAAACAGTATTATCAATTTAAAGACTAATACTAACTATCAGGTAGTTTCTGCTGATGCTCCTAGAAGTTTAGGGCTTTCATGTACTGCTGTATTTATGGATGAGTTATTAGCACAGCCTAATAGAGAATTATATGATGTCCTCCGTACTTCTCAGGGAACTCATAAGAATCCGATATTTTTTTCTATTAGTACTGCTGGATATGATACTACTTCTATTTGTTATGAAGTTCATGATTATACTAATAAGGTTAATAATGGAGTTATAAAAGATGAGAGCTTTTATGGAAAGATTTACTCAGCTTCTAAAGATGATAATCCTTTTGATGTTAATACATGGAAGAAAGCTAATCCTAATTATGGAGTCTCAGTTCAGGAAACTTATTTAGAAGAGCAGTCTAGGAAAGCTCAAAATATTGGGTCAACTCTTAACAGTTTTTTAAAGTATCATCTTAATATATGGGTTTCTAGTTCTGAAAGATGGCTTAAAGCTGGAGAATGGTCTGAATGTGGTACTAAGTTTGATCCTGATATATTATTAGGAGAGTCCTGTTATGCTGGACTCGATTTATCTAAGAGTCATGATTTAAGCTCCTTAGTATTATACTTCCCTGATATAAAAGGAAAAAATTATGTACTTCCTTTCTTTTGGATTCCTGAAGAAAGTATTCAGGGGAGAAGCATGAAGAAGGGAGTCAATTATGATCATTGGCAGAGGGATGGATATATAGAAGCTACTGAAGGAAATATTATAGACTATGGACAGATTAAAAAAAGAATACTAGAAATCAATGAACAGTATAATCTTATTAGGATTGGCTATGATAGAAAGTATGCTACTGAATTAATATTGAGTTTATATAATGATCATGGAATAGATTGTGCAGAGGTAGCTCAGGGGAGTTATACATGGACTCCAGCAATAGTAGAGATGGAGAATCAGATTAAGGCTAAGACTTTACAGCATGGGGGGAATCCTATATTAAGCTGGAATGTAGATAATGCTGTTATATTATTTGATGAGAATGATAATAAAAGATGGAGTAGGAGAAAAAGTTCTGAGAAGATTGATGGAATAGTAGCTTTGTGTAATGGTATGGTTGAGTATTTACAGGACAGCATGAATGAGGAGCAATCTTCAGAAATTTTTTTTATATGATAGAGTTTGCATTAATTAGAGGATTCTGCATAGGGATAACAGCAGAAGATAATCATATTAGATTTTTCTTTGGATTGTTGTATGTAGGAATTATTTTAGAATAAAAAAACTCCCCTAGCAAGGAGAGTTTCTTAATTTTATTAATTGGCTTCTTAATTGTTCTGAGGTGGCTTTCTCTTTGTCTAGCAATTTCTGAAAAGAGTTAGCAAAGTCTTTAAAAGTTTTTTGATGCTCAGGGCTTAGAGCCTTATAAAGCTGAATCATTGCCTGAAGTTTTTTATTCTTATCCATAGTTTCTAATGTTAAAGGTTAAAGAAGCATTAAGCTCCTATTTTTTAAAATCTTTCAATGATTGTTCTATACTCATACCAAAAGCCTTGTAACAAACATAAGCAAATTGCATACCTGTTTCAGTTGTGTTTGTAGAATTGTAGCCTAATGTTACTGCTTTGTTTACGAATTGTGTGTAGTTTAAAGTTTTCATAATTTCTGCTCCTTTATTTGTTAATAATAATGTAAAGATATAAACTTATTTTATATATCCTACTACATTAGTTAAAAACTTTTAAAATAATTGCAATGTTATTTAGACTATACTTATTATATTGCCTAATTGTATAACTATATTTAATCTGATTTGGGGCTATTAGATAATATCAAAAGAATTTTTTCACCTTCTAAGGAGGATCGAAATTTTGCACAAACTTCATTTTTTTCTAATCTTAATAGTGGCTCAGTTAGTTCTAAAGAACAGGCTATGAGTTTGGCTGCTGTTACAGCTTGTGTAAGAGCAATCAGTACAGCAGTAGCTTCTTTACCTTTAAATTTATACAGGAGAGAAGGAGCTGATAAAACTATAGAAAAGAATCATATATTATATAAGTTAGTTCATGATGCTCCTAATAAGATTAATACTTCTTATACTTGGAGAGTACAGCAGATGATAAATCTTCTATTAGAAGGAAATTCTTATTCTGTAATAGTTAGAGATAATAGAGGAACTCCTATAGAATTAATTCCTTTAATCTCAGATAATGTTAGAGTTATTAAATATGATGATTCTATTTTTTATGATGTTCAGGATGTTGATCAGCCTCTGAATAGTTTTGATGTATTACATATATCAGGGCTTTCTTTTGATGGGTGCTATGGTTATAGTCCAATATCAATGTATGCAGAAACTTTAGGATTAGGAGTTAAGTCTAGAGAGTTTGCAAATAATTACTTTAGTAATGGTGGGAATATTTCAGGTTATTTAAAAAGTCCTTCTCCTTTAAAGCCTGAAACTATTGAGCAGTTAAGATATAGCTGGAATCAAAAGTATTCAGGGACAGGTAACTCTCATACTACAGCAGTTCTTCCTAATGGGATGGAATATCATAGATTAAATTTAACTCCAGCAGATTCAGACTTACTAAAGCAAATGGAGTTTACTAGAGAAGAGATAGCTTCTATTTTTGCAGTTCCTCCTTCTCAGATTGGAATCATGAGAGATTCTTCTTCTAGAGCAAATGTAGAAGAGCAATCTATTATGTTTTACAGAAATTGCCTACTTCCTTATCTAATAAATTGGGAACAAGAATTGAATAAAAAACTACTCAGAGAAGATGAGAAAGATTCTTTATTTTTTGAGTTCAATGCTTCAGGGATTCTCAGAGGAGATATTGAAAGCAGATATAATAGTTATGCTATAGCTATTCAGAATGGATGGCTTAGTAGAAATGAAGTAAGAGAATTAGAGAATCTGAATAAAGAGGAAGGACTCTCAGATTATTTAGTTCCATTAAATATGGCTGATGCCAATAAAGATTTGACAGATGAAGAATAATATAGAGAGAAGAAATATAAGCTCCTCAGAATTTGAAGTGAGAGAGGCTGAGGACGGATCTTTTATCATTGAAGGATATGGCTCTGTTTTTAATAGTGAGTCTAAAAATTTAGGAGGATTCTATGAGTATATTAGTCCTGATGCTTTTCGTAATGCAGATATGACTCAAACAGTAGCTTTAATCAATCATGATAATAATTATCCATTAGCTAGAAGTCCAAAAAATTTACAGCTTACAATAGATGAGAGAGGGCTTAAATATACTATCTCTTTAGGAAATCAGTCTTATGCTAGAGATTTATATGAAAGTATTAAAAGAGGAGATATAACTTCTTCCTCTTTTGCTTTTACTATAGCTGATGGAGGAGATTCATGGGAGAAAAGAGATGGAAAATTAATTAGAACAATAGATGAAATAGATATGTTATATGATGTTTCTGCTGTAACTAATCCAGCTTACTCATCTGCTACAGTCTCTGCAAGGTCATTAGAAAAAGTAGAATCCTTAACTGCTGAAAAAATTGAGGAAAAAGATGAGGAAAAGAAAACTCCTCAAAGTTATTATCGAAAATTAAAATACATTTTATTAAAAAAGAAAACAAAATGAACAGCGTAAAACTAAAAGAGGAAAGAGCTTCAGAAATGGAAAAACTTTCTACAATGGTAAAGTTAGCAGAGACTGAAACTCGAGAGCTAACAGCAGAAGAGACAGTAGAATTTGATTCTCTATCTGCAAAGATTGACTCTATCAATACAAACATTGAGAGAGCAGAAAAATTAGAGTCTTTAAATGCTTCATTGGCTGCTACTTCAGGAGTAGATTTAACTCCTAAAGTTTCTAAAGAAGTTTCTGAGTATCGTTTTACTGATGCTGTGAAAGCTGCTTATACAGGTCGTATGGAAGGACTTGTAAAAGAAATGGATCAGGAAAGTAGATTACAAGAGCCTAATCGTTTATTAAGAGGTGTAGCTATTCCTATGTCAGTATTACAGCAGAGAGCTGATGCTAATGCTATAGCAGTTCCTCCTGTTGAGGTAGGATCTTATACCGATCAATTATTTGCTAATTCAGTTTTACGAGAAGCTGGAGCAAATATTTACACAGGGATGACAGGTGATAGAAAAATGCCAATTGTTCAAAATGTAGCTTCTTCATGGGTAGCAGAATCTACTTCTAATGTAACTGAAGTAGAAGCTATTGGAGATTTAACTTCTGTAGCTTTAGAACCTAAGAAATTAATTTCTGTAGTTAATATGACTTCTGAATTACTTACTCAAAATACAGGAGCAGAAGCAGCATTCCGTAGAAATATGGCAGCTTCTCAGATAGCTACTTTAGAAAAATCATTATTACAAGTTGGAGCTACTACTACTGGCGGCCCTGATTCTATTTTTAATGTTGCTACTGATATTACAGGAGATGCTTTAACTGCTGCAATAGCTTACACAATGGAAGGTAACTTAATTGGTGCTGGTGTAAATCCAGCTATAGCTCGAATGGTATTCTTATTTAATGCTGCTGCTTTAGCTACTGCAAAAGGTTTAGCTGCTGTATCATCAGTTTCTCCTTTAGTAGATCCTATTGCTAAGACTTGTAATGGTTATAATTACTATGTTTCTTCTAATGTTGGTCATGGAGGAGCTGCAGCAGACCAAGTACTCTTCATCGATGCTAGTCGCGTACATGTTGGCGTTTTTGGATCTTTGGATTTAATATTTGACCCATTCAGTTTAGCTGGAGCTGGGCTTGGTAGAATTGTAGCAAATTCTTTATTTGATGGTGTAGCAACTACTCCAGCTACTATAGCTAATAAAATTACTTCATAAATTTGATTAATAATTAAGAGAGGGAGGAAACTCCTTCTCTTTTACCTTTTTTTTATATGGCTTATAATTATGTATCTTATGCTACAGGAGTTCCAATGAGTTCTCAGACTTCTCCTCAATTAGGGAGATATATTATGACTACAGCTCCTACAGGGACTGCTGTAGATCTTACAGAGGTGAAGAGTCATTTGAAGATTACTTCCTCTAGTGAAGATGCATATTTAACTAATCTTATTAATGTAGCTACTGAGATGGTACAGAATTATACTTCTCAGCTTATAATGACTCAGACTGTAGATTTACATTTACCTTATTTTATGAATAGGATGGATATTAATAGAAGTCCTGTAACTAATATAACTCATGTGAAATATTATTCTTCAGATAATAGTTCAATAACTTTAGGTAATCCTTATTATAAAAGCAATTTAGGAGCTAATGACTCAGCTTCACAAAGTCCTATAGTTACTTCTATTATTCCAGCTAAGAATTATACTTATCCTGATACATATCCTAGAATGGATGCAGTACAGATAAGATTTGAAGCTGGAGCAACATTAGCAGATGATGTCCCTGATGTTATTAAACAGGCTATATTAATAATTATAGGAACTTTATATCTTAATAGAACTGATATGGTTTATAAGATGCCTACTCTTTCTGAGTATTTACTTAATCCTTATAGATTAAATGTATTGTAATGGCTGAGGAAAGATTACAGGCTGGATTATTTTCAGATGAGGTAATATTACAAAAAGGCTCGAAGTCTTTACCTAATGATTATGGAGAAAGTACTAATTCATGGGGATCTGATATTACGATATGGGCAAAAGTAGAATATTTATCAGGAAGTTCTGAAGTAAAGAATAATGTAGAACAGAGAATATCTAAAGTTAAATTAACTATTAATTGGATTGATGCTCAAAATTTATTATTAGATACTACTGATTCATTCAGATTTAAAATATATCTTCCTAATAGCTCAGGGACTACTTTTGATTATTACTATATAACAGAAGTGAAGCCTATAGGGTTTAGAAATAGAGAATTTGTAGAAATATATTGTAAAGGAAGGATTAACTAATGGCTACAGCTAACTTTGGTAAAGACCAATGGTCTATTAAAGTAGATCAGACTCAGATAATTAATCTAGAGAAACTAATGAAGGAAGTAGCTGGAGTAATGACTAAGCAAAAATATAAACAGTTTAGAACTAAGGTAGCAAAGCAAGGAGGAAAAATAATACAAAAGGAGATAAAAAATAGAATACCTAAAAGAAAAACTCCTCTAGGAGTAACAGGGAGATATTCTACTCCTAAATTATTTGGAAAGATGAAAGCTCCTAAAGGAATGGGAATAGTAAGTACTTATCAGCCTGTAGGAACAGCTAAGAAATCAGTAAAAGTATTTCAGTCTAGATTGAATAGAAAATATTCTGATGTAACTGTCGGCCCTGTAACTAAAAGGAATAATAAAAATCCTAGATTTGATGGATGGTATGTAAGATTTTTAGAACAAGGAACTACTCATTATTCAGCTCAAAGACCTATAAAAAGAGGTTTAGTAGCTGGAAAAGATAGAGCTTTAAGAACTATGGAAAAGTTATTAATTGAAAAATTTGAATCAGTAGGTAAATATCATGGCAGTAGGTAAAGTAATAAATAATATACTTATTAATGATTCAGCAATTCAAACTTTCTTTACTAATAATGGAGGGGGAACTCCTAGAGTAGTGCCTATATTATTTCAGGATCCAGCTAAGACTGCTCCTGAAACAGTTACTCCTTCTATATTATATGAAATAAATAATACAGAGCCTACTTTAGTAAAAGGACAGACTTCTCCTGTAGATGTGTTTCAGGTATCAGTTACTGTCTTAAATGATAGCTATGCTCAAAGTCAAGAATTATCTACTCTAGTTAGAACTGCCTTAGATAATTTTTCAGGGGTTAATTCTTCAGTTAATGTAGATAGTATTTATTATATTGATGAGGATGATAACTTCATTGAGAATGTACATGAGGGACAAAGTGGAATCTTTGTTGTAGAGCAGTTATATAAAATAAGAGTAAAACAATGAAAATATATTTTAAACAAAAGTATTATAAGATGTGGAAAACTATGGAGGTTGGAGACTGTGCTAATGTATGCTTTCAAACAGCTAAAAGATTAGTAGCAGAGGAAGTAGCATCTTATGAGGAAGTGGAAAAAGTAATAAAAACAAAAAAGAAAAAAGTAAAAGAAAATGGCAACTAATAATGTAATTAATGGAACTGATATAGGTATATATATTAGTACAACTTCAGGAGGTACTTATACTCTAGTAGCATTTAGTACGGATGCAAGTCTTTCTCTAGCAATGGAAACTAGAGATATAACTAACAAAGATTCTTCAGGATGGAGAGAGCTACTAGAATCTACTAGATCAGGGAGTATATCAGGGAACTTCTTATATGCTCAAAATGATTCAGCTGGAGCTGATGTTTTTGGCTTTGTAGATTTATATGGCTATTATACAGGAAGGACTCCTTTATTTGTAAAATTTCAAACAAGTGGATCAGGGGATTCTTATTATACTGCATCTTGTTATTTAACTTCTTTAGAGGCATCAGCTCCTACAGAAGATAATACTACTTGTTCATTGACTCTAGAACTTTCAGGAGCAATAACTACAGCAACTAATTAATCTATAATATGACTACAGTAAATTTAAATGAAAAAGATTTTCCTATTCATTTTGGAATAGGTACTTTAAGAAAGTTCTCATCTGAGGCAAAGATTCCTATAGCTAAGTTTAGCAATGGTAAAATGATGGAAGAATTGACTTTAGATGATTTAATGACTATGATATTCATAGCCTTTAAAGAAGGACATAGAAAAGCTAAAAAGAAATTTTCTTTAGATATAGATGCTGTATGTGATTTAATAGATGATACAGAGGGAGGACTTGAAAAAGTTATGGCAGTTTTTTCCGATACAATGCCTTTCTCTGAGGGAAAGTAAAAGAAGGCTCAGGGGAAGATAATTCTTCTGAGCCTATTACTTTTGATACAATAGATCAGCAAGGATTAGGGGTATTAAAATTAACTCCTGATGCCTTAGATGATTTAACATTCAGACAGTATGATAATGCTTTAAAGGGTTATTATAAGAATCAGGAAACTATAGAGAGGTCTGAATGGATTAGGTGTAGATGGCAAACTACTCTTCTTCTGAATATACAGATGGAGAAAAAAAATAGGTTAAAGCAAAAAGACCTGATAGAGTTTGAATGGGAGAAAGAGAAAAAGAAAAAACTTACTCCTGAAGAAATAAAAGATTTACAGAACAGATTAAAAAAATTTTAGATGAACTCTAGACTTAATGTATTAGTAGGAGCTAAAATACAGGGATTAGAAAAGGGCTTAAAGAAGGCTCAGAGATCTATGAGAAAATTCTCTAGAAGTACTGAGAAACTAGGTAGGTCATTTACTAGGTCTTTAACTCTTCCTTTAGCTGGTTTTGCTGCTATGTCTATTAAGGCTTTTGATACACAAGCAAAAGCAGAAGCAGCCTTAAATACAGCTTTAGGGGATAATGAACAGGCTTTCAAATCTCTTACAGAACAAGCTAAAGAACTTCAGAAAATTACTTTATTTGGAGATGAAGAAACTATAGCAGCTCAAACTATGTTAGCTACTATGGGACTAGAAGAGGAAGCTATTAAGAGGCTGATTCCTTTAGTTCAAGATATGGCAACTGCTAAAGGAATGAATCTTACAGCAGCAGCAGATTTAGTAGCTAAGTCTGTAGGAAGTTCTACTAATGCTTTATCTAGATATGGTATTACCATTGAGGGAGCTGTAGGAAGTACAGAAAGGCTAGATTCAGCAGTAGAATCATTATCTACTATGTTTTCAGGTCAAGCTCAGGCAGCAGCAGAATCAGGGACAGGAGCTTGGACTCAGCTAAAAAATGCTTTTATGGATTTTTCAGAGGAAGTAGGTAAAGCTTTGCTACCTATGTTAGATCCTTTAAAAGATAAACTACAAGAAATAACAGATTTTTTAAGTTCTTTAACAAAAGAACAAATTCAAACAGGTATAGAATTTGGCTTATTTATTGCTGCTATCGGCCCAGCTTTGATAACATTAGCATCATTAACCACAGCTATTAGCACATTATCAGGAGCCTTTATGACTTTAGCAACTATTACTATTCCTAATCTTATTACAACTTTTACTGCTTTAGAGGCTGTAATGTTAGCTAATCCTGTAATAGCTTTTGCTGCAGGATTTGTAGCTTTAGGAGTGGCTATCTATAATATAGTTCCTTTGTTTTTTGATGCAGAAGAGGAAGAAGGTAATTTTATGCTTACCACAAAAGCTACTAATGATGCATTAGATGAACAATACAAAAAACTTAATGTTTTAATTCCTACTTATAAAAAAACAGGAGAAGCTATTTCAGAAGTAGCTAGAGTAACTAAGTCATCTGCTCAGGCTTTTATGGATTGGGGAGAGACTATGATGGGGACTACTTCTCAAGGTATTATTAGAATAAAGCATGAATTTAAAGAATTAGATATACAAATTTTTGATATAAAAGATCATATGTCTCAATTTGTTTCTTCTTTTGCTGATGGTTTTGTTATGTTATTTAATAAAGTAGAAGATGCTGAGGGAAGAGTCCTTAGTTTTGGTCAAAAATTTACTAATTTTGCTACTCAATTTTTAATAGATTTGGCTAGAATGATAGGTCAAGCAGCTGTCTTTGCTGGAATAATGGCTATTCTTACAGGAGGAACTTCTATAGCTATGAAGGGGACTTTTAATAGTGCTTTCAATAATATGTTATTAGGTACTCCTAGAGCTACAGGAGGTTCAATGACAGGAGGGAGACCTTATTTAGTAGGTGAACATGGAGCAGAGGTTGTAATCCCTTCAGGGAATGCTAATATTCAATCAGCTTCACAGACAGCTACTATGGGAATCCCTGATGTAAGAATTTCAGGAGAAGATTTAATCATAGTTTTTGACAGAGCTATGAGACACAGAAATACACTAGGATAAAATGGCTAATAAAGTTACTACAAATACTTTTTATTCTGATAGAGGGAATAGATATGATATAGAAATATGGGGTAAAACTTTTGCTTTAACAGGTCAAATTTTTACCACAGGAAAAGAAGGATTTAATTTATCATATAAAGGAGATGATAATAGGCAAAATGTATTAATGCCTTCAGAACTTACATTTAATTATATAGTTACTTCTGCTACTTATACTTATGATGAATTAATATTAAATAATATTTTAATTTCTGATTCAGAGGATTGGTTTGTAGTAGTAAAAAGAAACTTTGTTGTATTTTGGTGGGGAGGCTTAGAAGCTGGTTTTGATTCTTTACAAAATGATTATTTTCCTTATTCAGTAACTTTAAAAGCTAATGATTATCTAGGAGATGCAATCAATAGAAAAGATTATGAAAATATAGATGATTTATCTAGAATGGCTGTTTCTGATTATACTGCTAGAATGTACACAGAGAATAGCAATATAAAAACTAATAATTATTTAGCTGATTGTTTTCCATTAGGAGAAGATGAATTATTATATAGATTTAATAATAGATGGAAGCCTAATAATATTTTAGGTTTTGGGACTGATAATAATATATTAGCCTTATTAGCTGTAGATCAAAAAGCTTTTGTAGGCTCTTCTAATGAAAATGGAAAATATTATCCAGCTAGAGCTTTTAGAGATACTTTAAAGTCATTAGGATTAAAAATGTTTCAGGCAGATGGTAAAATTAACATAGTTCAGAATAGGAGTTTATATGCTACTACTATAGATTTTAATAATGTTAAATATTCTAATATTCTTACTAAAACAGGAGTTCCTTATGTAGAAAATTATTCTCTTCCTAAAGAGGTGCAATTTGATAATTCAGCTACTCCTACAGTAGCTTCAGGCTTTATGGGAAAAGAATGGATAGAAGAGCCTGTAGATATTACTGCTGGTGTATGGCTTGTCAATAGTGCATCAAAAGATAGTGCAAAGCAGTTTACCGCTACAGGTGCTGGGTCTTATGTTTATAGAACATTACCAAAAGGACAATATAGAGCTTCTTTTTCTTCTAATGATACTAATGTTAGTATAGCTTATCAGAATTTAAGTGCTGGATCTTTAACTACTTTACTTACTGAAAGTGGAGAGGCTAACTTTGAGCTTACTGATGCTTTAGGAGGTATTTTTGCTATTCAAACTACTCAAACAAGTGGAACAAATACTTTTGATAATGTTTCTATTCAATCAGGGACTTTTGCTCATAGAACTTTTTTAAATGGTCAACAATGGAGACTAGAAAGACCTTTAAGCATTGTTAAGGGAACTTTTTCACATGGTCAGGATTATGCTGTTGCAAATAGTAATTTTCCAGCTAATGCTTCTGATACAACTTATACAGCTCCTCCTTATGCTTCTGCTATAAGTAGTATAGGAGCTTTTTCTACAGCAGCAGCAGATAATTTAGTATTACGGATTAATGTTTGGGCATCTGAATATTTTGATTATAATGCTGATAGCAATCAAATAACTCATATAGGAGGCACTATAACTTTTAAATTAAAAATTGGAAGCTATTATTTAAATGGAACTGTAGGAGGTGATTTAGAATGGACTTTAGTAAACAGCTCAGTAACTATAAATGTGCCAATATCTCATCATCAGTCAAATAGTCAATTTTTATGGATTACTCAAAATTATCCTGATGAGCCTGTTTTATTTAAGAATAATCATGATAGGACTCCTTATTATACAGGGACAGGATCAGCAGCTTACATAGGCTCTAACAGATATATTAATTTACCTTCTTTAGCTGCTGGAGGAGATGTACAACTACAATTTGTAAGTAATACTATCAATTACTATGTTAATCCTGATCTTTCAGATCCTTCATCAACTCCGTCACCAACTACTATAACAAAAAATAACTTAGTTAGTAGATGGTGGACAGGTAGCAATGCTCAGGCAAATAATCCTAACTATGGTATACAATATTTTCAGCTTACTTATGCTGGTGAGGCTTTAGATCCTCAGGGAATACAATTTTCTGCTTCTTCAGGATTAGATAATTTTGAACAGATAGATTTCGGAAATTTACCTATAGGAATGACAGGTAATGATAATAGTACTATTTATTCACTTTTAGCATGGGAAGGCTCAGAATATCAACAGCCTACTACTATTCAGGTAAATGGAACAGGGACAACTTATAATATGTGTAGTTTATTATTACAGGAGTATATAGATGTACAGCATCAGCCTTTGAGAATAGTAGAAGGAGATTTAATTATTAATGATTTTTCAGCTTTTAATACTATTGAATTAAAAAGTTCTATAACAAATCCTATCGATCTGAATAATGTGGGAAGATATGTTTTAATAAATGGAACTTTTAAAGCAGAATCTGATACTTTTTCAGGAAGTTTTTTTAAATGTAACTCAACAACTACTTCTATAACTATAGATGATGATATAGTTCCTACAAAAGTTCCTGATAAAATACTTAGTAATCTTATTCCTATTGAATTTGATCATACTTTTAATCCAAATAAAATAATTCAATCATCTAATTTTGTATTTAATCAAAAACAGTTTAATAATCGTAGTAATAATTTATTAGATATTAATAAATTTAATTCTATAGGTTTAACAAGTGCAGATTTAGTAGCTGGAACTACATATAATAAAGTAGATATAATCAATAATGCTAAAACTAAATTATTTGATAATCAAAAATTAATGCTTTACAGAGCTGATTATTCTAATGTAACTATTTTAACTAAAAATGGAGCTTCTACTACTTCAGACACAGCTTTAAATACTGATAGTTTTACTCCTTCTGTAAACTATGCAAAGGGTAGTATTTTAGCCTTAGCTACTTATGATGTAAATAATAATATAACTGCTGGAACTTCTACTCCTAATTTATATAAAGGAGTAACTACTACAGCCATACATATAAAAGCTGATGATTTTAAAATGACTTCAAGTAGTACTATAAGAATGTATTCTAGAGATAATTTAGGTAGTGTTCAACCTTCAAGTTATGCAGCAAGGACTTCTATATATGCTTCATCTTTTATTCCTGAAAATTATAAATTAACTCATGTAGATATATATTCTAGTCAAAATAGAACTTTTACAGTAAAAACTGCAAGAACTATTAGTGATTCTGTTACTACAATTATGACAGGAGGGACAGCTAATACTACTTTAGCTATTAGTCCTAATTGGACAAGTGTATTAGGAGATTATGTTATATTAGCTTTTGAGATTGGAGCTAGTACTGATGAAATTTACGGAGCAAAATTAACAATAGCAGCAGTTTAAAATGGATAGAGATACTACAGAAATATTATTAGCTAATTTAGGAGCTTTATCATTGTCTTTGACTAATGTTCATTTAATTCTACAGGTTTTATCAGTAGCTGCTGCTTTAATTTTTACTATAATAAAAATAATTAAAGAAATTAAAAAATGGCAAAAGAAATAGTAGATACAAATTTTAGTATTAATTTAAGAACTTTAATTGCTATAAGTAGTGTATTGTTTTTAATGGTTGGAGAATATATTATTCTTCATGATGAAATATCAGAAGCTAAAGATATGCCTGAGCCTGAAATTACTAAATTAGAGTTTAACTATAATAATGATAAAATTAATAAGTCTATAGAATTAAATACTATAGAAATTAATAATTTAAAAGAAAAAATTAAATTACTAGAAAAATGAATTTTATAATAGAAAATTGGGGAGAGTTATTAATAGGTTTAATGGCGTTTATTAAGATTATTGTTAATTTAACTCCTACAGAGAAAGATAATGCTGTATTTAGTAAATTAGATAGCTTAATTAACTTCTTTATAACAGATAAAATTAAAAATGAAGAAATCTAATTTATTAAAGAGTATTTCTGCTGTAGCTGGAGTCTTTAAAGAAGGACAGAAACAGAAGAAATGGAGTGCTAAAAGGTCTGTAAGTGGTGTTATAGTAACAGCTGCTGTTTCAGATATGACTATTAATGGTGTAAGATGGGAGAATGTAGCTTTGTGTTTTATTGCTGTTCTGCCTTTATGTTTTAGTGTTTTTAACTATGAGAGCAATACTTGTAAGACTAAAGGAAGATAATAATCAGACTTTAGGAGAATTAAATGTTTATAATGGTTATGAGAAAGTTTTTTCTTGTAAAACTTTAGAGCTTCCTGATGTAATGAACATTCCATTTATAAGCTGTATTCCTAAAGGAAATTATTCAGTAGTTCCTAGAATATCTCAAAAATATAAAAAGCATTTTCATATAATTGATGTACCTGAAAGAGATCATATATTAATACATATAGGAAATTATAAAAATCAGACTCAGGGATGTGTATTAGTAGGCAAAGATTTTGCTCATATTAATAATGATGGAGACTTAGATGTTACTTCTTCTAAATTAACATTTAATAAACTATTAAAAGCAGCTCCTGAAGGATTTACTATACAAATTATATGAAAGCTACATTAATCATAGGAGATATTCATGAGCCTTTCTGCTTAGATGGTTATTTAGAGCATTGTATAGATACAAAAAAGAAATATAAATGTACAGAAATTATATTTATTGGAGATGTTATTGATTCTCATTATTCTAGTTTTCATAATTCTGATCCTGATGGCTTTGGTGCTGGAGAAGAATTAGACAGAGCTATTAGCAAAATTCAGAAATGGTATAAGGCTTTTTCTAAAGCTAAAGTCTGCATAGGGAATCATGATGCTATAGTAAGAAGGAAAGCATTTGATTCAGGACTTTCTTCTAAATGGATTAGAGATTATGATGAAGTATTAGGAGTAAAAGGATGGGACTTTAAAGAGTCTCATAAAATAGATAATATATTATTTACTCATGGAACAGGTACTTCAGGAAGATCAGGAGCAGCAAATAGAGCTTTACAGTTTAGCTGTAATATAGTTCAAGGACATATCCACACAGAGTCTAGTATTACATATTCGGGAAAGTATTGGGCTATGCAGACAGGTTGTGGAGTAAATAAAGATTCTTATGCTATGGCTTATGCTAAGAATTTTTCTAAGACTTATAAGCTCTCATGTGGAGTAATTACTAAGGATAAGACTCCAATATTAATTCCTTTTAAATAATTTGTTAAAAAAACTTTTCATTATTGCAATTATTTGTATATTGCACCTATGAAAAAAATTACTCTATTAACTTCTTCAGGGGAGAAAACTATTAACTCTCCTTCCTATTACATTGATAAATCTCCTGAATATTCTACTTATCTATACAAAATAGAAGAGGTAAAAGGAGATGTAAGATGTAGTAGGTTAAAGATTATGGAAATAGATGACTTCTTTACTTTTGAATTAGCTTCTACTTCTCCTACTCTTTGCATGGCTTATCCTGAGACTAATAAGTTAGTTTGGATTAATGGTATTGCTAAGATGACTGAATTTGTAACTAAATTTTTATAAATATGAGTTTTTTACCTGATGGCTATGAAGTGCCTAAAACTTCAAAAGGGGGATATATGAAATTCCTTAAAGGAGATAATGCCTTTAGAATATTATCATCTCCTGTAGTAGGTTTTGAGAATTGGAAGAATGGGAAGCCTATTAGATTTAGAATGACTGATACTCTTCCTCCAGCTTCAGACTTTGACAATGATAAGTTCAAGCATTTTTGGGGTTTATTAGTATGGAATTATAATGATTCTTCTGTTAATATACTACAGCTTACTCAGAGCAGTATTATAAATGAGATAACTGCTTTAGCTAGAGATGAAGATTGGGGAGATCCTACAGGATATGATATTAAAGTTACTAGGGTTGGAGATGGGTTATCTACAGAATATTCTGTAAGTCCTAAGCCTCATAAAGCTATTAGTAAACAGATAAAAGATCAGGTTAAATGTATGCCTGTAGATTTAGATAAATTATTTTCAGGGGAGAATCCTTTTAATATTGAAGTAGTAGCCAATGACCTTCCATTCTAAACTCGTTCCTTTGAGCTATAGCAGTTTAAAAAGTTTCTCAGTATCTCCAGCTCATTTCTTAGCTTATAAGAATAAGGAAAGAAAAGATACTTCTGCTATGCTTTTTGGGAGGTTAATACATAAGCTAGTATTAGAAGAAGATTTATTATTAGAGGACTTTGCTGTTTATAATGGCAGAAGAGCTGGAGCAGCTTGGAAAGAGTTTGAAACTGAAAATTATGATAAGGATATAGTAAAAGCATCTGAATTAGATGAAGCTATTAGAATTAAGGATAGTATATATAATCATATTAAAGCTGAGAAGTTATTAAAGGGCTTAACTGAGACAGAGAAGTATTTTAAAAATGAAATTAATGGAGTTAATTTTCATGGCTATATTGATGGCTATTGTGAAGATTATATTTTAGACTTGAAAACTACTGTATCAGCAGAGCCTCATAAATTTAACAGGGATTCCTTTAATTTAAAATATTATCTACAGGCTGCTATTTATTGCGCTGTAACAGGAGTAGATAATTATTATATTATTGCAGTAGAAAAGTCCTTTCCTTATGTTGTATCTGTTTATAAATTAGATGATGAGCTTATAGATTATGGAAAGCAAGAAGTAGCTAGATTAATAGATGATTTTAAGGAATGGGATGGGACTTCTATAGGTTATGATCATAAATCTGCTTTAGACTATTTTACTATGTATCTCCCTGAATGGCTTAGATGATGTGGAAAGGTAAATTAACAGATGATAGTTCTAATGCTTCTATAACAGTTTACGGAAAAACTAAGAAGGAAGTAATAGATAGATTTTATAGAATAGTAACTACTATTAATAGTAATGGTTTAAAATTCAAATTTGAATTATATGAAGATTCTTAATCTATATGCTTGTTTGGGTGGCAATCGTTACAAATGGGATGAGGTAGCTGATGTAGAAGTTACTGCTGTAGAACTAGATCCTGAGGCAGCTCTATTATATCAGGAGAGATTTCCTAAAGATAAAGTTATTGTAGATGATGCTCATAAGTATTTATTAAATCATTATAAGGAATTTGACTTTATTTGGTCAAGTCCTCCCTGTCCTACTCATAGCAGATTTCAGATTTCAATGAAAACTAAAAGAAAAATGAAATATCCTGACATGAAACTTTATCAAGAAATTATATTTTTAGATAATTTTTTTAATGGGAAATATTGTGTTGAAAATGTTATTCCTTTTTATGAGCCTTTAATACCAGCAAAAAAAAGAGATAGACATTTATATTGGACAAATTTTAATTTACCAAATAAATTAAGTAATAGAAAAAGTCCTAACATGGGCTGTCAAGAACATGGACGAAAAAAATATAAATCTAAAGGTATAAAGGTTTTTGATGTTTTTTGTGAGTTTCATGATTATGATTTTAGTAAATATAAAGGTAATCAGGATATAGGTAAAATGAGTAGAAATTTAGTAGATTATGAAGCTGGTAAAACAATTTTACAAACTGCTTTAAATATTCAAATAGCTAATAACATAGAACAAAAAACTATATTTGATGAACTTACCTAAAGACCTTAAAGAGCTTAATGCTTTTGCTTTTGAGCTAAACTGTGGAAAATACAGCTCAGTCCCTGAATTTGCTATTCCTAAAACTAATTTTAAAGATAAGACTTCTAATGAGCTTACTAAATGTATATTAAAGGATTTTCAGGTTAGAGGAGGAGTAGCTTACAGAATTAATACTCAGGGGCAATGGGACTCTAAAAGAGGAATGTGGAGAAAAGGAGGAATGCAGAAGGGAATCCCTGATATTATAGGTATTATAGATGGTAAATTTTTTGGAATAGAAGTGAAGATAGGTAGAGATAAACAATCTGCTGATCAGAGAGTAATAGAATTAGAAATTAATGAAGCTGGAGGTATATATTATATAGCTAGAAACTATAAGGATTATGCTGAGTTTATAAATGCTTTATTTTAATAAAATATGAATACAACAATATTTCCAAACATAAAACAAACTACAGGAGGAGTAGATGTTCCTATAGCTAAGGTAATGGATGGCATTAAGAGAGGTAGATGGAAAGGAGCTATAGAGAAACTCAGAGAGACAGGAGATAAGTCTATTAAGACTAGCCTTCCCTATTTTACAGGCTCAGGGACATTTAGTAAAAGAAATGATAAAGGACTTAAGGAGCATAATGACAGAATTATTATAGATATTGATAATATTGATAATCTAGAAGATATAAGAGGACTGCTTTCTTTAGATACTTTTACAGAGTATTTATTTATGTCATGTTCAGGAAAAGGATTAGCTGTAATTGTTAAGATTCAAGGGAATAAACACAGAGAAAGTTTTGTATCTTTGCAGCAGTATTATATGGAGACTTATGGTATTGAAGTGGATAAGGCTTGTAAGGATATTAGCAGACCTAGATATATTTCTTATGATCCTCATCTATTTTTTAATCCTACTGCTGAGATTTATACAGATGTAACAGAAATACAGCAGATTATAATAGAAAATATTACTCCTAAGAAGAAGAAAGTATCAGCTAAGAGTCCTGATGTTAGTAATGTCAGCCTAATAGACAGAGCTGTTAGTATGGTGCTTTCTGCTTCTGAAGGAGAAAAACATTCAGTTCTCCTGTCAGCAGCAAATTTATTGGGTGGTTATGTGGCTGGAGGAGTCCTGAATGAGCTTGAATGTGAAACTGCATTAGTTCAGGCAATCTCTCAAAGAAATCCTAAAGACTTAGATGGTGCTATTAGAACTATAATAGATGGGCTTTCTAATGGTAAACTAAGACCTTTATATAAGGAAGATATAAATAAAAACTTTAAAAAACTAATTAAATCTCAATCTGTAGAAGATTATGCTATTCAGCTTAATAAATCAGGGAAGAAATGGAGTAACTCAGATATTATAAAATGTGGGGAGTTATTTGAGATTGATGGAGCTGATTCTAGAGCTATTTTTAATAAGATATATTCAGAAAAAAGGGAAGAATTTGATTTAGATAATAAGCCTCTTATATTTAAAGTAGAACATTATCTTAATAGTAGATATGACTTCCTAGCTAATGAGATTACTCAAACTACAGACTTTAGAAAGAAAGACTCTAAGAAATATCAGCTACTTAATATTAATGATGTATATAGAGATCTCCAGCATTCAGGGTTTAAGTTTGGACTAGACAGAATCAAGTCTTTGCTTAACTCAGACTTTGTAAGGTCTTACAATCCTTTTAAAGAGTATTTTGAAGGGATGGATAATTATAGAAAAGATGAGCCTGATTATATTAAACAATTAGCAGAACATATATCTACAGAAAATCCTGAATATTTTGTTGAGATGTTTAGAAAAGCCTTAGTAAGGTCTATAGCCTGTAGCTTATATAGTAAGGAAAATAGAATAGTATTTGTATTAGTAGGAGAGAAACAAGGGACAGGAAAAAGCACATTTCTTAGATTTCTTAATCCTTTTGGGAATAAGTATTATACAGAATCTCCATTGTCAGATAATAAAGATACAGAATTTAGATTTTCAGAGAATTTTATATATAACTTAGAGGAACTATCATCTTTATCCTATGTTGAGATCAATAAGCTTAAGGCTATAATATCTAAGTCAGTAGTAAAGGAAAGGAAAGCCTATGCTATTAATGAAATAGAACAGCCTAGAAGATGTAATTTTTTTGGATCAACAAACAGAACAGACTTTTTAGCTGATATAGAGAATACTAGATGGCTTTGCTTTGCAGTTTTAGATATTAACTTTTCTTATACTTCTCTTAATATTAATGATGTATGGAGACAGGCATGGCAGTTATATAGAGATGGATATGATTATCAATTAACTAATGAAGAAGCTAATAAGAGAGAGGATATTAATAAAGGCTTTGAAGTTATTACTTCAGAAAGAGAACTGATTATTAAAAACTTTAGAAAAGTGCCTAAGAATACAGGGACATTTTTATCTAATACTGAAATACTTCAGGATTTAGTAGCAGCTTCAGAAAGTAAGATAAGGCTTAATAATTATAATGTTTCTAGAGCCATGAAACAGCTAGGCTATGAAGCTGGAAGAAAGATAATAGATGGGAAGTATCTTAGAGGTTATTATATTGAAAGAGTTAGTAATATGGATAAATTACAGGAAGATAATGAATGGCAAACTCCATTTTAATTAATAATATTATGAAAGACATGAAAAGTTACCACAAACTTAGGGAAAAGAAAAAGCTAAAAGAAAGAGAAAAAAAGATAGCTAAAGGCTTTGTAGTAGATGATATATGGATTTTATTTTTCGGAGAACAAGAATATAATACTTATAGTAAATATTAATGGTTAATATAATATGCTGATTATAAGGTAAATGACCATATAATGACCATTTAACCACAGTAAAACGAAAAACAAAAAGAGGGTTAATGTTTTATTATATATATATATATATTAAATAATAATAATAATATTATAAAGATATGGTTATAAGACTCTACAGCTCAATGACAGTAAGGATTTTAATATGACCATTATTTTAACCAAAGCATGACCATTAGACCAATATGAGAAAGATTACTACTTACAGGACAGAACTATTAACTAAAGCATTAGACTTTACTTCTAAACTAATGAAGGTAGATCCTTCTGAAATATGTGCTAATAGTAGAGAAAGAAATGTTTGTTTAGCTAGGCATTTAACTAGATACTATTTATACACTAGAGAAGAGATTACTTATACAGAGATAGGAAAGCTAATGAATTGTCATCATGCTTCTGTAATACATTCATTAAACTATATTGTAAACACAGCTTCAGTAGATAAATATATTAATACTTTAAAAGAGTCTATAGATAAAAAAATACTCCCTGATCATTTTACAATGAGAGAACATATTAGAAGATGCTTAGATATATATACTACTAACAATACTAGAACTGAAGCAATATTAGAAGTATTTAAAACTTATGAAGAAGCCTACAAACAGACGAAGATGGTGGCTAGGGAAGAGAACTCCCTTCAGACATAGAACAGATGAGTCTACACAGAAATTTTATCATTCTTCTGCATGGAGGAAAGTTAGGAAGTTTTATATAGAAGCTAATCCTTTATGCGTTGAATGTTTAAAAGAAGATAAATATACTCAGGCTAATGTAGTAGATCATATCATTAGATACAGAGAAAAGCCTGAGCTGGGATTAGATATGAATAATTTTCAAAGTCTTTGTCATTGGCATCATAACTCTAAGTCAGGATCAG
>CAACVC010000078.1_pt1 | contig 21835 bp, 26 predicted proteins | sample 2381761 | NCBI WGS metagenome assembly CAACVC01 (sample SAMEA5211966, study PRJEB30684) | marine metagenome | biome: Marine; feature: Epipelagic; material: Water | collected 2015-10-15 | depth 45 m
GAGGTGCGCGCCCCCGACTAGCGGAGGCGAATACCTGTTTTTTATTTTATATTTTTTATTTTATATTTTATATTTTATATTTTTTATTATTTTATTTTTTTAAAATCCAGCAGGGAGCAGATGGCGCGCTTGGACTGCGCGTGGCAGATATTTGCTTTTGAGGTTTGTTTTTGTTTCAACCTCATCGGGGCGCAGGCGTGTCTTGCCGTGCTTGTGCGGGAGCAGGTCGCGTCGCAGGTTCATTTTCCAGCAATACATATAACAATCGCTGACAACCTTTGTTTTGCCCGTGATTGCCTTGTCTAGGCGCGTTTTCAGCGTTGCCGAGGTTGCATACCCTTGGAAGTCGCCGTCGCTGTCAAAACAACTCGCGCCCTCTTTATACAATCGCTTGGGTAGGGTTTCGTGGCGTGTGCCTTCCATAAAATATATGTCGGGCATTGTTATGAGTTGGAGCGGGTGTCCGCTTGCCTCAATTTTCTCATCCCATATTTTCATGAATTTCATGTTGCTGATTTTGTCGCGCGGGAGGAGCAGGCAAAATGGCATGTCATGATCTACGCACGCCTCCATAATTTCCTCCGCAATACTGAATGGCGGGTTGGACAGCAGGTATGAGTCGTGCGCACGTGCGACCCTTGGGAGCGTCTCAAAGAATTCGGTGTTCCATCCCTTGGCAACAATACCGCATTCGTTCATGTCCTTGACCGAGCGTCCGTCGCCATAAAACCCCTCCCACGCCGTTTTGTCGGTTGGGAGGTAGTCTTGGATTGCTCGCCACACCTTCGCGGGGGTGTAATACTCGTCGCGGGTGGACTGCTTGGTTTTGAGTGCCTTGTGCGCCATGTCTGTTTGTTTGTTTGTCGCTTTGCAGTTATAATAGAAATGCATGGAAAGGGCACTTCAATTTATTTATCGTTTTGTTTGCAATTATCGTGTAGAAAAACAATTCAATTTTCTTAAAAATGGATTGTCTGTATGCTCGGTTTGTCGCTTTGCAGTTATATAGATAGGGATGAAAAATGCAAATCAATTTATTATACCGCTTATGTTAATTTTTTGCAAGAAAAAGCAATTCAATTTTCTTAAAACCGCAAAAAGTAATTCAATTTTTTATTTTATCCCCCAGTTGTATGCAAGAGGGTAGTGTGACTTATTCCGTGGTGTCTGTATGCTCTGTTTGTCGCTTTGCAGTTATAATAGAAATGCATGGAAAACGCACTTCAATTTTTTATCGTTCTTGTTTGCATTTTTCGTCTAAAAAAGCAATTCAATTTTCTTAAAAACGGAATGTCTGTATGCTCGGTTTGTCGCTTTTCATATTATATTTAGTTAAAATGAATTAAATAATAATAATATCTATATATATAGTTATGGAGGAGTTAATGCAGACACTTACCGAACACCGCAACCTTAAACCTATTTCTTTAAAAAATTATAAAACTACATTAAATAAACTTTCTAGAGAAGTTCAAGGAGAAGGATTTAATGGTATTGAGTTCTTGAAGCAGAGAGAAAAAAATATTATTAATTTTTTAAATAAATTATCAGTATCCAGCAAGAAGCAATATTTATCCGCTATTTTGGTTGCACTCTCGCCCACGAAGAAGAATACGCCCGTGAAGGGATATGAGGATTTATATAAAAAATATTTAAATATGTTAAAAAGAGAAAATCAAAATTATAAAAATAATATTAAAAATAATACCATGAGCGCCCATGACGAAAAAAATTGGACGTCGATGAGTGAATTAAAAAATATAGTTAAACAATTATTAAAACAAATCAAATTCAATAAAATCAAATTCAATGACAATGGAGAGAAAATAAATAATAAAACATTTCAATTAATTCAAAAATATTTAATTGGTGAGTTATACACGAGCATTCCACCTGCACGCCTTGACTATGCCGATATGAAGAAAATAAATAAAAATGATTTTCAAAAATTATCTTCTGAGGAAAAACAAAATAACAAATATTTAATTAATCAATCAGCAAGAAAAAAAATGATCTATTATGGAGAAAACTCACGAAAAATCAAAATGCCTAATCCCGTTATGATCCCAGTCCCTACTCGGTTAAACTCATTATTAAATTATTGGTTCAAAATAAATAATACAAATAATCTCTTGGTTAATTATCGCAGAGAGAAATTAAATAAAAATCAATTATCAAAAATAATAACAGAAATATTTAAAAATACAAATAAAAATATTTCTGCGAATATAATTAGAAAAATATATTTATCAGAGAAGAATGGGGATGCACTTGAAGATATGAAGGCACAAGCGAAGGCGATGAATCACAGCGTGACTATGGCGAATGAGACTTATGTGAAGGTGGAAGAAGAAGAATAAAATGGGTCTTGGAAGTATAAAGTCTCGAGAAAATAGAAATAGAGAGAAAAATTAAATATCGCTTAAATTATATTCAGAGGTTAATAAATCTAATTCTTTTTTTATTTCTTTTTTTGTTATTCTATCTACTTTATCCCTTAATTTAAAAATATTATTGCATAATCTTTCATTATCCATTTCTAAAAATTGGATATAATCAATTAGTTTGCATTCACCTATAATTTGAGAGTTAAAATGCTTATAATCGGTTTTGTTAATTAAATCAACTACAAATTGGCGCATATTAATTTCGTCCATTATATTTTAACAAATATATAATTTTTAAAATATAAACTCTTATGGACTGCCATAAACCATGGCAACAACATTCGTGTAATTGTCTGTGGAGGATGAATTTCTTATTTTGATATTTGTTAAACCTCCTAGACCGATTTCTAATGATGCCTCGCGGAGAGTTCCTGCTGGATTGTTTGCAGGGAATAATTGTGCTATGTTGTGGTAGTTAGATCCGTTGTTTCCACTGACAAGAACATCAACGCCATCAAATGAGGATGTTGCAGTATCTTCATAAATAATAAATGCGTTTCTAATTTCGCTGACGTCAGCACTTCCTGTGCCAGTCGCTCCTGCATTTATTGTCACGTTATTTTCAATATTATTCTCACTACCTTTATTTACAACATCGGATATTTGAGTATTTAATGTGGATTGGTCAGAAGCGAGGACAACAGGGAAGGATGATGCAGACAACGCTTGCCCTTTGACAAAATCTGCAATCTCTACTTCTACATCGCCGTTGTTTGTTATGTGAATTGGTTTTGCAGCGTTTGTTCCATTTCTACCCATAACTAAAATACCAGTATCACTTACGCCAAAAGTTGCACCTTCAATATAATGAGAACCTGCGATGGTGGTTAGTTGTGCGGTTTGAGCGTCTTGTTTTGTTCCAGTTGCAGGGTCGGTGTTATTGCTGACACTAACTGACCCACTGACATTGCCCGTATCACAGGCGGTTATTTTTCCGTCTAAACTGGTTGTGTCCCCTGCAATTGTGGATAGTTGTGCGGTTTGAGCGTCTTGTTTTGTTGCGGTTGCAGGGTCGGTGTTATTGCTGACAACTACATTTTGCCCCGAAATATCCACTGATATGGCGGGCATGGACGCGATGGTTAATTCATTTTCAATATTGCACTTGACGTGTCCTGACGAGTTAATATGGACTTTGTCCCAGTTTGTTCCGTTGTATCCGTGAATGGCGGTGTTTTGCGTGCTATTTACAGGCATTTATAAATACTATTAATATTTTATTTTTTTTTTATCTTTTGTTTTAAATATTTGGTTAAATGTTTTTTTCTTATATTTGACCTTTTCTTTATTATATAAATTATTCGGTGTCTCCTCAGGGTCAATATCTTTCTCTTTTTCTTTTTCTTTTTCAGGTGGATTCAATAAAATAAATAATTCTTTACTGAATAATAAATGACTTTCCATTTATAATTAAATGATATTTTATTATTTTATAAAAAATAACAAAATACAAAATATACTCTGCCAAGTTTTTTGACCCCCTCTTTTATAATATTTTTTTTTTATTTATTTATTTAAACAAGAAAAAAAATCTGTTTCAAATAGAATGAGAAAAAAATATGGCAAATGGCAGAATAATAAAATATTAATATGGGGGGGCGTTCGCTTTCACTTCTATAATATCTAATACGGACAATACGCCGTATAAATTAATATATTCTTTTATCTTCCTACATCTTACGCAGAAGTTAATTTTCTTTTTATTTTTCTCTCTGTCCGTTCCACACAGAGAGCAGTTATATTTTTTATTGTTTTTGATTTTCATTATTTATATATAACCATGGATATTTTTTTTTTCTATATCTTTCTTTGTTGTATTTTCTTATTTTATCTTTGTTTTTTGCGTTATATTTTTTTTGATATGTTTGCTGTTTTAATTTATTTAATTTTTTCCAGTCAATATGATATTGTTTTTTTTCTTGTTCTGTTATTATCGGTCTATTGCTATTTAGTGTGGAATTAAATATTTCTTTATAATTTTTTTCTTCGGTCAATAAATCAATATATTTAATATTGTTAAACTCTTCAATGGGAGTAATGATCCAGTCATCCATGCCCCCATGTGTTCTTATAAACTTATATAATTTATAATTATAATGAGGTCTATGACTATTATTGCAATTTACTTTATGTCCGTGCCATCTTCTATTTAATACTTCACTCGTGCTTCCGACATAACAATCATCAATATCGCCGTATTTGCAATGTAATAAATAAATGGTTGCTTTTTCAATGGTGCGTTCCATTTCTATATAAACTCCTAAATAAAAAAAAATATGAATAAAAAACGCATAATTTAGTATTTTAATAATTGTCTGTTAATGAGTTTGTCGCCGATATATCTAAAAATATGCTTTTTTTTCGCAATATATCTAAATATATCTAAAAAAGTGAATATTTTATTCATACAATAATTATTGTATGCTTTTTTTATTCATAATATCTAAAATATCTATAAAAATGATATATTTATTCACATTTTTAGTTATTTTGTCTGTTATTCGGTTTGTTCCCGCCTAAAAACATATATTAATTCTTTGTTCTTTTTACCTCCCATTTGCTGTAATAAATCTATTTTCTCAACACACTCTCGCCCACCATAATCTATATATTTTTTATACATATAATCACTAACATTTATACAGACCGCACCATTATTTTTTATATATTGGAGGCATTTCTCTATTAATATTATCATAAACTCTTTATAAAATTGTTCTTCACTTTTAAATAAATCCATATGTTCGTATTGTTCTAAATTATAATATGGAGGACTTGTTAAAACAAAATCATATTCTATATTTTTAAAATTAACATCAAAACAACTCGCCCAGATCATTTCCCCACCATATCTTTTTATTAATTCGTCATATCCGTCTTTTAAATTAATATTCGTATCTATTCCCGTGTATTCTAAACCCAATGACCTTGCCCCTAGCAGTCTACCGCCCCATCCCGCTGTCGGATCTAAAACCTTCGTGGCATTATATCTTTTACATAAATATTTCGCCGTGATTGCTTTAAACGCAACCACACCCCCACGACATCTTCTATAACATTCATATATATCCGTAGCATTTATATAATCCGCTTTATCTCTTCTATTTATTTTTAATGTCATATCTATCCAATATTTCTTTTTTTCAGGGTCATTAAATATTTCTTCTAATAAATCATAATTTTTTATATCTCTTCTTACTTTTAATAAATGCTTAAACATAAAATTATAAATGATTTTGTTCCCAGCAAATGCCCTGCTATTTTCGTCCGCTGGCATTTTTTTTAATCGCTCCCACTCACGTTTTAAAATATGTTCTTCAACACTCTTACAATTCTCAATATCATTATAATTAATTAAATCATAATTCACGTTGTCTTTTTGTATGCGCGCCATTTTTATATATTTAATTGTGATTATTTTAAATCAATTTTTTTTATATATAAAAATGAATATTTTATTCATTATAACTACTTTCTTATAATCCATAAATCATTGTCGGGTTTTCCTTTTCCTATTTGTTTTTTGTTTTCCATAACAAATCCATATACCCGCGCCATCGCCCATTGTTCTTTACTCATTTTTTTTGTTTTATCTTTTACTGAATAATCTTTTTTTCCGCTTTTTAATCGCACACTTTCTATATTGCCTTTGTATGCACCTATGCCTCTGTTATAAACCTCTTGAAGTATATTTTTTTTTATTCCTGTTGCTTTTGATATAGAAAATAATGAATTGCTTTTTTCTTTTCCATTATTATATTTTTTATTATATTTTTCTTTATTTGTTAATACCATTTTATATATTTCTAATATTTTATTCTTCTGCCATTTGCCAGATTTTTTTCTCATTCTTTCTAAACAAGATTTTTTTTTTCAGTTAAAATAAATAAATAAAAAAAAAATATTATAAAAGAGGGGGTCAAAAAACTTGGCAGAGTATATTTTGTATTTTGTTATTTTTTGTTAATATCTATCTTTATTGTCATTGCCTTGATCTAATGCCACCTGCGCTTTTCTATGCTGAATAAATATTGTATTGTCTGCACCTATACCCGCAGGCACATTATAATTTGAATCTAATATCCTACATTTTAATTGATTTAAATATAATGTTGCCCCGCGGTGCGTATATATAATTGCATCCGCATCTGTTCCATATGAATAATTATTGACCTCATAATATCGCGAGACTACACCTTGAATTGTTGTTTTTACATCTTGCTCGGTCACTAAATCTCCCTGTATTCCTTCCACTGACACTAAATAATACCCGAATGTGAATGTCTGCGACCCGAATGGTTCTTCGGCAAATATCTCATTTTGGAGGGTCACGTTCGTCACGGGGAATGTTGTTGGGACTTTATACCAGTTGCCACTTGGATCATTTTTATACACGGCAACATCCACGCCCGTCTCGCCACCCGTAGTATTTATTCCATCCGTTAATGTGAATAACGGATAGTGCGCGTCTGTCCCAGTTGCATTAGAATTAAAAACATATTCATATGACACACACACGTCGCCGATGTTAAATCCTAATACACGATTCCACCAGTCAGGTTCTACCTCAGTTGTCCCGTTGTCATTTATTTTTTTTGCTTTTAAATCAGACAACACAACACCGCTATTTTTATTTAAACACACAAAATCCGTTGTCCCTGTTATTTCTTTAAACTGGACGCTTATATTGCCAGCACTATCAAAAAACGGCATATTTAATGCACTAAACTTAAACTTTCCTGTGTCCGCATCATATTCCAGTGCGAATTGAGATGTCCCGAACCACGTCTCCTGTGTCACACCAGTTCCTGTTCTTATAGAGTCTAATGCAAATGAATTAGTGCCGTCCCCTCTAAAAAATCGCGCACCTGTGTCTCGTAATCCTGTGCCACTCGCATCATAAAAATCATAACCCGTGGAAGCAAGAATATCGTTGCCTGTTAAATTGGTTGTTGGAAATCCTTGGTTTGTCGGGATTTTTGTTATTTCCGCTGATATTCGCTCGGCAAAATCCGCGGGATTGTATTGTCCCTTACTCATGCTTACGGACACACTTTTTCTATATGGTTCATATAGTGTGTTGCCTGCAGGTATTTCTTCTTTTGTTATTGATTGGTCTGACAAATTTAAATTATTTTTTATTTGGTTATTTTCGTCTGTGTCGGCAAGTTTGAATGTCCCTTTTAAACACATTAGACTAAATGGCGTTCTAGTTGCCCCCTTTGTAGACCATAAATTGTTGCCGTCCGAGTCAGGATATATAAATCTTATATTTGTTGTTTGTTCTGTATTATTTAAATCCCTGTAATTATATGTTAAAATCATTGACCCACTACCCGATACAACACTCTGCCACGTTATTTTTGTTATTTTTTCCACGTCTTTTGCACCACCACTCGTAGTAGTATGACCGCTCATTAATATATATGGAAAGTTATCCACGCTCGTCTGTGCGCTTCCACTATTATTTATTTTGCTGTCATTATTCCAATTCACTAAATAATAATTATAATCAAATGTGAATTCATAATCCGTCTCCAGCGATATGTCACCACTATCTAAACTCCTGCTGTCCACCACCGCTTTATTTAAAATCAGTTGGTCTTGGTCTTCGAGGATGATTGGTTTTTTTAATGCCGATGTCCACACTCCATTTTCGGTGCTTGTCCCGTCCGCCTCACGTAGTTGGTATATTATATTATTATTATTCATGATTTATAATATAATAATATTTTTAATTTTTTGTTTTTGTTTTTAATTTACATAACCTATCAAATACTTATCCCCCATAACTTGAATGCTCTTGGGACATTCAGCGAATACATGCAAGGTTAAACTGCAATTTTGGACTGCTGTTGCTTGACTGGCGACGGAGTCATCAAATTCACAGGTGCGACTAAAATCTAATACAAATTCGTCAATCCGTTGGCGAAGGTTAAATGCCCTATAATCTTGTTGTCCTTGAGTAGCAAGAGGTTGCGCGTCTAAAATATCTTTGCCATCTACTTGGTTTGTTTTCAATCTGTTTGCGAAGGCATTTGCTGTGCCATAAATATCTGTGAGTGCAGCAAGCGACTTGGCAGGAGTATTTAATGGCGTGACTAATTGATTTCTACCATTAATACGGAGTTGTTCGCTTTCTTCTAAATATAACTGAGACCCGAGGCGACCGAGATATGTATTAACTTTTGCTGAGGCAACATCAGTGCCGACTTGTTTTACTATAACACAGCGGTTAATTGTTTTATTATCAAATCCCTTAAATACATTGCTGACCGATTGGACTGCCCGATCATTAGCGACGGACAATCCTGTAGTGAATGCAGGGACATGGACACTATCGTGTTCTATACTTACATATGACCCACCTTTAAATTGAGATGCCATTTGGTTGGCAACGGCAGGGTCACCCATGGAATCAGCAACCAACAATGGGGTCTCGGTGCTTTGTCCCGCAAGAACGGGTTGTTTGTAATTTATCACTAAACGGAGGTTTTTAAATGTTTGGGTTGGGACAACTGGAATACTCTGCAAAAAAGGGAGGCAATATTTTAAATCTAACCACCCATATACTTTTACATTAGTGGGGTCATATGTTTTTTGTGCTGTTGTTGTGGCGAGTTTTTCTGTAGCGCTTGCAGTATTTACACTTTGGACTTCATAACCGAGATTGTTTTGTTTTAAAAATCCATGGACTGCGCGGTTAGAAGCATTATCCTTCATATAATTCTTAAATGCACTATATAAATCAAAATGTCTTATTTGGTCTAATTGTGTGTTGCCATCGTATAATGTTATGTCTTGGATGACTTCGGCGATGCCTGAGGCAACATTAAATGCACCTGCTGTCGCTTTAATAGCAACATTCAGGAGACGCATGTTTGACAAGTATGTTGTGTCCCTGTCAAATCTAAACTCAACAAGGCGGTTGTTTTGAGAGATACGGGGGTCAATCAAATTGGTTTTTGTCGCGTTTGTATAAAATGCCATTTTAATATATTAATATATTTTTTTTTAATTATATTAATATTAATTTATGGGAGAAGGACTAAACTTTTTATTTTAGATTTTACATTTTATATTTCTCGAAACATTTTATTTTCTAAACCTGAGTGAATGAATGAAAATATAAATGAATTGTTCTTGGGTCGGTCGATATTGAATTATCTGCTGAGTTCAAAATAATAGAAAATGTTTGCGAGGCGAGGTTCACATCCTCTTGAAAATCTAAACCGACACCTGCTACATTGTTGTTTGCTATATTCTTTAAACTCATGCGGGAATGATCTACGTCCATAAATGAATTGACATATCGCATCAATACCTCAGTTCGGTCTTCAATGACATATTGGACTAATTCATTCGTGGCATTATTAAATAAAAATTGTAGTTGGTCTAATTGGGGCATTCTTTGGCGTTCGTTGGCATTTTTTGTTAATGCGTTTTCGTCTGATTGTTTTACAAAAGAGCAACTAACTGCGCTACAGACAGCAGGCACTTTGGTTTGGATATTGGATTGAGAGGAGAGAATAGATTGTTTGATATGATATTTTACTCTGTGGAATGTTGTATTTGAATTGTCAGGGACTGACGTGAATTGGAGACGGAGGTTTGTTAAACCATAACTGCATGTGGCATCTACACCTTGACCCCATAAAACATTCGCTACTCTATTTAATGTGAATACAACACGAATTGCTCCGCTTTTAGTATATGAGAGAGAAGTGTTTGCTGGGTCACTTCCCCGACCAGTTGCAGCGTTCAATACAAAATCGGGTTTTATTGAGAATGAGACGGGAAGGTTCAATGTGCTTCCACTGGCGTCAGTGACTGCACCTTCTAAAATAGATTTAGTCGCGCGGTCAAATGGTTGGCGGAGTTCACTCACATATTCACTAACACAGGCGTCATTCTCAGTGTGGGTGGTGTCATATTTCATGCCGACATAACGGGGGTATGCAGTGAATGATTCTACAACACCAGCACTTTGGAAGGATGTTTGGATTTGATCTACGAGGGCGTGTGCGCCGATTGTTTTGTCTAAATAAACATTTGCGGAGGCATCTAAATTAGAACCACCCTTAGTGACACGGAGGTCGCCGATTAATCGGACTGAATTGCAAAGGAGTGCGCGACCTTCAAAAGTGCATAAAAAATCTACATTGTCATATTCACCGAAGGTGTCGCGGGAGTTTTCTGCTTGGATTTCGTGATACATAAACGGGATGCTCATTTATTATATTAAAATATTATTTTTTTTTAATATAATTTATTTAATTTTTTATTTATAATTTTATACTTTTTGCGACGTGCTTAAATAATTGTATTGTATTTACGCCTGCCCCCGAACCATTAATTGATACTTGGACTAATTTTCGCTGAGGAGTTATGGGGAGAGGATTGCCGATGAATACATTGCGGAGAGTGTCGGCAGTATATCTTGAATCCCACCCCGCTGTTTGATTTCTTATTAATTCTGTTAAATTGCGTAATGGGAGATTGGCATTTAATAATGTCATCCCGAGGCGGTCATAATATAAACTTGTGGGTCTATCGTCTGCACCAGGCAATTCTACATTTCTGTTTGTTAAATCTACGCCATCGCTTCTTAATCTAAAATCGCTATATTGTGTCCCACTGGCATTAGTGCATCTTAAATCACTATTATCGGGAAGACAGACTAATAAATTAAAACATTCTTGTTCCACTGAATATTGTTTGGAGAATGCGGTTAAACCATTGCCAGCATCCTGTTCATTTAAATATGTCGCATATGACAACTCACTCACGTTTTCTGTTTTTCCACGTTGTTCTAATACAATCTCTGCTTGGTTAAATGTTAATGTTGTTGTCCCGTTTGTTCCATCCACTTCAATATTTTCCGCTGGGTTTGCAGCGATTGTTGCAAGAGTGTCGGCAAATGTTAATTTTATTTTTCTTGTTGTGGTGTCGTGGACAATCTGTGTAATGTTGCTCTCTGTTGTGGTGTTTGCTCCGCTAATATCTAAACTAACAGAGAGGCGTTGTCCTACCCAGTATGGTGAGAGGTCAATCGTGTCAAATGTGGATGTGGTTGTGATTTCAGTTAATGCACCAGCAGTGGAGACGTTGTCAAATTCAGTATATAATTGGTTGCCGAACTCAGAACCTCTTTTGCCACTTCCTTGCCATTGTGCTATATCAAATTTGTCCTCCATATTCATTTCTAAATGCAATCTACATTCGCCTAATTTATCACATGGGAGGTTGTCGCTTGATCCTAAACCGAGAATATCTTTGAGAGGGATTTGAATATTTAAATCACGGACACGGGATTTGCGTGTTCCTTCTTTTTCAAATTCAATATTGGGAGCGTAGATCATATTTCCTTGGTTCGTATGCTGAGAAAATTGCGTATAACTTTTACCCATTAAATCGTCGAGGTTTTTTGTATATTCGCATAATTGGTTGCGGAGAATATCACTGCGTCGGATGTCTTCTAATGTCCCCACTCGGTCAGATGTTAATCTTACATTTTTTACTAATGCAGAGTTGTCAAATGCTCGCGAGTTGGTGTCCCCAGTTGCTTGTGCCGACCACTCAGCATAATAGTTAAATACAGCACCGCTTCCACTGGCGTCAGTTTGAGAGCAACTTGCGACTAAATTAATATATGATTTTTCTAAATCGTATTGCTTACCCGCTGGGAGTATAAAATCAATGAGATTTTGTTGGGCGTTAAATTCACCCGACTGGACTGAGTTAAACTTTACAACCTTATTCATTTTATTATATATAAATAAAATAAAATAAATTATTTAGTTTTATATCTTTTAAAATCTACTTTGACCTTTTTAATTTTAAACTTTCTATTGATATATTTTTCTATTTCGTTATTTCGTCTAAACTCCCACAGCACCCAGCGGGAGAGTGCGCCCGCAGTTTTTATATTGTTAAAATCCTCACGTGCTTGATGTCTTGCAATGTAGTTTTTCTTTTTTTCATCAGATGCCCCGTCTGCATATGTTCCTGCGGATTTATACTGCCCGAATTTGATGGTCTTTGTTTTTCCATCACTCATTTTAAATATTGCTCGTAATCGCTTTTTATCTTTCGGTGCGTTCATATTATCTAAAATAATCAGTTCCTCTATTGTCATTTATATATTTATATATTTTTATTCTTCTGCCATTTGCCAGATTTTTTTCTCATTCTTTTCAAAACAATTTTTTTTTTCTTGTTAAATAAATAAATAAAAAAAAAATATTATAATAGAGGGGGTCAAAAAACTTGGCAGATTATATTTTGTATTTTGTTAATTTTTTTCTGGCGTCTTTTCTTTTAGTTCTTTTAATGCCATTTTCTTTTTCTCTCGTTGCGCCTTCTTTGCTTGGCGCGCGGGACGTGTTGCTATTCTCTTTTTTTCACGTGCCATCTTACGTGCCATGGTTGCCTTTTCTTCAGCACGGCGGTCTTTGGCGACTGGAGGGAGTTTTTTAAAATCAAATTGTTCTTTTTTTTCCATTATCATTTTAATCAATTGTGGTTTTGTTTTTGTTCTAAACCCTTTAATATTATGAATATCAATAAACTTAATTAAATCGGCGCGCCGACGCTTTTTTAGTTCCATTTCAGTGGACATTATAATATATACTTTTAAAAAAATATATTATAATATTGTTTTTTGTTTTTATCTTCCACCCACACCCAGTTGGACGCTTGTGTTTGCAAGAGGAGGAGGTTTTGGAATGGCAGGGTTTTTAATGCTATTTGCGCCTTCCACGCCTCCGACAATCGCACCTACGCCTCCAATCAATAATCCTAAAAATGCCGTGAATGGATCTAAATCTAATGCTCCAGCAATTCCCTCTACGGCATCTACACCAGCACTATCCGCTGCACTCCCGACATCACTTGCCACTTGGTCGGCATTTTCCACCACAGCATCTTGACCCGATTGTGTCGCCCCCATTCCTGCTTCTTGACTTCCACTCTGTCGTATGATTTCAGATGTGGCGGGGTCAGATGATGCGACTTCTGCCCCGAAGGATGTTTCTGCTTCTGCAGGGACTCCGCGCGTTTCCATCTCTATTGCCTCACTTGTTCCCTCCTGACCTTGTGTGCTTAAACGCTGGGCGTATTCTTGTTCCTCAGTTGTTGGCGCAGTTCCGCTTCCACTATCCACTTGCGTTGGTTGTTGTGTATATGGTTTTAATTTTTCCCCCACTCTATTTAGTATTTCACTTCCACCTTTCACTATTTCTTCACGACCCGATTTTGTCACGCCTTTTTTAATTAATTGTGTTATGGGGTCTGTAATCATAATTCCACCGAGTGTGTCAGTCGCTTTTTCTATTTGGTCTTTTACAGCATCCACGCTCGCAAGTTTTGTCTGATATTCCTCCTTTGCGTTTGAGACTTTCGCATTATACTCGTTCATTGAGTTGGCAAGTAGTTGCTGATATTCTTGCATTCCTTCCATTTATATTATATACTTTTAAAAAAAGTATTTTAAAAATATTATTTTTTATTTTCTTCGTCTTTTAAAATTATATTTTCAAATTGTCCGTTCAAATATCTATCCTTCTTTTCATTCGTATAATTAATAATAAATGATCCGTGCTTCCCTCCATCTTCTATTGCTTTTTTGTATAATTTTCTAAACTCTTTTTTATCATCTAAATAGTTATGGTCTTGTTCTATATCTTCTAATTGTTTTGTATTCACTTCAAATACAACTAAACCATTCGCATTATTTCTGCAAGTATTCAATAACTTATTATAATATTGCAGCGTGCACATTGCACTACACATAAAATGACGTGACCGAATAAATAAATCTTGGACTGCTCCATTATTATTGCTTTTTAAATTCGGCAAGCAGTCATCCATCACTACCAGCGAATGGACGGGTTTTTCTTTATTTGCCACAGCATCCTCGTAGTTCTTTTCAATAAACTCTAACACCGCCCCGAGGTCTTCATTTATATTTTTTGTATTTGAGAATAGATTTTGCGGTGGAATATCTAGATTTTTAATGCATATTTGCGTTTTTGCATCGTGTTTTATACTGGGCGAGAACCAGTATATGTCCTCGCCCTTAAAATCGCCATAATAATATTCAGGGCGAAGCAGGGCATTGCACATCCACACACCCTTGCCACCTGAGGTTTTTGCTGTCAGCAATATACGTGCGGGGAGAGAGAATATTTTATCTTTTTTTTTAATCTTTTTTTCATTATTATCCTTTACTGGGTATATATTATATTTATGGGGCATTTATAATATATACTTATTTTTTTTACCACGCACTAAAATTAAATACTGATTTTTTCACTCCTGCGGGAATGATTGGTTCAACTACACTTACAACTTGATTTATAGTTGTATCTTCTTGTTTTTTATGGGTTTGAGTTTTTGGAAGAGGAGAGAAGGTTTTATTATTATTTTTTTCTTTTTCTTTTTCTTCTTTAAACAATTCTTTTAATTTATTTATTTCTTTTCTTAATTCACGTTTTTCATGCATATCTTTCAACTCTTTTAATTCATTTCTTAATTGTTGCATTTCATTTTTTATTTCATTTGAATTATTAAAATCATTTACATTTTTCTTTTCTCTCTGTGGTGGTTTTTCTAAATCAACTTTATCAGTTTTTTTATTTTCTATTTCAACTTTTTCTTTTGGTTTTTCTTCTTTTGGTTTTTCACCTCTTTTTTTTGCCTCTCTGTTTTTTCTTGCTGTCTCACGTCCACGTGCAAGATTTTCTAATAACTTTTTTCTGCGTTCAGCGGAGAGTTCTTTTTTTGTTTTCTTTTTCTTTTTTTCAGGTTCAGGTTCGGGTTCAGTTTCGCTTTTTACTTCTTCGTCTTTAAAATCTTCTTCTGAGGGTATGTCAAATATTTCTGCCATTTTAAAATACTATAATATTTTATTTTATTAAAAATTACTAATTTCTCGTTTTTCTCCATCTTCTATCAATAATGTGATTGTTCCTAGTCCCAGCATTTGGACTGGCGATTGGTCATTCAATAATACTCTACAATCAATATTTCTAATCGTTAATGGTTCAGCATTATCTAAATCAACAAAAATGGGATATGCCTCATTATAAATTACTGCGCCACTTTCGTTTGATTGTGGAATGACTGCAAGATATGATTTTCTCTCTCCGTCGCCTTGTCCTTCAGGTGAATAACCATCATATGAGGACACTCCTATATTTAATAATTGGACTATAAAACAATCGCTTTTATTATTTGGTCTAAATTGAGAGTCCGCCGTTGCCGTGAATTTGCCAGCACTTGCAATAAAAGAAGTTTGTGGTATGCGAGTATTATTAAACCCGAGGAAGTTTGCAAGTGATTGCCCCTCGTATTCTAAAAAATGATTTGTTGGCACACTTGGTTGTGTGGGAGGTGCATTCCCTAATCCTTCGCTTAAATCTTCAGCGCCCTCGCCTGTTGGATCTACATGAAATGCTGAGAGGGTTGTTCTTAAATTGCGCACTTGCGTTTGTGTATCATCACCATTAAAAATAATAAATGCGTATAAATCTTGACCTAGTCCTTCGTTGTTGTCAGGATATTCATATGTTTCTTGCATTATTAAATCAGGCGTTCCTTGCGATGCTCTATAAATCCGTCCTTCAATATTTCCTTTATTAATTTCTAATACTACAACATCGTTGTTTGCATTCCCGACACTTAAACCTGTAGTGACTGGCACTGATGCTAGAGCAGTTTTTTCTGCTCCGTTCACCCATGTTTTATAATTTAGTTCTGTGCTTAAATCCCCGACTTGTATGGCATAATCTATATTGGCGGTTTGCCACGTTGTCCCAGTGAATGTGTCAGGGTTGGTCTTTGTGAATCCCATATAATAATTATTTGTCCCTGTGCTGAGTTTTGAGTTTTTGAATCTAAACACGCCTCCACCCCGCGCATTTATTTTATTATAATATATAAATGAATTATTACCAGTGGGAGTTCCGCTTGATTTATATGTTCCGCCATTTGCTGACACGCGCTGGACTGCAACAGCACCGCCATCTCGCACTTGGTGCGCGACGTGTTCTGAGAGTGACCCGCGAAGCATTTTACATTCAAATACACCAGCACTTGCAATTTTGTTTTGTATTTCTAATCCTACATTTGACCCTTGTGTTTGTGGTTCTAATTCGTCATTCATTTTTTTATTTAAATCTTTAAATAAACTTGGATATGTTATGCTCGTATATTCGCCATGATCCAGTTGTGCTTGGAGAGTTCCTTGCGCCCCCGATATTTGAAAATCTACTAAATCATTTGCACTATCTATTGTGATGTCGCTTATTGTTGTATCAATTGAGAGCGACTTTAATGCAATTTTTGAATATGGGGATATTTTAATATCGCTTTTAAATGAATTACGGAATTCTGCTTTCGGTGATGTGGTAGTTAATCTAATCAACCTCATTTAATATTATTAAATATTAAAAAATAATAATATTAATTTTTATTTTTTTCTGCGACTTTTTTTCTATAATATCTTTTTTGTGCTTCGTTTCGTCTTGCTCTCCCTTTTTCTGTCTGTGAATATCGTTTGTTCGCCTGCAGACAGCGCGCATTTGTTCTGTCTTTTTTTGTTTGCATTTCATTCCACTCAATTATAATTTTATCTAATATTTTATATACTTCAGGATCTGTGTCCTCTATTGTATCTAATAACTCACCCAGCAACATTTCGCTTTCACTATCCATTATATATAATATATCATATTTTTTTAAATTATTTTTCTAAATCCATGTCAGTTAAATGATTTACTGACAAATAGTCTAAACATTTCTTTCGGTCTAAACTATAATATCTTACATTATCTATTCTTGAATACACCTCATCATCTATTAATGTTAATTTGTTTTTTATTGTTTTTGAGTTTTCCGTATTTTTCATTTTGTTTTGACTCAACCACATGCACCATTTTTCATAAAAATCAATTGGTTTTATATTAATTGTTGTTTTAAATGTTCTTTCTTCATTTATTTCGCTTAATTCTTCATCCACAGCAACTTCAGGATGGTGTAGTATTTCCTCATAAAAGAATTCATAAAATGGTTCTTTACTTGTATTCAATAAACTTTTATGATATTTCGTTTTATTATTTTTTTGGTGATGTCTAAAATTAAATGTTTTATAACAATATTTATTTTCTCTCCATTCAACTTCTCCCTCATATATTTTTTTTAAATATTCTAAAATGATCTTGCGCGCCTCAGCATTTTCTATCATTTCATAAAAATCATTAAAATATTCGTCTTGACCTACCATTGCTGGACTGACCAGCATAAAATAAAATCTTCTATCAGTCTGCGACAACTTGAATAACTGGTCATTATTCGTTGTCACTAAAAATCTAAACCAGTTTTTAAACTTGACTTTTGTTTTATTTTTCGCCTCTATTAATACCTCATTCCCCGTTATTAATTCTTTAAATCTTTCAATTATTCTACTAAACGTGTTATAATCGGGTTCATCCACATTAATAAATAATTTATTTAATAATATATCATTAAATCGCGCACATATATCATCGTGCGGGGATGGTGTCAGAACGCAGTAGTTTTTCCCTACTAACGCCCTTAATAATTTATAAATTGTGGTTTTACCTGCGCCTTCCATCCCCTTTAATACTATACATATATTCGCTTTATTGAGCGTATCATATATCAAATTAATTATAAAATATAATAACATTTCTATTCCATTATTATCATTATCACTCATAAATCTTAAATGGTTCATAAATCTATTTATATATTTCTCTCTGTTTTCAGGTTTTATTTCTATTTTTTCATAACTTTCAAATCCTTTAAATGTATTAAATATTTTGTATCCGTTTTTTTGTTTTTCTTTAAAATTAATATCAGGAATAAAATCTAATGTGTCATAATAATTTTTATTATCATATTCTAAATAACTATTCATAAAATTATTACTATAACCTAATTCTTTATAACAATGCTCTACATCTTCCCATTTACAATAATCCCATTCTTCGGTCATTCTATGTTTTTTCATCCACACTGCGGGTTCTAACACTTTTCTTACATTTTTCTCAAATTCAGCGACCTTTTCTCTCAAATCCTCATTTTCTTTTTCTAATTCATAACGCACTAAACAAGTATAATAACGCTCTTCATTATCTATTTTCGCGCAATATAAAATATATTCTTTTGTGAGTGCTTCATAATTTTCCGTATTATTCCATATATTCCAGTGATATTTACACGTTTCATCTACTTCTTCCCCGTGTTTTTTACATTTACTGAATTCTATAAACAGCGGGAGTCCCGCATCTCCATATGCGTTTTTTAAACAAAACCCGATTTTATACCACTCATTATAATTTTCTCGCCTATCTTCGCATAATAATTTTAAAAATGGTTTTATTAATTCGGGGTTTTTAATATAATATTCATTTTCGTCGCGTTCAGCATAATTTACTAACGCGTTTTTTATTTTTTTTGTTTTATTTATTTTCGGTTTTTTCTTTTCTTTTAAATATTGTTCTATATATTCAATAATAAAATCGTGGACTTCCCTATTTTCGTGGACATATAAAATATAATTGTTATTTAATGATTTTCTTGCCCTGTCTTCTTCTTTTGTTATTTTACACCTCGTGGTGGTCGGTGGTAGCACCATATTCATTCCATTTAATATTTCTAAACAATAATTCCTTGCGTTAAACTTTTCAGATCCCGCTTGACTCAACAATTCTTTTATTTTATCGCAGTATGTTATGTCGCATATTACACCTCTATTTCGCTGTGTGCTTGATGTGAATATCCCGTTCTCGCTCGGGTTCACGCTCTCAAATCTTTTATATAATTCTATTGTATTTTTACATTCAACATATTTCCCATTTTGTTTTTCCCACATGTCAAAATCTAATCCTATCAAATAATCCCCGTTTTCTTGTAGTCCTGTCCGTAGTCCCCATTTGTCGCTTTCCTCTTCCCAATAACTTTCTAAATTATCAAATGTTATTTTTCTCCAGTTATGTTTTTTTATAAATGTTGTTTTGCCATTTATTTCTAACCATCCGCATAATGGTGTTTTTCCTGTCAAATCCAGTCCTTTTTTTATTGCGGTCGGTGTATCCCCGACATTATAAATAATATAGCGTTTTTCCCTAAACTCTCTGACTAATTCCATTTATATATATAATATATCATTATTTTTATATCAATTTTTTATTAAATGCTTAATTACCCCCGCTGGTATTCTATAACGCTGTTCTTTTGTTGTATTTACACCTATATTGCTGTGTTTTTCTTTTTCTTCATTTATAGTTTTTATTTGGTGTTTTCTCCATCCTAATTGTTGCTTGTGAATTGTTCGGGTTTTTCCTTTTATTGGTGTTTTGTATCCTTGGTGCATATCTCCCTCTCGTGTCTTTATTGTTATTATTGCGTCGCAGTCCTTCTTACACCTTAATGGCACTATGCCTTCAATATTGGTTATAAATGTTGTTGGTTTTTTATAATCAAATCCATATTTACAATAATCAAATGTATATTTAAAATATTCTCTTTTTGTTGTTTCAATATATTTCCACATTTTGCTACTTGCTGGGTTCTCAATCCACCACCATTTTGGTTCAAAATATTTTATTATTTCAAATGTTCTCTCCACCATTGGAATGCCTTTTTCATTTATATCTTTCTCTATATGTTCCATTGTTATAGTATCCGTGGGATGAATTGTTTTGCATTTCCTTCCTATCCACGTTGCTCGTATTTTGCTCCAATATAAACAAACTGGACTACAGACTACATAATCAAAATATCCAGCGGGGTATGCACTTTTATAATCCCATTCCATTATATCGGTCTGTATGGTCGGTTTGTATTTCGCCTCTATATCTAGCGATATGACCTCGTATCCCAGGTCTTTAAATACATCACCGACACTGCCCGTTCCCTTGAATAGTTCTAATACACGCATATTGTTATAATCTTTAATTACATATTATTTTGTATCAATTTTTTCAAATCAATTTTCTTTAAAATCCGCTCCAAAATCGGCGTTTTTCAAAAACCCCTTCTCAAAAACCGCTCCAAAATCGGGTGATTTCAGTCCCCTTTATATTTTGTTATTTTGTTAAAATATTCATAATATCCTTCTGCCAGATTTTTTGACCCCCCCTCAAAATAATATTTTTTTTTTTTTTATTATTTTACAGAAAAAAAAAATCTTTTTCAAATAGAATGAGAAAAAAATCTGGCAAATGGCAGAATAAAATAATAAAAATAAAATATTGTTATAATATAAATGTTTTTAAAAATAATAAATAAAATATTGTTATTCCTCAGGGACTTGGTATGCAAATGTGCTGTATATTGCACTTGCGGTAGCACCTGTATTAAACAACCCTCTCAAACTGAAGAATAGTTTGAGGAGTTTGTTATGTTCCATATTTTTTTGGGTTATAGTAGTCATATGCTTCGAGATTGAGATTTCATTTAATTTCTTTTTAATTAAATAAAATTGCATGTATTAATAATTTTTAACTAATATCTCTTTTCTTTTAGATTCTCCCCCGACGCTTCCGCCCTTAATATTTGCACCCCCACCACGAACACTTATTCCTCTTATTTTAAAATTATTAAATATTTTTCTGTTCTCTCTGTTGTCATTCATTGAGAGTATAAACTTTCCTTTTATTGTTTTTAAAAAATTGGCAAGTTCTTCATTGTTAAATGATCCCTCTTTATACAATCTTTTACTATCATCGTATGGTGGATCTAAATAAAAAAATGTGTTTGGACTATCATAACGGCGCATAACTGATTTATAATTTTCACTTAATAATGTCACGTTTTTTAGTTTTTCTTTATAATCATTCGCCTTTTTCAACATATTATATGGACTCGTGCCTCTGTATAAATCACCACGACCGAGTGACCCGAATGTATTATTACTTTTTAATCTAAACTTTACTAAACGTGCTAAATCACCGCCACCTGAGGATTTATACCACGTTTTTAATTGATTTAAATCCTGAGAGTCATATTTCTTCGCTTGTTCCATATTAATCCCTTTTTTTAATATTTTGTATGCACTCATGAGTTCTCTATCTTTATCATTTAATACAACCTTGGTGTCCCCCCAGTTATGACCGAAAAATACTGCGCCTCCACCCACAAATGGTTCAACATAAACTTTTTTGTCTTTTGGCATCATTGCATATATCTTTTGCTTCATCGGCGCTTTACTGCCGACACGACCGAAGGCAGGTGTCATTATTCCTTTTTTTGCTGTCATTTAATATAACACAATAAAAAATATTAATTATTAATATTTTATATTTTTTGTTTTTTGTTTTTTATATTTTTTATATTTTGTTTTTTATTGTTTTTGGGCA